>ERZ1034719.1040-NODE-1040-length-13883-cov-7.681877_pt1 | contig 13883 bp, 8 predicted proteins | sample MGYA00520703_ERZ1034719 | MGnify/ENA primary metagenome ERZ1034719 (study PRJEB33766, sample SAMN09781716) | gut metagenome | biome: gut microbiome | host: Homo sapiens | place: Madagascar | study: EMG produced TPA metagenomics assembly of the PRJNA485056 data...
GCGGCTATTTCGCTACCGCTCAATACGCCTTTTGTGGCGGCTATTTCGCTACCGCTCAATACGCCTTTTTGGCGGCTATTTCGCTATCGCTCAATACGCCTTTTGTGGCGGCTATTTCGCTACCGCTCAATACGCCTTTTGTGGCGGCTATTTCGCTATCGCTCAATACGCCTTTTTGAGCGGCTATTTCGCTATCGCTCAATACGCCTTTTTGGGCGGCTATTTCGCTATCGCTCAATACGCCGCCCTGTGCTTTGCAACCGCTCCCGAGCCAAATGCACTTTGTGTGCAGGGCAAATTCAAAGCACCAAATCCCAAATTCAGCCGAATTAATTGCCAATCTTCAGTATATAACTCGCAAAACTTTCCGAAGTTGCGCCTTTCACTCGAATATACTTCGCATTCGCGAACTCAATCGATTCGACTTCCGATCCCGTATTCGATTCGGCGATCTTCGTTCCCTGTTCATCGTAGGCGGCGATCTTGAGCAATCCCCACGATTTCGAGACTTTTAGTGATGCCGATTTTGCCTCCGCCCCGACGATAAACCAATCTTCATCGTCGAAACAAATCGTCCCAGTTATCGACGAACTTACGAGCGCCGTCGCCTGCAATATGTTGTCGTTGGGTTCGTATTCATCGAGCGCACATACCGGATACACCGTCAATTCGCGACTCGACGAATTATTCGCCAAATTCACATCGTTTGGGTTCGTCAACGAAACGCGCAATTCATAAGCCCCCGTATCTATCGTGTTCGGAATGCGTACTTTTCGCACCACGCGTGCGCTTGCCCCAGCCTCGATATCGCCTTCAAACGTCTCTATCGTCGACTTCCCAAGCGTTATCGTCACCACGTAATGCGCCGATTCGGCGCCATCGTTTTTCACATCAAACGACAACGAGACTTCTGCCCCCGCTTGAACCCGTTCCGGAGCCACGAGATTCGACACGCCGACGTCTACGCCCGTCGCCCCTATCCAGCGCAAGCGATACGATTTATCGCCTATCGACGTCGCATTCGTAAACACGCGAACATAGTAATCTCCCCCCTCGATCGCCGTATAATCGAAACTCTGCGCGCGCAAATTCGTCAAAAGCGATATGAATTTCTGCGCTTCGCCGCGATACAATGCCGCGCGCAACATGGCCGAAGTCGTCTCAAATCCAAGCTGTAACCGATCGCCTTGGGCCATCTCGATTCGATAATAATCTTCGTCCGAATCGGGGCATATTTCGACCGTCAAACCTTGCGATACGGCTTTTCGCAAGTCATAAGCGACCGACGGATAATTGTTCGGCTCATACACCGCGCTACACGACAACCACGATGCCGCCGCTTGCTTGGCAATATCGAGCGTATACGTCGTTTCGCGCGTATTATAGACGTTCTCGACTTGGCGCACTTCCAATATCAACGTCTGTGCCCCCAAGACGTAATCCAAATGTATCTTTTCGACCGCAGACGCCGTGCGCGATGCCGCGATTTCATTCCCCTCCATGTCGTAGAGATAAATGTCGAAATCCCCTTCCGTCTGCGCCGATACGGCGATATCGATTTGATCCCCATGTTCGACGTCAAATGCATAAAAATCGTCATTCGATTGGCATACGCGCAAATCCGTATAGTGAATCTTCCCCGAATCGAAGATGAGTCTTCGCGGCGATTTCAGCGAATCACTCGGATCGAGTGCGTCGTAACAACTCCGATCGAAGCGCATTTGCGCCGATCGCGCCAAGTTGTTCGACGGTCGAATGTCGTTCAATTTTCCTTCGTCGTCAACGCGAGCGATCAAATAGTAATTCCCGCCTGCGATATCGATCGGAAGCAATACATCGGTATATGCCTCGATGCTTGCTCCAGCAGCAACGGGCGCCAAAACTTGCTGCGCCAGACGATGCGCATCTTCCCCGATCTCCATCGTCGGCGATAAATAATACCCAATCTTCACTTCGGGCGTCTTTTCGCTCCCCAAGTTGTCGACTTTGACCGTCACGCGCGTCGCCTCGGCGGCACTCAATTCGCCATCGATTGTCAAATTCGACGCCGCCAAATCGACCCCCGTCGAATCCCCATAAACCGACGCCGTCAAATGATAACGATTCACATCGGTTTTCTCGGCACCTGATACCGAAATCCGAACGTTATCCGATGTCGACGCATCGTAATGGTATTCGGCAGCATATAATTCATTCGTTCCCTGATACGTCGCCACGAGCGATGTGCCATGATAGACGTTCAATTTGAGCGGCGATCGCGCCATATCGTGTGATACATGCACCTCATAAGAACTATTCGCGGGCACCGCGAGCTTGAAAAAGTCCTTGTCATTCGCACAAATCGTCAAATCTGCGTCGATCGACGTGATTTCTTTCGCCGTCCCCCATAAATCATTCGGTTCATGGGCATCGCTAGCACATACGCACTCCGTCCCTGCAACGCTCAACGTCGGGAGCGTTATCGTATTGTTCTCTTTGCGCGTCTCCAATACGACATTCGTCACATCGGCCGTCACTTCGAATTGATAATTTGGGCACCAAAAATCGCACGTCATCGGCGTCTTAAACGCTATCGATTCACAAGCTCCAGCTTCGATCCCATTCACGATTTGTCGATCGACTTCGACGCGCGACGAATCGCACATGTTGATGCGCGTCGCCGATATCCACGACGGGCCCGCCCCCGTTTTCCCCTTATTGCACAACTTCACCGAAAACGACATCTCATCGCCGTCGCTCGGCGACGTCGACGACGTATAACGCCCTTCTCCGACGACCAAATCGATTTCCGATTCACCCGTCACAGCGATCTGTTCATTCGATCGCTGGATATTGTTGTTTTCATCGGCTTCGGCGACGACACCACTCGAATCGCAAAACACATAGACCCAATAAGACTCCGGCTTGACACCCGTATCGATTTCGACGATCGACGACGCATCGACCGAGCTATTGGCCAGCAAATTCCCAATATTCATCGCGCCCGCGACGATGTCTTTTTCGGGCTCTAGCGACATATCTTCCGATAAAAATACCGTACATATAAACGAACCCGTCGGCTGCGCTCCGCGATTGACGACTTTTGCTTCGACGAGAGCTGTACCGCCAACGCTCGTCGACGACGGCGAAAACTTCACCGATTCCACTGCGATATCCGCATCGATCACTTCTTCATCCATCACGCGAACTGGCAGCGCACTCCGTACCTCATTATTCGACATATCGCGCTCGCGTATGCCTTCATCGTAGTTCAAGACGAGCCAAAAATAATACGAACCGCGTTGTGTCACCGCCGGCGTTATCGGAATCAAGACGTTCTGAATCGTCTGCTCCACATTCGATAACCCATGCGATATCGTCGATTCGTGCACGACTTGCCCCTTTGTCCGATCCGAACCGTCGTCTTTTGCCCCCATCCATACCTGGTAACGGAACGATTCATCGGTCGTCGCTCCGATATTCGTCAATCGAAACGATGCCGTCACCGCCGACAATAGCGACGTCGTCGCCGGCGACACGTCGATCTGCAACGCCTCGAAATCGGCTCCATCGGTCAATTCGTTCAATACCGTGACCGGCAACGCGCTCACTGCGACGTTGTCGTCATACGACACCTCCCCAACCGTCCGATCCCCATTCACGACGGCGACGACGTAATATGCCCCCGTCCGTATCGACGATCCGAGCGCGATTTCAAGCGGCAATTCGACGACGCTATTTTCATCGCCACTCTTGCCCAACGTCTCGATCGTTTGCCGATATATCCGTATCGCCGTTCCATCCCGATACGCCTCGGGGTTCGCCGTCGGCGTCAAATAGACGTCGAGCATCGCCGGCACGCCAAGCGCCACATTTGCACTATTCCCAACCTGAAGCGATACATTGAGCACGCCTCCCGTGCTAATGTTCATCGGACGCGCCTGAACACCCGTCACCGACAAATCGACCGAGTCGAAGATCTCAACCGTCGTCGTCGATTTCCCGTGCGATCCGCCACAGTCCAACTCGACTCCAACCTCATATTTCCCAGCTTTCCGATACACATGGCGCGTTTCGTATTCCCCCGACAACGAAACTCCATCGCCAAACGACCAAGTCCCCTGGCATTCTGCCGCATCCCCCCCATCATCTCGCAATAACTCAAACGATACGTCGATCGGCGCATGCGTCCGCGACGGCGTCGCATAAATCGAAAAACTCAGATCCCCATCATCCGAACCCGTGCACCCAGCCAATACGACGCTCAGCGTCACCGCTATCATGAGGCGTTTCGATTTCGATTTCATATCGACTACTCCATCTGCGTACAAACAAATCCATGAGCCAAAACGACCGTATTTCTACTCGATTTCTACCTAAAATACCATATCGGCATGATAAACCGCCTCGAGGATGCCGTTTTTGCTCCGCAAAAACGACAAAACGGCACTTGGCTCGCGCCAAGCACCGTTCCGTGGGCTACGCCCACCCTCGATAGCTACTTTCTCTAACGATTAAAGCGCATCGACTTCACTCACGACGATGTTATTGATGACGACGTGCTTCTCGCTCGTTTTACCACTGAAATAAGCCGTAAACTCGACGCGCAAATTATTAACACTCCCCACGCCTCGCGCGTACGCCGTCAACGTCTGCTTTTTCGTATCGCTAATGATTATTTCTTCCGTCGTTGCAAGCGTAGTGTTGCCATCTAAAACGCGCATTTTGACCTTATTCGGACTCTCGTTGTTTGTACGCGTCACGTCGATAGAAACTTTAACGCTATTCTTCGTCGTCTTTCCAACGATAAATATGATCGATTTGCCAAATGCACTTTTTGTCCAATTACCTAAACCCCAGCCATCTTTCTGCTTGTTGTATTCGGAATTACCCTCGCCAAATTTACCATCCATGACGACAGCGCCCGACTTCGTCGCATCAGTAATCGAACTCATGCTCGTAAACGACCATTTTTTCACCTCAGCAAAATCGCTATCTTGGGCCGGTACGCATTGAGCGATGCTGATTTTACACTTAGGTCCACACGTCGGTTGTCCAGATACAAACAATTTACTATACGTCAATTTAGGATCTTTCGGCGTATCATATTTATAACAATCGATAAGCCTCCCTGAAGGGATTGGGGGATTTGCGCTTGGATCGCAATCCTCGCCATTATCGGGAATGCCATTGCCGCATAGAGGTTTATCGACACAAGCATTATTTTGACACATCTGCCCTTTGTCTTCGCAGTCGTCATCAACCCAACGATTGGCACCATCATCGTCTTCCATACACGTGCGAAGCACAGACCCTACGCAAACAGCCTCATCTAGAGTTGTGCACCGTTCTAATGCACATTTGCCTTCTTTTGTCGTCGCATCGATCTCACAAACGAGTCCTTGCGACGCGCAGTTTTCTATCGTGAGGTGGCCTTCATTACCCCCATCGACATCGGAAATACACCAACCTAGAAAAGCACCATTGCCTTCGCAAACGTATTCACCTTCTGAGACCTTACACGTTTTTTCTACACACGATGCCTTGCCATCGACTGTGCCGCAAATCTCGCCCTTCTCGCTACAATCTTCACACGTGCATTCCTTGTCATCCGACGAGCAGATGCAATACTTCGTGCCATCGCACTTGGTCTTTAGTTCTGGAACACAAGCCAAGCTCGTATCGATCAAGCAATTCGACGTGCAACGGATATCGGCTTCAGTTTTTCCAGAGCCAAATTCCATGCCCTCGGGGCAAACGCGTTTGCCGGTCGCAAATTTATCGCCCTCACAAACTTCGCCTTCGTTTTCATCCAAGTTCCCATTACCACACGTCGCAGCAGGCTCTGGCTCAATGCATACGCCTTCGGTCACGACCGTACACGTCTTCGAACACTTGATATCGGCAAGCGTTTTGCCATCTGCTAAAATCGACCCGACGGGACAAACGCGTTTGCCCGGCGCAAAGTTATCGCCATCGCAATCTTCACCAGTGTCGACGCTCAGCCCATTGCATTTATTCGTCGGATCCGTCGCAGAATCTACGCATACACCTTCGGTCACGACCGTACATGTATTCGAACACGTAATGTCTTCGACCGTTTTGCCATCGGCGAGCACTTTTCCTTCGGGGCAAACTCGTTTGCCATCCGCAAACTTATCGCCGTCGCAAACTTCGCCTTTGTCTTCGTCCAAGTGCCCATTACCACACGTAGCCGAAGATGCCGGATCGACGCATACACCTTCGGTCACGACCGTACATGTATCCGAACACGAAATGTTTTCGACCGTTTTGCCCTCGGCGAGCACTTTCCCATCGGGGCAAACGCGTTTGCCATCCGCAAACTTATCGCCGTCGCAGGCTTCCCCATCGTCCAATTTCTTGTTGCCACACGTAGCCGAAGATGCCGGATCGACGCATACACCTTCGGTCACGAGCAAGCACTTATCCGAACACTTGATATCGGCTGCTGTTTTACCTGTGGCAAAGACTTTCCCTTCGGGGCAAACGCGTTTGCCCTGTGCAAAGTTATCGCCGTCGCAAGCTTCCCCATCGTCCAATTTCTTGTTGCCACACGTAGCCGCAGGAGCTGGAACGACGCAGACACCTTCGGTCACGAGCATGCACTTATCCGAACACGTAATGTTTTCGACCGTTTTGCCATCGGCGAGCACTTTCCCTTCGGGGCAAACGCGTTTCCCCGTCGCAAACAACGTTCCATCGCAAATTTCGCCTGCGTCCAATACGCCATTGTTATTGCAACCTGGGCTCGGCAACGGGCCTTTATCGTCGCCCTCCGAACACCCAAAGAAACACGCCGATGCCAAAAAGCCTAACACCCAAAACTTACGATTCATCGATTCCTTCTCCCTAAAAAAGCGAAACAAGCGGGACTTTCACAACGCTTTGTACACAGTTCCCCCAATTCGTACGCTAAAGCCCGCTTTATAAAGCAAAAAACAGATAGTTTCGCAAGTTTCTGATACTTTCCAGCGACGATTGTCATCGCCCCCCATCGTACCAGTTTCCACCACCCGCAAAATGCAAAAATGCACGTTCAGCCGCCCGCCGAGCGGCGCTAGTCCCCTCTACAGAATGGTAAAAAGATGCACGTTCAGCCGCCCACAGGGCGGCGCTAGTCCCCCTCCTACAGAATGGTAAAAAGATGTACGCTCCGCCACCCGCCGTGCGGTGCTAGTCCCCACCACCCGCAAAATGGAAAAATGTACGCTCCGCCGCCCGCTGGGCTGCGCCAGTTCCCCCCATCCACAAAAAGGCAAAAAAAGTACGCTCCGCCGCCCGCAGGGCGGCACTATTCCCCCTCTACAGAATGGTAAAAAGATGCACGTTCAGCCGCCCACAGGGCGGCACCAGTCCCCCTCTACAGAATGGTAAAAAAAGGCAAAAAAAAAGACTGGGATAAAAATCCCAGTCTTCATCGCTAAGCGAAACCTAATGGAATTAGGCGATTTCGAGGTTTTCAACGACGAACGTGATTTCTTCGGTCACGACGTCATTGCCTTTACCATCGAGGGCGCTGATCTTCCACGATTTGGGCCAGCAATCATAGAGGTTCCAACGACGGAGTTCGCCACCGGCATTGTCGTTAAGCGTGATGGAGATGTCGCGACGGACATACTGACCAGCTTTCGCTTGGTTCCACCATTCTTGCAAGTCGGCTGTGACGATGTAACCTTTCTTGAGGGTGACATCACCGAATTTAGCACGACCCGGACGTTTACGGAGCGTCAAATCATCGCCATCCTGGAATTCGATGACTTCGAGTTCGCAGTTGATACCATCGACACCTTTGAAGTAACCAGCGGTTACGCCATTGATATCGACTTTGAAGTTGTAAGCACCAACGTGATCCAAATCTGTACGACGACTAGGCATAGTCTCTCTCCTTTGGTTGTGTCCTAAGCTCACCAAACCACTGGCTCACTTAAAACTGTACACTCTATGTCCCCCGATGCGCGATATTGCGCAACGGGAAACGGGTTAAAAAAAGTCAAATATTATTCAGAAACGTCACCGCCGGAGGCCATCTGGCCGATGCGGAAGATGACAAATTCAGCGGGCTTCACGGGGCAGATACCGACTTCGCAAACGAGCTGGCCAGCATCGATGACTTCGGGCGGGTTCGTTTCTTCGTCGCACTTGACATAGAAGGCTTGTTCCGGGGTCTGACCCAAGAATGCGCCCGTGCGCCAAATGCGGAGCAAGAAGGCCGTAATCGTACGTTCAACGCGTTTCCAGAGCGACTGATCGTTGGGTTCGAACACGACCCATTGCGTGCCGTTCTCGATCGATTGCTCGACCATGTTGAACAAACGACGGACGTTGATATAACGCCACGAAGGATCGCTCGAAATCGTGCGAGCACCCCAAACGCGGATTCCGCGATTGCGGAAGTAACGGATGCAGTTGATACCTTTCGGGTTGAGGATGTCTTGTTCGCCCTTCGTCACATTGTACTTCAAGCCCAAGGCACCGCGTACGAGTTCGTTGGCCGGAGCTTTGTGAACACCACGCTCGGTATCGCTGCGAGCATAAATACCAGCCATGTACCCCGATGGCGGCTGATAGATATTGCCCTTCTGCGGATCGTAAACTTCGATCCACGGGAAGTAGTAGGCACCGAATTTCGAATCGCGCGGCTTGGGCAATCTGTCCACGCCACCTTTTTCGATCGTTTCGGGGCTGTCGAGAATGGCAAAACGATATTTCATGTTTTCGCAGTGGCTCAAAAGCGCATCCTGAATCGCAGGATCCGTCTGACCCGGCGCGCATACCAACGAAATATCATCGATTTCTTCAAGAAGTTTCAAACCGGAACGTGAACCAGGACCGTTATCTTTACCCGTGTAGAGCGCCGCCTTGCTGGCAATCTTCTCTCCATCCGGATCCACGCTGTTTTCCGGATCCCACGTCCCAACGTTGACGATGTATGCACGACCGCCGCCGTTGTTGAAGAATCCATACACTGCGTGTGCTAGATACTCGCTGTTCTGGAAATCGCCAAAGTTCTTCGTGAACTGACTCCAATTCGTAACGAGAATCGGTTCATTAACTGGACCTACCGAACACTCTCCCAAGAAGGCAAGGGTATTCGTACCAGCCGCTTCGATCGGCTTCGTACCACGATCAACTTCTTCTACATAAACACCTGGTGACAAATACGTCGACGCCATGAGATCTCCTGATTCCTTTCCGGTGATTAACACTCGGGTTGATGTGTAGACAGGGGACCATCCCCTGCCCTATTTCCGCGACTCGCGTCTCGAAACCTATGCCTAACGATGCGACTGACCCGACATCTTCACCGAACGAGCAAACGTTCGACGAATCGGATCGCTTCGCCTATCACTATCTAGATATGTCCATACGCAGAACTGCGCCGCCGGACGAACCTTCTCGCCCATGCTCCGCCAAAACGACATCGTCTCCTCGTAGCCAAATTTCGGCTCCTCTACAGGTCGTAACGCGATGATCTCTCTCTGACGGAATGAATATCCCTGCAATAATCCCTCGGCTATTTGCGGATGCTCGTAAAACACCTTGATCGCTAGCGCCAATAGCACATGCTCCTCTTGCGGTGTCTTACCCCACGCCGACACGACGTAGTATAACTTCAACAACAGCGATGGGTCTACTGAATATTCTACAACCTCGCCCGAATCTTCGTTCACGCTCATCAATTTCTGACCGCGCTCTCGAACTATCGGATCCACGCATACCGCACTCAAAAATAACGATAAGGCCGGAAGCTTTTTGATGTTCTCTTCGGTCGGAATCGTCGTGTACAACTCCACGTCCTTGTAGCCCGCGTTCTTTAAACTCGTCTCAAGAAGCTTCTGAAGCGTTGTACTAACATCCTTGATAACCTCAAATTGTCCCACTGCCCATCTCCATTCCAGATTACGTTACGTGGACTCTTACATGGTCTTTGTTCTGCGAACACTCGCTTGTGATATTCCAATCAACCCGGTTTGTCAACGATTTTTACCGGAAATTTTTTCGACTTCCGATGGCGACTGCATCCATCTCCCATGTGCTCTTGCGACAATGGCAATGCCGTCTCCACGCCCCATATATCGCAAACTGTGTGCCAATTCTCTCCACTTGCATTTTTTATTTTGCCAACACAAATTCTGCCCTAAATTCAACACTCTGCGAAGTTATCCACAGACCCCACCTCCACCACGCGATCGCACAAAACCGACAAATCGAGGTTTTTTATCCCCACCCCGTGCCACCATTCAGTCCTCTTCATCGTTATAACCTGGGGCTTCTTGTCCTCTTTTTGCCTCAATTTCCCCTTTTGAACCACTACCTCGATCTTTTCAGCGCATTCCTACTCTTTTCAATCGATTCAATCGGGGTTTTCTGTCCCCAACTCACCGCTTTCTCGCCGTTCTAATGGGTCGTTCTCTGCCCCTTGCACGCCGCGTTTGAGCGCTTTGTCCCCATTGCGCATATACGCTGTGTACTTCTCTAACCACACTGAACGCCAATCTTTCGGGTCATCGGGATACACAAACTGCGGACGCCAATCATACGCTGCTATCACCTCTAACGGCGATATATAGCCGTTTTCCGCCAATACCTTTAAGATGTACTTCTGCCTCCGCTCCCACCAACGGCCGTCTTTCGGGAACCCATTCTTGTAGAATCGCCCACCTTTCGACGGTGCCACCTTCAGCGAAGCCAAAAATGCACCCTCCAACGGCGTCAAATCGCGAGCATGCTTCCCAAAATAGAATTGCGCACCCTGCTCGATCCCATATACGTCGGGACCAAACTCGATAATGTTGATGTATAGCTCTAGGATCCGCGATTTGGTGACAAATGTCTCCATGTGCCAAGTGATTAGCGCCTCTTCGAGTTTGCGAGCGATGTTCTTCGTCCGGCGTAAAAACAAATTCTTCACGAGTTGTTGGCCTATCGTCGAACCGCCATACACATATCGACGCGCATTCAAATTCAATCGAAGCGCCCGTTCGATAAACGACACGCGCAACGGCCCATGCTCGTAAAATCGCTTGTCTTCGGTCAACATCATCGCCGCCTTCACATAAGGCGGCAACTGCGAAAGCCTCACATACGACGGCGTCCCAGGCCCCACCGTTATCGAGTCGACGAAATACGTATACGTCGTCGTATGCGTATAATCTCGCGCCGCAATGACCTCCGTCCGATGCGGCTCGACCAATACCGGCAAACACTTGTCCTCAAACCCAGTCGCCTTCAGCGTCGCCGTCAACGGATACTTCCACGGTATCTTTCCCGATATCGATGGCGACATTTCTCCCCCCTCAAATGACAACTTCGTTATCGTCGGCAAAAATCCCTTTGGAATCACTTCCGACAGCGATGCACACGCTATCTTTTCACTCGAAAACTCAAACGCTATCACCGGTTGATTCCGAACCGCTTCGACGCTCACCGTCCCATGAACCTTCAACGGCCCCATCTCAAATTCGATGGGGTCTATCGTCACCATGTCATCGGCAAATCGATACGATGCCACGATCGACGACTTCATATCGATTCCCTCGATCGTGTTCGGGCTTATCTTCTCGTGATAAAACGCAAAATCTCGTAGCGCCAAACGCCCATCGATCGACACCGATTCTTCGCTAAACGACAACCCAACGTCAAACGTCACATCGCCCGAATTCTGCTCGGGGATCGGCAAATTCAGCAATCGCAAAAAATCTGGCGCCCCGAGCTGCGACGCTCGAAATGCTAGCCTCGGCAACGCCGCATCTTCCGGATACGACACTCCAAACATCACATCCGCTCCGCGCACGTCGAAATGTATCTCGAAATCTTGGCTCTCCTTAAACATCTTCGACGTATTGATCGATATCGCATCGAGCTCAAACACATCCGATCCATGCGACACCGCGATTTCGCCTTCGCGAATGTCTATCGCCGGCAACGCTCGCACGCGCTCGCCAAACTGCGCTATCGCCCCCCGCCATTTCTCGAGCTTCTCCTTCGGAAGCGGATTCTTTACGACCTTCGGCGCATTCTTGATCACATCTTCGCGACGAACCGATAATTTTGGCGCTTCGCCCAAAAATGCACCCGCATCTTGCTTCCAAAATCGAACAAATGCCGAAACGACCGCATTTTCTTTCAATGCAGGGATCTCTAGCAACTCCGCCAAATCGACGCTCAATCGCGGTCGATCGATCCGAACCGACGCGATATCCGCCACGCGAAATCTCCCCATAGGCAACGCAACCGATACGCCACGCGCCGTCAACATCGGCGCCTCTGCCCCCTTTTTTGCCCCCATTTCCCCCGGCACATCGGATTCATCACTCTCTCGGTGCGCCATCACCACAGGTGGCAAAACCGCGCCACCGCTCGGCATCAACGACGCATCACCCACCGACAAGCGAACCTCTTCGGCATCCCAATCGATTTCAAACGACGATATCGCCCCCGAAAACGAACGCCCCCACTTTGAAAACGATCCCGAAAGCGCCGGCTCAAACCGAACCGACGCCTTCCCCGATTTCTCTGCCCGGCGATACCGTGCCCCAAAACCAATCTCCGGCATGCTGTCGATCGAAAACGGCAATCTGCGCCCCGTCAACCTGTGCGTCAAAACGCCATCGACGCCTATCTCCCCACTGGCCGCATACCCCGAAATATCGCGCCCTCGAAACGACAACGATACGTCGTCGCCACTTCGCATAGAAATCTCAAAATCGCCAACAACTGCGCTGTATCTTTTACTAGAATCCGTTTCTATCGATTTTAATTCGCCATTTCCAAACTTTGATCGAATTGAAACGATCCGTTCTTGAACCCTCGCCACGTCGGAACTATCGAACTTGGCGCGAACCTTCCCCACCGCCACATCGACCTCGTCGCCAAACATCGCCCTCCATGGGTTCGTCAAACATATATGTTCGGCCTCGACGCTCCCAATCTCCCCAAAATCGACCTTCATCGAATCGACGCACCAAAACGCCCATCCTGCTTCGATCTCGAACGTCGCCCCCGTGCCCGCCAAGCGCGCCATCGCCTTTTGCGACACTTGACCTATCGCAATTTGCCGCACTACAATGCACGCCGTTAGGCCTACGACGAACAATGCCAAAACGATAACCGATATCTTTACGATTTTTTTTCGCACACTTTTGCCTTATCACAAAATGCCATGACTTTCTTTCGACTCCGCGACGACAAATCCGACTACGATCTCTACGAAACGCCCCCAGTCGACTTCATCCCCGACTCCGACATCGGCTTCTACGCCACGCAATACGACGCAAACGACCTCGCAACGTGCTACGCCAACGGCTTTTTTCCTTGGCCATCTCCCAGCCACCCCGTCATACCATTTTATTGCCCTCGCAAGCGATTTGTTTTGCGCCCCGCCGACCTCCACATCTCACACTCGCTCCGGCGCACCATCGCCAAACGCACTTTCACCATACACTGCGACACTGCCTTCTGCGACGTCATCGTCCAATGCGCCACCACCGCACGACGCCACGAAGCCGGCACTTGGATCACCAACGACTACATCGACGCTTTCTGCGACCTACACGATCGCGGCATCGCACACTCCGTCGAAGCCTACGACGACGATGGCATGCTCTGCGGCGGATTCTACGGCACTTGTATGGGTCGAATTTTCGGCGGCGAATCGATGTTCACCCGAATTTCCGACAGCGCAAAGGTCGCTTTTGTGCATTTTGTTCAACGCGCGCGCGATTTCGGCTTCCAACTCATCGACTGCCAAGACTACACGCCAAACATGAAACGCTACGGCGCCACCATGATGCCTCGCAGCGCCTTCCTGCAAGCACTCGCCACATTCCGCGACGATCCCGTCGACCCCGATATGTGGAAGTTCTAATTTTGTTTCTTTTTTT
>ERZ1034719.1041-NODE-1041-length-13864-cov-7.658918_pt1 | contig 13864 bp, 8 predicted proteins | sample MGYA00520703_ERZ1034719 | MGnify/ENA primary metagenome ERZ1034719 (study PRJEB33766, sample SAMN09781716) | gut metagenome | biome: gut microbiome | host: Homo sapiens | place: Madagascar | study: EMG produced TPA metagenomics assembly of the PRJNA485056 data...
TTTTTGCGCTTCCGCGCGTTTTTTTGCGCTTACGCGCTTTTTTTTGTGTGGGGGGACGAGTCCCCCCACGCCCCCCACGCCGCTTTCAGCGGCTTTTATTGCGCTTACGCGCGTTTTGCGCGTCTCTAAACCGTCACTCGCCTGTGATACAATGCCCACTCAATCGCCAACAAGATAAATGCAACGATCAATGCGAACACCCACAAATAACGCGACTTTTCGGGTAATACCTCCAATATCGTCGCGATGACGCCGATCGATTCCTTAGCCTCATCTCCATCGTCGCGTGGTTCTGGCACACCGCGCGATATAACTCGCGCGGCTCGATTCAAATTCGATTCGTCCGATTGCGCAAAGTTCGCGGCAAACGACCGATCGCCTATCGATTCCCCTTCCTCGTCTTTTGCAACGATCTTATAAAATCCTGCATCTTCGCCATAAAACGCTATGCTCTTATCGTAAACGGGAATGCCCGCTACCGTCGTGCCATCGGGGCGGACGACGTCGACATGCGCCGCCTTCGCATCGACATCGATATGCCAAGCTCGAGCCGTCTCATATCCCCGATCGGGTTCGGCTTTGGCATACATAAACCAGTCGATGGCGTTGATGAATAACACCGGTAGCGCAATGCGGAAGATGATGTCGGATTCGACTAAACTAAACCCAATCGCGATTTCTCGCAAATCTCCGCGCTCTCGCGTTGCCACGATCGGACCCTCGATCGATCGAATCACGATATCCGACGACGAGACCCCCCGATAGATCGCCGAACTCTCGATGTTGAGATTGCGCAACGCTAGCCATTTGGCAACCGAATGCTTCGCATTCACCCGCTCGACGACCGGATTCTTCACCAGCGATTGCTTCCAAGGCGCATTCTCGGCCGGCGGCGCTATCCATACGATGTTCCCGACGGCGCCATCCGAGGCAATGGGGGGAAGATTGCGATAGGAATTGTCGACGATGACGACGTCGTATTCTCGTGCGGCGCGAACGAGATCGATTTCTCCGCGATCGTTATGCCATTGCGTCGCACTCGGTTTGGCTACCGTTACGCGGTAATTCTCATTGAGCAATAATGCCGCCTCGAGATATAAATTGCCCGGCGTCAATAATAAGATCTTGGGCGATGTATAGTCTGGAATCAGGGCGTATGCGACGTCGTCGAGCGCAAGCGCATCGACGGCGTCGTCGGGGGCTACGATCGATACTTTTGCCGCCAGTCGTGCCGATTCGATCGGGAGATCGTCGTAAATGCGAACTTCGCTGTCGCCCGATGCCAATGTCAATCGCTTCGTCGCTAGTACTGGATAAGTCTTCGTCGGATCATAGACGGCATCGTCTTTGCCCAAAGCATATATCGTCAGGTCGGCTGTAACGGGGATTGTCGACGCATTCGTTATCTTTGCAAAGACTTCGAATGCAAGCCTGTTGGCAATATAACGGCGAGCATTAAATGCATTGATGGCAATATTGTGTAGATCGTGCGCAGGTTTTCCGGCGTCGGTCTCGGTTCCAAACGTCATTTGAACGATCGGAATATCGCGAAATGCAAGATTTACATCGACGTTATCGCTTTCAATAGGATCGACATCGTCATGAACATTATCATTTATATTATCGTTTATATTATCGCTTATATTATTCTTGCTATCGACAGAATCGCCGTCGATATCGAATTGCCCATCGGTCAATAATACGATTTGAGGTTTTTCTTTGTCGCGCAAGAGGTGTTGGGCTTGGGCGATTGCCGTATCGAGGTCGAGCGACGAAGAACGCGGTTGAATGTCGTCGATAGAGCGAATGAGTGCCGATGTATCGGCTTGAAAAGGTCCCGAAACGGCGCGAATCATGCCCGATGCTTCGACGATGAGGGCGCGTTCATCGGGGCGCATCTTTGCGATTTGTTCTTTGGCGGCGTTCTTTGCACATTCCAATCGCGTCGTACACTTATGCATCGATTGTTGCTCGGGCGTGGCGGCGGCAGCCATCGAACCGCTAGCGTCGAAGATATAGACCGTATGGTGATGTGCATCGGTATCGATTTCTTCGCGCGGATCGATGAGTGCTAGGGCGATGAGCCCGACGATGAGGGCACACAAGAGGAAACTCAATAACCGCCTTATCCAATCGTGCCAACGGCGCTTGCGCGACGAATCGAGTAACTCGCGCCATAACCCAATCGAAGAAACTTCGATGCGCCTTCGGCGCACGCGCAATAAATACAATATGGCGACGAAGACCAAGAGGGCGACGACGGCAAGGCCGACTGTCGATGGTGGATAACCGTTGAAGATCATTTCAAAAATCCTCCGGCGCGGAATACTTTTAATACGATTTCGTCGAAGGGCTCAGAAACTGGCGTCCGAAAATAGAGCATGTGTCGTGCGACGCAATAGGCTTCCATCTTCAAACACAGCGCTTCGTGCAATTTATTATATTGTGCCATGAGCCCCGGCGTGAGCGTTATGTCGACCGATTCCCCAGTTTCGCTATCGACGATGCTCACATCGCCATATACTTTCGTTTGCATCATTTCATCGTCGACGATGTGCACGACATACGTTTCAAATTGTTGATAATGCAAAAAGTTGAGTGCTTTTTCAAAACCCGTAGGATTTTCAAAGTCGCTCAATATGACGGCGACGCCGCGTCGCTTCGTTTGTGCCGCAAATCCCTTAAACGCATCTTCGAACGACGTCGTTCCCTCGCCCTTGATCTTCTCGAGAAATTGAAACACCTTAAATATCTGCCCGCGCCCGCTCATGACGGGCAATCTATCGACGACTTTGTCGTTGAAAGCGCAAAAACTCACTCTGTCTTGATTGCACAGACCGATATAACCGAGTGCGGCGGCCATCTTTCGCGCATAGTTGAGCTTGACTTCATCGCGGAATTTCATCGATCCCGAGACGTCGATGAGAAAGTATATCGACAAGTCTTCTTTCTCTTCGAACAAGCGGATGAGGAGCTTTTCGGTGCGTCCATAGACGCGCCAATCGAGCGATCGAAAGTCATCGCCGGGGGCGTAGTTGCGGTGATCGGCAAACTCCATCCCCGAGGCCACTTTGCGCGTCTTGCGCTCGGCTCGCAGCTTCCCCGTAAATACCTTCTTCGATACGACATAGAGGTATTCGATCTTTTTGAGAAATTCCTCGTCAAATAATCCCATAAGGTGCGTGCTCTTCTTTCATCTGCGGCGAATCGATAGCGAATCGAATAAAATGGATAAATCTGCTATTTATCGGCGGTTTCTTTCGTATTCTTGATCAAATCTCGAATGATTTCGTCGGTCGAAATGCCCTCCGCCTCGCCTTCGAAGTTGAGTATCGTTCGATGTCGCAAGGCTGGCACCGCCGCAAAGCGTATGTCGTCGTTGGAGACGTTAAAGCGACCTTCGAAGATGGCGTGGATCTTGGCCGCTTTGATGACGGCTTGGGCACCGCGCGGGCTCGACCCAAAGCGGACGTATTGTTTGACCATCGCCGTCGGCTTGTCGAGTTCCGGATGCGTCCCGAGGACGAGTTTGAGCGCGTAATCTTGGACGTGATCGGCGATGGGTACTTCTTTGGCGAGTGCGCGTAGGGTGAGGACTTCGTCTTTCGTCATCACGGCATGGGCGCACGTGGTCGTCGTGCTCGTCGTGCGTTTGAGGACTTCGTGCAATTCCTCTTTCGTGGGGAAGGGAACGTTGACTTTGAATAAAAAGCGGTCGAGTTGAGCTTCGGGCAACGGATACGTGCCTTCCATTTCGAGCGGGTTTTGCGTCGCCATGACGAAAAAAGGCGCCTCGAGGGCATACGTATGCCCGCCTACCGTGACGCTCTTTTCTTGCATCGCTTCGAGAAGTGCGGCTTGCGTCTTGGGCGTCGCGCGGTTGATTTCGTCGGCGAGTAGGATATTCGTAAAGACGGGCCCCTTTTGGAATTCTAGAGCTTTGTTGCCGCGTTCGTCTTCGATGATCATATTCGTGCCGACGATATCGCTCGGCATCATATCGGGGGTAAATTGAACGCGGCTAAATTTGCAATCGATGGCTTCCGAAAGCGTCTTGACGAGCATCGTCTTGCCCAATCCCGGCACGCCCTCGAGCAAAACTTGCCCATCGGCTAAAAGGCACAAGATGACGCTGTCGATGACGTCGCGCTGACCGACGATGACGCGACCGATTTCGGCGCGCAACGTCTCGATTTTGGCGCGAAATTCCGAGACTTCTTTTTCGATATCACGAGGCATGTTTTGTTCCTTATCTTCTGCAATGGATCGAAATATATATATCAATATATAAATATCAATCCATTATATCATTATATCATCCTACCATATATCTATTGGCGATTATTGTGGTCGTATCATGTCGAAATACTTTTCGACATAACGCCGATATCCCTGCGGGATCGTTTCGTTATCGAGTACGGATTCGGCGGCTTTTTCGTAAGTCTGGAACACGTCTCGATAGGGTTGGCTTGCAAAGCCCTTTTGTCCGGCTTGCTCGATGATTTCTTGCGTCGTCATATCGCCCGAACTGCCACCGCCTTGCGACTTTATCGTCTCATCGCGATATTGCACGTCGATCGACGGCGCGTTTGACGCATCGTTCGCCGTCCCATTGCCCGATCCAGAATCGCTCCCGTCGGCGCCCTGCTGCTGTTGCTCCGAACCCTGCTGTTGCGATCCCTGATCCGCGCCTTGCTCAGAACCCTGCTGTTGCCCCGAACCCTGTTGCTGTTCCGAACCCTGCTGTTGCGATCCCTGCTGTTGCTGCTCCGAACCCTGCTGTTGTTGCTGTGAACCTTGCTGTTTCGAGCCCTGCTCTGTGCCTTGCTCCGAACCCTGTTGCTGCTCCGATCCCTGTTGCTGCTCCGATCCCTGCTGCTGTTGCTCCGAACCCTGTTGCTGTTGCTGCTCCGCACCTTGTTCCGAACCCTGCTGCTGCTCCGAACCCTGTTGTTGCTGTTGCGATCCCTGCTGCTGTTGCTCCGATCCCTGTTGCTGTTGCTCCGATCCCTGCTGTTCCGAATTCCGATCGTCGTCTTGCGATTTCTGATTTGGATCTTTGCCCTTGGCGCGGTCGAGGAAATCTTCGACGTTCTTTTGGCGCTCTTGCGCATCGGGATCGCGTGGGTTGGCGTCTGCCCCCTTGTTCTCGGCGTCTTTGCGCGCCTTGTCGACGAGGTCTTGGATCGCCGATCGGTTTTGTTGTGCCTTCTTTCGATCGGCTAAATCGCGCAAAGCGTCTTCGGCGGGCGACTGCCCATCTTTTTGCGCACCTTCGTTCTGTTTGCCATCGCCCTGTTCTTCGCCTTGCGCTCCATCGCCCTGTTTGCCGTCGCCTTTGTTCTCCGCTTGTTGGGCTTGTTTTTCGAGCGCATTTTTGAATTTATCGAGAGCTTCCGACGCTGCAGACGCACCGCGATCGCCCGAGTCTTGCCCGTCTTGTTTGCCCGTTTGCCCGTCTTGTTTGCCCGAGTCTTGCCCGTCTTGCGTGCCCGTTTGCCCGTCTTGTGTGCCCGTTTGCCCCGATTCTCCGGCATTCTGCGATTCGCTTTCGGCTCGTTGGAGCTTCTTGGCCGCCTCTTCGAACGCCTTTTGATCTTCTTTCGACAATTTATCGTTGCCAAACTTCTTCTTGAGGTCGTCGACGAGGTCTTTGTTCTTCTTCAATGCTTCTTTGAGCTTCGGATCGGTCGGGTCGATGTTTTTGGCCAAGTCGCCAAACATGCGCGACAGCTTTTCGAGCTTTTTCTTGTCTTTCGGATCGGTGCTATTGAGCAAATCGCGCAATATATCGGCGGCTTTGTCGTAGTCGTTTTCTTCGATCGCCTTGGCGACATCGCGCGTTTCGGGGTCTTCTTTCATCTGCGAGAGCGCTTTGACGGCATCGCGAATCGATTCATCGATCGCCTTTTGCTCTTCGCGCGCCAGCACTTCTTCGGTCTCATCTTCGAGCTTCTTTTCGAGTGCTGCCAAACGCCGTTCGTATTCCTGGGCAGTCAATTTCCCCGCATCGTCGTCGGCTAAAATCGATTCGAGCTCTTTCAATGCTTCTTCGAACCGCTTATCGCCCGATTGTTCGACGTCTTGCGCCAACTTATCGATTTGCTCTTGCAACAATAATCTTTCGGCAGGGGCCAAATTGGGCGTAGCGATTTCGGGTTCCGAGCCAACGGCCGCCACATCGCCTGCCGGCCGCCATATCGATGCCAAGCCGACGCTTGCGGCCGCGGCAATCGCCAAAACGCTCACCAAGGCGCACGCGCGCCAATAGTGCGGCGTCGAAAACCCAAACGCCTTCGATACGAGCGCATTGCGTCGTTCATCGGTCTCGATCGATCGCCGCGTCGATTCGATTTGAACCTTCATCCAAGCGCTTTGTTCCGCTTGCCCCAAAAAGTCTATCGACGAAGACAGGCGATCGCCCAAGCCATTTGCCTTGTCGATTTGTCGTGCTATTTCGATATCCGATCGCCGCCAATAGTGCGATGCCGCCCAAACAGCACCGACGATAAACGGCAAAACGACGCCACTCCACGCGTAGCATGGCACGCCAGAGCCACAAAACGCGCATGCCCCCACGGCCGCGCTTATCGCCACCGCCGCGGCAATGTCGACGGCCAAACTATCGACAAAGCGCGTGAAAAACAACCGGCGTCGCCCGCGCGCCACGACGTCGCACAGCGTACGTTTTGCATCTTGAGCTATGGCGTTTTCGTTTTCTTGCATCTGCACATCTTCTCTCATGCATCCAATCATGGCACGCACATCGTCGCGCCCGCCCCGATGATACCACAAACTGCGACAACCGTATCAATTCATTACACGCGCTTTTCGACGATCTCCACGACATGGCCATTTCGCACGAGCAATCGCCCTTTCGACCCGCGTTTTCCGCGCGAGAGCCGCCTCACCGACAGCGTCAATTCGCGATTATCCGAAAGCCGCACGCAAACGCCATCGTCTTCGCTCTCGACGATTTGCGCCGCCACGAGCTGGGTATCGGCATCGAGGTCGAGGGCTCGCACGCCCTTGCCCGCCGTCTTGAGCACGGGGATATCTTCGACGTCGAAGGCAATCGCTCGCGTGTTCGACGATATACACGACACGAACCCGCCCGATTCGACGATAGCCGCATGCAAAATGCTATCGCCCGGCGCCAGCCGCATGTAAATCCGGCCATTCGCCGTCGAAACCGCCGTAAACGCCGAAATGCTCATCCGCAACACTTGCGCCATTTGGCTGATGGCGACGATCATCGGTCCCGTGTCTTCTCCAGCTGCAGAGCCCGCTGCGTCTTGCGTCGGCATCATCCAATCGATCAAAGACTTTTGCTCTTCTCCATTCTTGTTGCCCCCCTCCTTGATCCCTGCCTCGCGCCGCGTCGGATCGTCGATATAAGCCCCGATGATCTGCTCGCCATCTTCGAGCCGAAATGCCGTTGCAATGGGTGAGCCGTGCCCCGTCGTCGCCGGAATATTGTCGACTAAAATTGTATAAGCCTTGCCCAAACTCGACAACATGACGAGTGTCGAAATCGTCGAACCAAACCGCACAAACGCCACGGCATCGGAATCTTTTGTCCGGATGGCGGCGACGTCGGTCACCGTCTTTTGGCGTTTGAAAAGCCCCGCCTTTGTAATAATGACGTAACAATCTTCCTGAACGATATAATTCTCGGGCGCATAATCTTTGCTCAAATCGACGCCCGACAACTGCGTTCGCCGTTCGTCGCCATACGTCTTGAGCGCAAATTCGAGCTCTTGTCGCACGATCTTCCATCGTTTCTTTTCATCGGCGAGCAATGTTTGAATATGTTTTGCATCGCGCTGTTTCGCTTCGAGCTCGGTTGTAATCTTATTCATTTCGAGTCGAGCGAGTTTATATAAACGCAATTCGAGAATAGCATTTGCTTGTATATCGTCGAGGTCAAAGCGCGCACATAGTTTTTGGCTGGCATCTTGGCGGTCTTCGGCTTCGCGTATGATTTGTATGGCTTCGTCGAGCCCGTCGAATAGCTTTTTCAATCCTTCCAATATATGAATGCGATCGAGTATTTGCGACAGCTGCCACGAAAGCCTCTTGGTGACGATCTCGAGCCGGAAATTCAAAAAATAATCGATAATCTCTCGCAATCCCAGCCTCTTTGGCTGATACACGAGTCCATTTTCACTCGCTTGTACCCCGCCCGGCACAATACATGTCATATTGACATTGAATCGCGATTGCAGATCGGTATGTTTATATAAATATGCCATGACCGTATTGGGGTCGGTGCCTGCTTTGAGGTCGAGCACGATGCGCACATCGTCGGTCGATTCGTCGTGTACATTGACGAGTTGTGGCAATTTATTGGCATTGATGAGATCGCGAATCGCCTCAAATATCTTCGATTTATTGACGGCATAAGGAATGCTCGTGACGATAATTCGGTTGCGTTTGCCGTCTTGTTCGACTTCAAAATCGCCTTGTATATCGATGGCACCGCGCCCCGTTTCATATATCTTTTTCAAGTCATTCTTCGGCGTCAAAATCCGCCCACCCGTTGGGAAATCCGGCGCCGGAATGATGGCGAGTAATTCGTCGATCGAAATCTTCGGCCGGTCGATAACCGCCATACACCCACGAATCGCTTCGCCGAGGTTGTGCGGCGGAATATTCGTCGCCATCCCCACGGCAATCCCCATCGAACCATTGACGAGCAAATTCGGAATCGCCGCCGGCAACACCGCAGGCTCGCGCAGAGTCCCCGAATAATTCGGCACAAAATCGACGATGTGTTCATCGAGGTCTTGCAACATTGACGCCGCCACAGCATGCAAACGCGCCTCGGTATATCGCATGTGCGCCGCACTATCGCCATCGAGCGAACCAAAATTGCCCTGCCCATCGACAAACGGGTAACGCAACGTAAACGGCTGCGCCTGCCGCACGAGCGCATCGTAAATCGCCGCATCGCCATGCGGATGATACCGCCCCATCACCTGCCCAACGATTTGCGCACTCTTCTGGGGCTTCGCCTCATGGCTCAGATGCATCTCCTGCATCCCATACAAAATGCGCCTCTGCACGGGCTTGAGCCCATCGCGCACATCGGGCAGCGCACGACTCGTAATCACGCTCAGCGCATAATTCAAATAGCGTTGTCGTGCAGTCTTATAAAGCGAAACCGTCTCGATAACGGGTGCCACTGTCGGCGTTTCTACTCTTTTTTTCATCCCAAAAATACCCCAAATCCGTCTCGTTTGTTGAATCGCCGCCTTTGCCTGTCGGCATACGGCGTCGGCGCAGGCTATGTGCTCGGGCCAGTAGGCCCTTGCGCGCATACGCCGCGCATGAGTTCGCCGCCTTTGCCTATCGGCATACGGCGTCGGCGCAGGCTATGTGCTCGGGCCAGTAGGCCCTTGCGCGCATACGCCGCGCATGAATTCGCCGCCTTTGCCTAGCGGCATACGGCGTCGGCGCTGGCTATGTGCTCGGGCCAGTAGGCCCTTGCGCGCATACGCCGCGCATGAATTCGCCGCCTTTGCCTAGCGGCATACGGCGTCGGCGCTGGCTATGTGCTCGGGCCCGTAGGCCCTTGCGCGCATACGCCGCGCATGAATTCGCCGCCTTTGCCTATCGGCATACGGCGTCGGCGCTGGCTATGTGCTCGGGCCTGTGGGCCCTTGCGCGCATACGCCGCGCTCAAACATGCCATGGCGATTTACCGCAAACGCCGCGCTTTATCACCATCATATTTTGGAAAAAACAATCCCTCACTCCGATCCATTCACGCCAATGTAGGATCTGTTCTATTCGCATAGTTGAGTATGGGCAATATATTCTGGAGAACTCGTGTTTCAGATGCCGAGTAGCAGTGTCGGATGGGGCGATTTGACTTGTAGCGGTTTGTTTGGGTATTGTTTATTAACCTCGGACATGAAATCCGCTTCTGCATCGGGATGATTGTTAAGGAACCACCTTTTGTGATTCTCAATATATTCAGCGCGAATAGTAGGATCAGTTAGATCGGAAGGGACGCGTTTCATTCTGGCATCGATACTGTCAAACCCAGAGAATGGAGCGCGTAGACGACTGTTAATCGTCTCAATATAATCAGGGTTAATTTCAATGCCGATACAATTGCGTTGAGTTTGTTGGCAGACTCTCAATGCCGTACCGCTTCCAGCAAAGGGATCGAGAATGATGTCATTTTCATTGGAGGAGGCAAGGATCATTCTTTCGTATAATCCTTCTGGTTTTTGTGTAGGGTGTTGTTTTCTGTTCTTGTTACAATAATGAACATGTGAAAACTCCCAAACGTTTCCTGGGTTAGCACCTCGCATGTTATTTATAGAGCGATAGAATTTTTGTGGAACGCGCACGCTGTCGAGATTAAAAGTAAATCGTTTTGGGTTCTTCACAAACATTAATATATCGTCATGTCTTGGTGAAAATCCTTTTGTTTTACCTATGCCTTGTGTATAGTACCAAGTGATCCATGAGTTAAAAGTAAAGTTTAATTCTTGCTCGAGAATGATGTAGATGTATGATATAAATTTCATTCCCATGAAAACATAAATAGTTCCATGTTCAGAGAGAACTCGTTTTGCTTCTTTGAGCCATTGTCTTGAAAAATCTAAATAATCGTCGAATCGCAATTGATCCTGATTATTGCCGTAATCCTTATGGAGATTATATGGTGGATCAGCGATTATCAAATCAATGCTATTGTCTTTGAACGTTTTCAAAACTTCTACGGCGTCGCCACAGATGATTTCTAATCTTTGATCCATTTGTGTTTCTTTGCCTCTCTGTAAAAGTCGTCGATGGTGCGTCTTGTGCTATTCAGATATTTCCGATCGAGCAGTTGGCACATTTCCCATGTCGTTCTGTATTGATATGTAATATAATGGATATCTTTGATTTGAATCTGTCCTGTTCCAAGTGCAGGATTGTAACTTAAATCTTCATCAGAAATGAACTTTAGATCATAAGCATTATAATCGACAATTTCCATGATTCCGTCTATTAAGCCAGTTTGTTTGTTTCGTTCCGAGTAAACCTTATGTTTGATCGACAAGATGATGAACATGTAATCTGGATCTTTTACGTACGCTGTACGAATGCGAACAAAAGATGTGATGTTTGGACTCTTGCCACTGTTCGCAATATCGTTTGCGGTAGCTTTGACATCGATATTTCCTGTCATTACCGAGCCATTTTTCTTGAATTGTAAGACGATATCAGACATTCCAAGTCGTTGCTGTGCTTCAACATTTATCAGCTTAAACTCGTTGTCGAGAATATCTCGAATTCCCGTAAAAACTTCGCATGCCCAAGCTTCGATCATAGGGCCGGCAATCTTGTTGATGTTTTCTAAAGGCAATCCGAATTTTAGATTCGTATTCAGAACAATTTTGCAATCGTCAGCACTTTTCCGTTTGTCGAGAATAGCTTTGATCTGTTGCGTCACGAATTGCGAATCTTCCCGATACGTTTTTGATTCCTTTGGAATTTTGAATATCAAGTCTTCATATCTCATCATCATTGCCTTGTTATCGATTCATTCTCCCAGTATCGCGAGCCAACCAACATCATTGTGAGATGGGGAGGGGACGCATCGGCGGTGGCGAAAGCCTGCGCCAGATACAAAGAATCCCCCATAGCCATCTAACAAATATTGGGGATTGAATCAAGTTTCCCCTCCAAATGAACCCGCAGGAGTTTCTGGCGAGTAGCCCCCAGTTGACGCCGTAGTCGGCTATTGGGGGGAAATGAATGCACCACCTAAATGGCCAATCCCCTCTCTCGTTTATGTGTTTGAACGTAGCACGGCGCGGGCGAGCCGTATGCGCGGAGCGCATAGGCCGCCCGCGCCGGGTGCATCGGCATTAGCCGATAGTCTGCGAATTTAATATAAAAATAAATTGAAATTATTGCTTTTTCTGGCGTTGCATTGTTTATTGATTGTTCCCATTGGAATATTACAAATTAAAATGTAATCTGTCACGTTTAAGCCATTCTCGTTTAAAAATGGGACAACTTCATCAATATTAATGCTACACGTGATTGCTGTATAGTAATGAAATCTTGTTTCGTCAAATTCGTGCCCTTCTTCTCTAATTCTATGAATAATTGAAGGGGTTAATTCTGCTCTTGGTTTAATTATGCATGTGCCAGATTGGATTTCATTGTGATTTTTCTTAGATATAATGAGTATCCCTCACTATTTTCGGAACACTGAGGGCGTGAATCCATCTTCAAAACAAAGCCCTGATTTCCCAAATAGTTCGTCAATAGCAAATCTAAAAAAAGTTCCGTTTGTCTACACATATCGATTCTCCTTATAAGTGCGTGAGACGATGCACAATGATGAAACCGTTACTGCTCAACACCATCTACGTCTTGAGCGTTTTCTTTGCCAACCTTCTTTGCCGTTTTCTTTGCCTTCATCGCGGTGCGATTGGCATCGATCAGTTCGTTTATGTGCTGGGCAATGCGTTCGATGGCGTCGGATTTGGAGAGAAGTTGCATGGCATTCAATGTGTCGACCAAATCGCGATAGGCATCGGTGAGGGCTTGTCGAGCTTTCTTGGATGCACCGGTTTCGATTTCAGATCGGGTTTGGGTTTTGGTCTTGCGCAGTTCGTTGAAGGCGTCGACGCGGCGGCGCAGTTCATCGATCCACCCATCGACCATAGCAGATTGCAGCGTTTTTGCAGGGATGGCTGAAAGCTGCATGAGGAGCGATTCAAGGCGGGCGTACTCTTCGACGTATGAAAGACGAGTCGGATTGGGGACGTTGTCGAAAACGTCTAGCACCGTACGTGCCGCTTCGCAGACGGCGGCATCATAGTGATTCACATTGAGGTTGAGCAAGGTGTGTATGGCAGTCCATGCACGATCTGCTTGCTTGTCGGCCTCGAGGATTGCCTCGTTGAACGTCTCAACACTCGATGCCAGGATGTCCTTGAACGCGTGAAGGCTCGCGCTAAAGGCATCGCACAGCGCGGCGTTTTCGGCTGGCAGAGATGCCTTGACGTGACTCTCGACTTCGGCGCAGAAACTGGCAAGGGCGTGATTGGTCAAAGAGAAAAGGCGAAATGACTTGATTTTCTTCATGATCGATCTCCTTTGTGAAAGTAAAAAACGCTGTCGGGCAGCACAGCCGAATTCTAACAGAGTGTGATCGCCGTTGCGATAAAAATCGCAGATCGCTTATCGCAGCCGTGCGAGAGTGTATCGACGGGGGGTAGTTGGTCTATTGCAGCTGTGCGAGAGGGTATCGACGGGGTGTAGTTGGTCTATTGCAGCCGTGTGAGAGGGTATCGACGGGTGTGGTTGGTCTATTGCAGCCGTGCGAGAGGGTATCGACGGGTGTGGTTGGTCTATTGCAGCCGAGCGAGAGTGTATCGACGGGGTGTGGTTGGTCTATCGCAGCCGTGCGAGAGGGTATCGACGGGGTGTGGTTGGTCTATCGGCCACCCCCTCTCCATAAATGGAGAGGGGGAATAGACAGGTTTATATGGATGGGCGGCCCGGTTTCCCCGGCGATGGGGCGGGGCGACATGATGTATCAACGCCTCGCGTATGCGCGCAAGACCGCAGGTCGAGCACATAGCGAGGCGGCAAAAGGGCGTATTTGCGGCGCTTGCGCCACAAATAGCCCGCCAGCGTCGCTCGTATGCGCCAAAGGCGCATAGAGCGCGCCCAAAAACAAAAAATCCCCGCCATTACTGACGGGGATTTATATCATATCAAGTCTCCCCCAATGGGGGAGATTTAGAGGGGACCAATTACTTCACCGACTTCCTCGGATTGGTAACCTGGCACTGTGCGGCTTTGATGATGGAACGATAGACTTTGCCGGGGCTCATGGAGA
>ERZ1034719.1044-NODE-1044-length-13847-cov-6.630800_pt1 | contig 13847 bp, 8 predicted proteins | sample MGYA00520703_ERZ1034719 | MGnify/ENA primary metagenome ERZ1034719 (study PRJEB33766, sample SAMN09781716) | gut metagenome | biome: gut microbiome | host: Homo sapiens | place: Madagascar | study: EMG produced TPA metagenomics assembly of the PRJNA485056 data...
GTCGTATTTGGTTTATTTAACCCGCCCGCAGGGCGGGTTTTGTCGTATTTGGTTTATTTAACCCGCCCGCAGGGCGGGTTTTGTCGTATTTGGTTTGTTTAACCCGCCCGCAGGGCGGGTTTTGTCGTTTTTATATGGATAGAAATGCGATCGAAGCTTCAAAATTGGGCCATGACGCTCGTCAAAAAAGCACGTGCGTATGCTCGCAAAGCGCCGCAGGCGCTGCGAACATAGCACGGCGGCACGGCGTATTGAGCGTTAGCGAAATAGCCGTGCTAGCCAGCCTGCCGTGCAGGCTGGCCGAGAGGGCGTATTGAGCGTTAGCGAAATAGCCCTCCCACATTCATCAAATACTTGCGAAAAACTGCATCTACGCTTACATTAAGACGGATGTCGGCTTATCGTTTTTTGTCGAATCGATAACGCATAGGAAATCGAGGCACTGATGGGAGATGGCTTACACATAGATCCGCAGACCGTGGCGCAACGTTGCACTTGTGAGGCGCCCGATTATCGCGATTTGACGCCACTAGACTGGGTCGTGCTCGATTTTACGGATGGGATGCGCACGTTTGATGAGATTCTCGAGACGGTGCCAACGACGCGAGAGCGGCTTGCCGAGGCGTATGTCCATTTGCGGTTGTTGGGCTTCTTGACGTGGCGAAATACGGCGTCGGGAAGTGGGCGTGCAGGGACGTCGCAGATGGGGAATGTGCGCCGCCAGCCCGTGTCGCCTGTTGCCACCGATTCGGTTCGGCATGGCTTGACGTGGTCGAATGCTACGGCAAGTGCGCCGAGTATACCGAGTGCTTCGGGGGTGTTGCCCGTGGCGAGTGCGCCGGCTATGCCGTCGTTTCAATTCCCCGATGACGTTTGTGCCGCCTATATTCCGCAACGGTTGTTTTCGGCGTTTCGGCGGTTTTCGCCTAAATTATTCGATGCAAAGTTCGATTTATCGCCCGAAATGCAGGCTTTCGTCGAGTTTATCTACGATAATTTGAGCGACTTTTCGCCACATGAAATACTCGGCATCGACGAGGGAATCAGCGATAAAAGTGCGATACGCCAAGCTTATATGCAACGCACGAAGCTGTTCCACCCAGACCGTTATTTTCGCAAGAATTTAGGACCTTTTGCGCCACGCATTGCGGCGATTTTTAAGGCCGTTTCGGGTGCTTTTGCGAAATTGCAGGCATCGTAAGTTTTAAGGAACTGATAGAATGACGGAATACGCCATTGGAATCGACCTTGGCACGACGAATTCGTGTGTCGCCATCGTCGAACACGGAAAACCCTTTATCATCTCGAACAAGTCCGGTTACAAGACTACGCCTTCGATCGTCGCAATTTCTGAAAGTGGTAAACGGCTCACGGGGCAACTCGCCAAGCGCCAATCGATTACGAATGCGACGAATACGGTCTATTCGACAAAGCGATTGATCGGTCGTAGCATCGACGACCCCGAGGTGCAAGAATGCATCGATGCCGTCCCCTATGAAATCGTCGAAGGGCCGCATAACGACATTCGCGTCAAGATGAAAGACAAGTACTATTCATTGCCCGAAATTTCGGCGATGATCTTGAGCGAATTGCGCCAAGTGGCGGAAGATTATTTGGGCGAGCCGTGTACAGAGGCGATTATTACGGTGCCGGCGTATTTCAACGACGCCCAGCGACAAGCGACGATCGATGCCGGAAAGATCGCCGGGCTCGACGTCTTGCGCATCATCAACGAACCGACTGCCGCCGCCATCGCCTATGGCACGCAAATGCAGAAGTCGCAGACGATAGCCGTTTTCGACCTGGGCGGCGGTACGTTCGACGTCTCGATATTGAAAATCGACGAGGGCGTGTTCAACGTCTTGTCGACGACGGGCGACACGTTCCTTGGCGGTGAAGATTTCGACAATCGAATCATCGAACATTTGGTCTTGGGATTTGCGCGCGAAAATGGCGTCGACTTGCGCGAAGATCCGATGGCGATGCAACGGCTCAAAATCGCGGCCGAAAAGGCAAAATGCGAGCTTAGCGAAGTCAAATCGACCGAAATCAGCTTGCCATTTATTCAGACGGCAGCCGATGGCACGGCGTTGCACTTGAATACGGAGTTGACGCGCGATGAATTCGAAAACCTCGTCATCGACTTGGTTAAGCGAACGCTCAAGATTTGCCAAATCGCCCTGATGGATGCAAACGTTTCGCAAAGCGATATCGACGAAGTCGTCTTAGTCGGCGGCATGACGCGCATGCCACTCGTGCAATCGGCTGTGTCGGAGTTTTTCCAAAAACCACCTGCCAAAAACATCAATCCCGACGAAGTCGTGGCGATGGGGGCGGCGATTCAAGCCGATGAGCTCATTCACGGTGGGCAAGAACACATCTTGCTCGACGTGACGCCGCTCGATTTGGGCATCGCCATTCACGGTGGGCAATTCTATGTCATTACGCCCAAAAATACGACGATTCCATGCTCCAATAGCACCGTCTTTACGACATCGGAAAACAACCAAACATCGCTTCGCATCGTCGTTTTGCAAGGCGAACATACGCAAGCAAACGATAACCAAGTGCTCGCCGAGTTCACGTTTAGCGGCATTCGACGCGCGCCCGCCGGGCAAGTCGATATCGAAATCACGTTCGACGTCGACGCCGATGGCATCGTCAACGTGACGGCGCGCGACCTCGAAACGCAAAAAGAACACAACGTATCGATTTCGCGATCGTCGAATCTCACACAAGACGAAATCGACGCCATGAAACTCGATAATAACGCCTATTTCGAGAGCGAAGCCAACGACGTCGCATTGCGAAATGATATCGCTTGTTTGAAATCGCGCGTTTCGTCGCTTAAAATGCTCACCCAGAGCGTTTCTTTGCCCGATTCGATTGCCTCGCATGCCAATTCGCTCATGACAAAAGCCAACGATGCAATGGCACAAGGCAACGACGCGAGTACTATCAAGAAATTATCTTCCGATATCGATAAGGCTATCGATCTCATCGAGCAGACGACGTAACCCATGCGGCGTCGTTGGGGCACCGACGCCGATGATGGTGTGCGTAGCGAGGTATGGTGTGCGCTATATCAATAAAAGCTGTAGAGATTTCGTCCTCGCCTGCGCGTGCCTATCGCTCGCTATGGGCGCCGCTTCGTGCGAAAGAGACACATCGATCCCCGACGAAGAAGTCGTCGATCTTTGCCCCGACGACCCCAATAAAACGCGCCCTGGGATTTGTGGCTGTGGTATCCCCGATGTACTCAATGCGATTACTGGGCTCTATACTTGCAAAACCGATATCGTCGATTTTTGCCCCAACGACCCCCATAAAACAGCCCCCGGAATTTGTGGCTGTGGCATTGCCGATACGAAAGGACCCGATGGAATTGCGCTCTGCTTGACGCAGAATATCGACTTGTGCCCCAACGATCCTCTCAAGACATTGCCCGGTATTTGTGGTTGTGGCGTCGCCGACGACGCCAACGACGGATCGGGAATCCCGCCATGCCTCAAAGAAAAATTCGACCTCTGCCCCAATAGCCCCGATAAAACGGCGCCTGGCGTCTGTGGTTGCGACGTGCCCGATACACTCGACCCCGACACGGGTATCCCATTGTGCGTCGTAAATTCGATCGATTTTTGCCCCAACGATCCCGATAAGAAAAAGCCTGGGGTTTGCGGCTGTGGCGTGCCCGATATCGATACCGATGGCGATGGCGTGCTCGATTGCATCGATGCCTGCCCCAATGATCCCAAAAAAAACGATCCCGGTACATGTGGCTGTGGCACGCCCGATTCGCCCGAAAACTTAGCCGACGACGACAGCGATGGCGTGCCCAATTGCAACGATGCATGCCCCAATAATCCCTATAAAAAAGACGACGACGGATGCACGTGTAGCGAAGTCGTCGCCGCTCTCGGCGGAAAAATGGGCTGCGCAACGATGATCGCCGATGCGAAGACTTTCGTCGCTTTGCGCGATGCTTGGAATGCCGGCGACTTGGAAGTCTCGGCGATGCAGGCATTTGCCCTCGTCAACGACATTAACTTGGGCGATGCCATTGCCGATGCCCCGTCGAAATGGGTCGGATGGGGCACCGAAGAAAAGCCGTTTAGTGCGATTTTTATCGGCAATTTCCACGCGATATCGGCGGCGACCGAAGACAGCTCCGCACATATTCAATTGACGCTCGGCAATGCCGAACGCGACGATATTGCCCTATTTGGTCATACGCAAGACGCAAATATCCGCGAGATTTCGCTATATCTCTCGCTCGTCGGGCGCAATAACGTCGCGCCACTCGCCGCGCACGCGACGAAGACGACGATTTCGGATATCACGGCGATTGGAAAAGTCACGGCGCAATCCAACGCCGCGGGCATCGTCGCCCAAGCCGAAACTTCGTCGTTTGCTCATATCTCGTCGCAGGGCAACGTGACGGCCATCGACGACAATGCAGCTTGCCTCATCGCACAGGCGAATAATGTCCAAATCTCAAAAGCTCGGGCGCTGTGCCGCGCTACGGGCGGGACACACGCGGCGGGCGCCGTCTCGCATCTCTCGAAGACGTCGAAAATCGTCGATCTCTATGCCGAGGCAACGGTCACGGGCAACGCTTATACTTCGGGCATGATCGCCAAAGCCACCGCGCACTCGAGCATTCTCAATAGCTATACGATGTCGCAAGTCTCGTGTAACGAGGCCCCTTGTGCGCTCGTCGCCTCGGCTATCGACGAATACGTCACGATTAAAAACGTCTACGCCCTAGGCAATATCGTCGATAAACGCAATCTCTCCGATGATATCGCGCCCGCGAGCGGTCCAGACGGCGACAATGCGCCATCCCAAAAAGACGGTGGCGACAATATCGGCGATGGAAACGAATCGAATGGCGGCGGCGGGGGCGAAACGCCCGATCCCGATGGACCGACGAAAGAACCCGATAAAGTTGCCGTTGCCGAAACGCCGATCGCCATGATCGTCGCCTCGTTTGGGAGCGCCGACGCCGTCATTTCGTCGACTTATTATTGGTCAGACCCAAACATCGTCCCCACGCCCGAAATCTCAAATATGCCCGGCGTCGTCGAACCCACGCCCTTTGCTTTTACGCGCTTGCGCCCATATACGAGCGATACGCGCTATCTCCTCGATCTGCTCAACGATACGATGATTTGCAATGGCGGTTATTGTACGATCGATGCAAATCCATGCATTTCGTGGACTGCTGGGCCGTTTACGCTCACTTCGATGGCGGGCTCAATTATGACCGTTAATGTGCCACAACTGCGATTCTAAGCGTCTATCCCGTCTCGGTAGCGGCAATCGCAACGGTGGGCGACAAAACTCAGCCAGACCGCCGCAGGCGGCTCAGCTATCGGGCTCGCGGAAGGCGATGACGAACTTCGTACCATGCGGTTCGACGTTTTCCCAATCGATCGTCGCCTCGTGCTCGTCGACGATTTTTTTGACGATCGAAAGCCCGAGACCCGTGCCATTGGCTTTCCCAACCGTCACAAAGGCATCGAATAAGTTCTTCGATATCTGTTTCGGAATCCCCGGGCCATCGTCTTCGACCGCTAGGCAAATGGCGTGTTTGGCTTCGTCGGCATAAGTCGATATGACGACGCTTCCGTCGTGGTCGATCGCTTCGAAGGCGTTGCGCGCGAGGTTGACGATGAGGCGCTGAATTTTATCGGCATCGCAAGCAATTTTTGTGTAGATTCTTTCGTCGCAACGCAAATCTATACGTCTCAATTCAGATTCTGGGCGCAATAATTCGATCGCTTCGGCGATGATGGCATGCAAATCGTTGGGCAATAACAAGACCGACGATTGCCCTCGGGCAAACTGCAGTATTTCCGCGCTCATGTGCGTTATCTTGTCGATTTGGCGCGTCACGACATCGGCCAATTGCTCGCGTTTTTCTTTTTCATCTTGCCTGACGATGAAGTCGACATAGCCCGATATATTCGTCAGAGGCGTTTTCATATCGTGCAATATTGCCGACATCATTTGACCGATAACGGTGAGCCGTCGGGCTTTTTCGTCGGCTTCGCGCGTCATGTGGGCTCGAACCGACGGCGCAATATGCGCCGCAAATATCGATGCCAATTTGGCATCGCCCGGCGTAAATACGTCGCTGTGGCAGATTTCCGACCCGAGGATCAATGCCCCCAAGGCGTCGTCGTCTTTGACGAGTGGCGCGATGAGTAACGTGCGAAAACTATAGCCAAGCGACGCCACCGATTGCTTGGGCAACGTTTCGATTTCGGCATCGGAGAGCCGTATGCATTCGCCACCAAGCCGAATCACTGCCGATAAAAACGTCGGCAATCGATCGAGGCGCTTGATGTCGAAAGAACTCGTCGACGGCGAATTCGTCGCCCCCATTGTATCGACCGAATAGAGCCTGTGCCCCGAGTCGTCGGTCACAACGGCTAGCGCGACGCGCAAATTAAACGCTTTCGTGCAATAGTTCAACATGAGCCGCATCAGCTCGTCGAGGTCGGGCGCCGATGCCGCTTTGCGCTCGAGTTCGTAGAGCATGTCGAGCTCGGCATTGCGCTTCTGCAACGACTCTTGAACCGCGCGCAAAGCCGTATTCTTGTGGATCATATCGAGATAATGGCGATGTTGCGTGAGCGATATCCCGATTTGTGCGCATATCGAATCGAGCATGTCTTCGTCGACATGGCTAAAATATGTTCCGCGACATTTGTTGATGACCTGGATCACGCCGACGAGGTTCCGATCGATGTCGAAAATCGGCGAAGTCAAGCACGATCGCGTTTCGAAGCCATGGCGCTTGTCGAACGAATCGTCGAAAAATGGCGATTGATAGGCGTCTTTGACGTTGATCCGCTGACGCGTCTTGGCACAATGACCCGCTATCCCTTGCCCCAACTGCACAATTATCGTCTCGCAACCATCGGCGACGATTGATTTGAGATATTCCACGCCATCGCCATCGCGTTCGAGCAAAAAGACCGACGTCCGCTGGGCGCGCATGATTTGGCTCGTCTTGTCGCTGATGAGCGAAATGACGGCATAGATATCCGACTTCGAACCAACGGCAACCGAAATCTGCCGAAATGCTTCGAGCTGCTCGATCGCCCGCAATCCCACATCGTCGATCAAAAAGTCTTTACATCCGCTTTGCACCGGGGATTCGCTAGCCATTGCTCGCCTCCTAGCGTTCTCAACTATCTCGCCCGATTATCGTTTATTTTTGCGTTTCTTGCAAAGGTGTATTGAGGCTTAGCTTCACGCTTGCCGCTCCCTCGCCCTTGCCCTCGCCAGTGTTGGGCAAGGGCAAGGGCTAAATCGCTCAAAGGCATCTACGTGCAATATAAAAAACTACTCATCGATAAAAATCGAAATATTATTCACATATTCGCACGGTAAAACGCATATTATTCCACGCTCATGCCATCAAAATCGAACGCAAATGGAGCAGGAAAAGGGCGGATGTAGGCAACTATGCGACAAAATGCAAAAAAGACAAAAAAATCTTTACACGCTCGATGAGTCGATGTATAGACGCATTCCGAAAGCCCTGTGTGGGTTTTTCGGTCGGACCTATAGCTCAATCGGTTAGAGCAGCTGACTCATAATCAGCGGGTTCGGGGTTCAAGTCCCTGTGGGTCCATGGAATCGTATGGGAAACGAACACGATGCGTAAAGCAACAGTACAGCTTGATTATGCCAATGATTGTTTCGCACGACAATTTAATCTCATGAAAACGGCTCATTGCTTACCGAATAGGCATTGAGCCGTTTATTTATTCTTGCCTTGGAGAAGATAGTTTGGATAAGCAGCTCGCAATGTTAATCGATCTCCAGAAGATCGATTTGGCGCAAGAAGCGCTTCGCATGGATGTCGACAAGAAACGTGCTAAAGTCGAGGCTGATAGCGATCTCCTTGCCGATTTGGGTATGACGCTCGAGAAGCAAACGGCTGAGCTCGACGATTCGAAAGCCCTCTTGAATAACAAAATGACCGAGCTCTCGTGTGCGCAAAAAGGCCACGACCACGCCAACGACAAGCTCAACGCCGTGACGAATTCCCGCGATTATGCGGCGCTCGAACGCGAAGTCGAAAACTTCAAGCGCATCATTACTCAGCTCGAAGAAGAAATCGCCAAACTCAAAGAATCGGTCGACGAAGCCGAACAAGCAAACGCCAAACACAAAGCTGAATACGATGCTCTCAACGCGAGCATCGAGGCAAATCAGAGCGAAGTCGATGCCGCCGCTGCTGCCATCGAAGAACGCGTCGCTCAGTTGCAAGCCCAATCCAACGAACTCGCCAAGAGCATTCAGCCGCAAATTTTGGCGCGTTATCGATTCATTCGCAGCCGCCGCCCAGGCGAGGCCGTCGTTTCGGCCTCCGGAGGCACGTGCACAGGCTGCCACATGCGCCTCCAACCGCAAGCGTTCATCGTCTTGCAACGGCAAAACTCCCTCGAGTGTTGCCAGAATTGCCAACGCATCTTGTACTTCAGCGCCGAAGAAGCCCAAGCGCTTCACTCGGCTAAATAACCATTCTTTCATCGGGGCGCCGCACGCGATTTGCTCTTTTGGGCAAGTCACGACGACGCCTTTTTTTTAAGCCCAAGTGCTTTTGGTCATGGAAGCGCTTGTGGTTGCACTTGCCCGAAGAGCGACCGCGCCCACTCGGACAATAGCTAGGTAATGCTTGCCAGGTGAGCCAAGTGTTACCGTCGATGATGTGCTTTTTTTTTGCGCCTACAATGGCGCAATGCACGGCGACAACGGGACTAAACGTGTTGGTCGTTTCAAAGGGTCGAAACGCCACAAAAAAACACACCGAGTTTAGACCGCCCATGACCATCAAAATCTCATTCTCCCACGGCAGGGTATCGCCGAAATCTGGCGCTTATGATGGGCGCACAGACGGGATATTTCTGTGCACGCTGGGTTTACATACGCATTACTCAAGAGGAATTGTATGTCTAAAATTTTGATCGAAGTCTTGCCTATTCTCATATTGTTAGTCGTGATTGGCGGCGTCATGTTCCGACTTCCAAAAGTCGAAATCTCGCATAGCGATGCCTTTATCAAACGCCGCCGAATGAACTGGATTATCTTAGGTCTTACCTACGCCTTCTTATACTTCGGACGCTACAACCTTGCCGTCGCCAAAACCGCCCTCGACGAAGCCGGACTCATGTCGAACGAGACATTCGGGCATATCTTCGGCATCGGTTCGATCGTCTACGGTTGCGCCTTCCTCATCAATGGCCCTCTCTGCGACCGCGTCGGCGGCCGCACGACTTTGCTCATCGGCGCCATCGGATCGGCCATCGCCAACGCCCTCATGGGCGGGTTCCTCATCGCCCACGAATCGATCGGCAACGCCCTGGGCTTCAACCTCAATCTCACGACCGTCTTCACCGTCCTCTACGCGATCAATATGTACTTCCAGAGCTTTGGCGCCGTCTCGATCGTCAAAGTCAACTCGGCTTGGTTCCACGTCCGCGAGCGCGGCATCATTGGCGGCATATTCGGCATACTCATCTCGCTGGGGCTCTACTTCGCCTACGACTGGAACGGCATTATCCTCGATAACTTCGGCGTCAACTACGTCTTCCTCATCCCCGCCGCCACGCTCCTGACGATGTTCGTCATCGCCCTAGCCGTCGTTCGCGACACGCCGAGCAAAGCCGGCCTCGAAGATTTCAACACGGGCGACGCCACGAGCGGCGAAACCGGACCCGCCGATAGCCCCCTCGTCGTCTTCAAAAAACTACTCACAAATCCCATCATCCTCACGATTGCCGCCATCGAATTCTGCTCCGGATTCATCCGCAATGCCATCATGCAATGGGGCCCCACGGTCGCCAAAGTCGTCCCCATTCACGAAGATGACTTCATCTTCAACAACTGGGGCATGGTCAGCTGCTGCGCTGGCATCCTCTCGGGCATCTTCGCCGGCGTCATCTCCGACTACGTCTTCAAATCGCGTCGCGGCCCCGTCGCCACCATCCTCTATGCCGGCCTACTCATCGGCTGCGGCGTCCTCTTCCTCGTCCTCGATAACGTCATGTTTGGCGTCACTTTCGCCTTCATGAGCCTCTGCGTCATCGGCGTCCACGGCATGCTCTCGGGCACGGCCACGATGGACTTCGGCGGCAGCAAGAACGCCGGCATCGCCACCGGCATCATCGACGCTTTCGTCTACCTCGGCAGTGGCGCACAAGCATTCCTCCTCGGAAACCTGCTCCCCGACGTCAACTCCGATGGCAAAGAATACGCCGCCGATCCCCACAACTGGTACGTCTGGCCCGCCTGCATGCTACCGTTCATCGTCGTCGGCCTACTCCTGAGCATCTGCATCTGGAATGCCACCGTCAAAAAAGATAAAAAACCCGACGCCATCGCACCCGCCACACCAAACGATAACGACGCTAACGGTAATGACGTCGCCGTTGATAATGATGATGTCGTCACGGATAATAGCGAAACCGATAATAACGTAACCGATAATAACAAAAACGATAATAACGAAACCGATAATAACAAAACCGATAATAACGAAACCGATAATAACGAAACCGATAATAACGTAACCGATAAATAACGGTTTGGGGCTCCGCCTATTTCGCCCTACGGGGCTCAATACGGCTCCGCAGCACGGCTATCGCATGGCGATACGCCGTGCTTTTTTTTCGCCCTATTTCGCCCTACGGGGCTCAATACGGGCTCTTGGCTCCGCCTATTTCGCCCATTGGGCTCAATACGGCTCCGCAGCGCCCCCTTGGGGGGCGCGTTTGTCCCGGGGTTGCGCTACGCTTACCCCGGGCTGTATTCTAGCGCCCCTTCAGGGCGCTGATGGGTCGAGACGATTATATTTTTGCGCCGCTCTACACCCGAACGAGCCTACCACCTCATCGACGCGATCTGCGCGCACCAACGGCGACATGTCATTCAAATCTTATCTTCAATATATCATTGGGCGTCAACCAATAATAATTCATTATTTTCGCTGCTGCCTTATCGACATCAAAATATTCGGCAATCTTTATCAATGATTTCTTATCGAGATCGTGCTCTGTCGAAGAATACAAAAGATGAAGTGCCGTGCTCCCATCATTATTTTGGATGGTGACAATATCTTTATATGAATTCTTGCCTTTGAAAAAAGATCGTATAGCATTGGCATTTTCGTAGAATCCAAAATATGCGGCAAAATGAAGAGGAGTATCGCCATCCTGATCTTTCAGTTTGATGTTTGCTCCTTTCTCGAGAAGAAATTTCACCATTTCTGCTTGACACTCTGTGACTGCGTAGTGAAGCGGTGTAGTCCCATCAGCGGCTTTTGCATTGATGTTTGCGCCTTCCTCGAGGAGCAATTTCACCATTTCTAATCGATTCGTCGAAACCGCTACATGAAGAGGAGTAATCTCGCCGCCATCGCTTTTTATATCGATATTGGCGCCTTTCTCGAGGAGCAACTTCACCATTTCGGCATTGCCCGCCATGATTGCGTAGTGAAGCGGCGCAAGCACATTTTGAGTTTCACCATCCAAAACTAATCTTTCAATAATGCCTTTTGCCTCGATATCTGCGCCTTTCTCGAGGAGCAAACTCACAAATTCAGCTTTACCAACCAAAACCGCAACATGAAGTGGCGTAATTCCATAATCATTTTCTGCATTGATATTGGCGCCTTTCTCGATGAGAATATTGAATATCTCTGGAAGACGGTATGACACCGCCATGTGAAGTGGCGTATAATCATCTTTACCTTTTGTATTGATATCTGCGCCCTTCTCAATGAGCAACTTCACCATTTCTGTATCACCTGATAAAGTCGCATCGAATAATGAAGTAGAGTCCGTCGCATTAATAACCGCCTCGATATCGGCACCTTTCTCGAGGAGCAACTTCACCATTATATAATCACTTGTCAAAAGCGCGTAGTGAAGTGGAGTACCTCCTACCACCTCACATTTTGCCTCGATATTGGCGCCTTGCTCGATGAGCGACTTCACACTTTCATATTTTCCTCCTTTGACTGCGTAGTGAAGCGGTGTAACCCCATCATCGTCTGTTGCATTGATGTTTGCTCCTTTCACGATGAGCAAATCCTCTATGAATAATGTACTCTTTGAAACCGCGTAGTGAAGTGGTGTGGCGCCTAGCTCTCCGGCTTTCACATCGACATTTGCGCCTTTCTCCAGGAGCAACTTCACAATTCCATCATGACTTGACGAAACCGCGTAGTGAAGTGGAGTTTCCCCATCATTATCTTTTACCTCGATATTGGCGCCTTTCTCCAGGAGCAACTTCACAATTTCAGTTCTATGCTCTATGACCGCATATTGAAGTGGAGTTTCCCCATCACCACTTTTGGCTTCGATGTTGGCGCCTTTCTCCAGGAGCAAACTAACCAATTGGGAATTGTCTTTTGAAATCGCTGCGATTAGCGGCGTATATCCATACTTCTCTTTTGCCTCGATATCGGCGCCTTTTCGAAGAATCCTCGGGACAAGATCTGGGCAATACTCAATTGCATCGATAAGCACGGTGTTGCCTTTATCGTCTTTACGATTCACATCTGCACCGAGTTCAATGAGATACTTGGCTGCTAAGCACTCTTCATTCTTTATTTTGATGATTAATCGTTCATCCATGCGACGACAACCACTTGCCAACCCAGCGATAATGCAAAGGCTCAAAATGACAAATGATGACCCAATCGATCGTTTACGCGGGCGAAGAGGATGAAAATGATGCATGCGGTTCTCCTTGTGTAATGTTGACGATTTTATATAATTATATCGTTGTGATTCGTATTGTATCAAATTGATTGAAAAGATGTATATTTGCTCAATCTCCCTTTTTGGCTCTCTATTCCCTCCCAATACGCAGTTTCAGTTAAAGCAAGTGGACACGCCACCTCTACACTCCAGACCGATCTAGCATTCCAACGCAGTTCTTGCCATGATTTTTCTACAACGACACGATAATCGTTTAGAATTCAATGCATCTTTTAGCCTCCGCACCCAGCTTGCCCAACATCTCATCAATATGCGCAACGATTGCCGTAGGCGTTACCGCAGCGCCCCCAGCAACGCCGAGCCTCCCTACCCCCTCGCTATTACCACAATAATAAGCTATAATGACCATCTGTATTGTCGGGCGGCCACGCCGCCCAGCACGATGACCGAGGAGGCTAATCATGGGCAGATTTCTCAATCCTGGTAATGGCGGGTTTCGGAAGATTATCAAGCCCGAAACATACGTCGATAAGACGGGGATTATCGGGTATCTCAACGAGTGGATCGACACCGATAGCAGGTTTGTGTGCGTGAGCCGTGCGCGGCGTTTTGGCAAAACGGTGGCAGCTCGGACGATCCGTGCCTACTACGACAATTCGTGCGATTCGCGCGCGTTGTTTGCCCCCTACGAAATCGCTCGCGATCCGTCGTACGAAGCGCATATCAACAAATACAACGTGATTGGTCTAGATGTGCAGTCGTTCTTTTTGGTCGGTGAAGCCCCGAATGCGTTTCTCAAACAACTGGAAATTGCCGTGCTGGAAGAAGTCTGTGCTAAGTGGCCCGACATCGAGGGATTGAAAGACATGAGGCTTGTGAATGCCTTGATCAAAGTGCACGAGACGACAGGTGCAAGATTCGTCTTCGTCATCGACGAATGGGATGCCGTATTTCGTTACTATCCAGATGATGATGATTTGCAGAAGGATTGGATTCATTTCCTTCGTGACTTGTTCAAACAAGAAGACATCGATGATGCCGTGGCGCTCGTCTACATGACGGGCATTTTGCCCGTTAAAAAGTACAAGACGCAATCGTCGT
>ERZ1034719.1045-NODE-1045-length-13842-cov-6.670704_pt1 | contig 13842 bp, 10 predicted proteins | sample MGYA00520703_ERZ1034719 | MGnify/ENA primary metagenome ERZ1034719 (study PRJEB33766, sample SAMN09781716) | gut metagenome | biome: gut microbiome | host: Homo sapiens | place: Madagascar | study: EMG produced TPA metagenomics assembly of the PRJNA485056 data...
GACCAATGACCGATTGCCGTCGAAATCGTCGGGGGCTGGCGCGGCTGGGGCTGGCGCGACGGGGGCGGCAGGTTCGTCGGCTGGGGCGGCTGGTGCTGTTCAATCGCCGATGCTGTTTTACCAAGAGGGCATCGACTTGTATCGGCAGGGGAATTACGACGAGGCGCAAGCGAAATTTGAGAAATTTTTGGCGGCGCATCCCGACGAATCGTATATCGATAATGCGCTCTATTGGATTGGAGAGTGTTATTATGGCAAGGGGCTTTACCACGAAGCGGCTGGATATTTTCACAAGATCGTGCAGGAATACCCCAATGCGAATAAAGTGCCCGATGCGTTGCTCAAAGTGTCGCTGACGTATCAGCGGCTTGGCAAGACCGATTCTGCGCGCGATATGTTGCGATATTTGATGAATGCCTACCCCGGGACAGAGGCGGCGCGCATTGGCAAAGAAAAATACGAAGCGATGCGGTTGGCGAATCCCTGACCGACGTGTGTGTGATATTTCAAGGTATAATCAAGGTATAATTTAGACGTATATGGCGTATACGACGTATATGACGTTTAACTTTTAAGCGGAGCGAAAAATGATCCGAAGCTATCGAACGACAGTGCTTTTTTTGGCGGCTCTCGTTGCCATTCCCACGACGGCGTTTGCGCAAGCAGGCGCGGAGCCAGCCGAAGGCGCCTCAGGCAGTGTGATGCAATCCGACAGAATTGCTCGCGTACAAGGCCAAAATACATCGCTTGTGCGCAAGATCGAGACGCCCAAGCCACAACAAGCGCAGACGCGAACGCACAAAGTCGTCGATGGCGATACGCTTTGGCAATTGAGCAGCGAGTACCTTTCGGATCCGTTTATGTGGCCGGCGTTGTGGTCGTATAATCCGCAGGTGACGAACCCGCATTGGATATATCCGGGCGACACGATATATTTGGAACCGCATGCCGATGCGGCGGCGTTGACGACGGCTCCGGTCGATGCGCAGCAGAAGAAGACGGAATTCGTGACGACGAAGTCGGCGGGATCGGGATCGTTCTTCGTGCCAGGGTTTTACCTCGATAAACTCCCCGATACGATGGGGCATATTCTCTATTCCGACCAAGAAAAGCACATGATTGCGCCGGGCGACGAAGTCCAAGTCGACTGGGTCGACATCGAGATGCGCAAAAAAGTCAAGAATGGCCAGAAATTTACGGTCTTTTCGCAATCCAAACCCGTCATCAACGAAGATGGCGATGAGATGGCGGTGAAACTCATTCGCCAAGGGACGATCGAGATCATCGATGCGCACGACGATACGTTGTCGACGGCTCGTGTTACCCAAGCATCGCGCGAAATCGAACGCGGAATGATCATCATTCCGAACGAAGACCTCACGTTTTCGGTCTTCAAGACGCCGAATGCGAAGAGCCAAGAGGGGCGCGTCATCGATACGATCGACATCATCACGCAGTTGGCAACCGAGCAATTCGTCATCATCAATCGCGGGCGCGAAGATGGCGTCGAGCCGGGGAATCGATGGGTCGTCTTCGAACAACGCGAGGGCTTGAGTTTGCTCGAACGCGGCAAGAATACGCAGACGCAATATGCCCAAGAGGAAGATAAAAACGATTTGCGAAACGGACGAATCCATCGCGAAGACGAACAGAGTTGGGTTTTGGGGCGCGAAGTCGAGATGCATATCTTTCCCGAACGCGACGATCTCGACGAATACTATGGCGATCGCGACTATACGACAGCCGATTTGCCGCTTCGAAAGATTGGCGAAATACTCGTCGTCGATTCGCGCGAGAAGTTTTGCACGGGGATTATCATCGGGAGCACGCGAGAGGTCGGAATCGATACGCGCGTCGTGATGATCAAAGGTTATTGATTCTCTTGAATTTTATCGATAATCGATAAAGTCATTCTGCATGCATAAAGCCATTGACGAGTTTATGTGCTTGTGCAAAAAGGCGCGCGCTCGTGCGCTAGGCATGAGTTTCACGTTTTCATCATGTTGTGTGGAGTGATCGATGATCGAAGATAATTACGAAGAAGAGGAACGCGAGGAAGGCGGCGATCGCGATGAACGCGACGACGGTTATGGCGACGATGAGTCGAACGATAACGATATCATGGAATGGTGCCCGAATTGTGGCGATGTCAAGCCGCATATTCAGGTGGGCGAAGGTGGCGTGAAGGTCAAATGCCTCGAATGCAATCTCGAGCATCTTCGCGACGATGCCCAAGACGATGGCCTCGAAGACGACGTGCCACAAGAAGAAGATTTATCGACCGAAGAAGCGCGTCATGCCGCCTGGCTCCGCCACACGAACATCGATGAATCCGAGATGATACCCTACTCCATCCGCATTAAACCCGTCGTCGGCGATGTCATCAAACACTCGAAATTCGGCATCGGCGTCGTCGTCAAATTGAGCGATTCCACGCGAGCCGAGGTCTTGTTCGAAGACGATATCCGGCGACTCGTTTGCGGGAAATAATCGCGCCGAGAGAACGCCAGCGACCCCAAATCGGGCACACGGGCGTGTGAAGCGAATCGGCAAAAGCAAAGCGCCGAGAGAACGCCAGCGACAAAGTTGTGCGATTGAATCGCGCAAAGCAAAGCGTTTCTTGACGGTTTTTGTATGTCGTGCCATAAAAGTCTAAAGCGAAGTCGCTTTTTTTGAGGAGATCGATGGCAGACATGCATAAAAATAGACGAACGAGACGGTGGATCACGACGATGTCATGCGTTATCGGGTGTGGACTCGTCGCTTGTTCTGCAAAAGATCCTTGTCTCAGTGACGATCCGCGCGATGTCGTCAAGCAATATTTGCAGATGCTCGATGGACAAAACGAAGCAAAGGCATTGGGTTGCCTGACCGACGAAGCGCAGAACGCCTTGGCACAACGCGCCGAAGCGTTCAATGCCGTGCATGCAGACGGCAAACGCGAACCGAGCGAAATGTTGCGCGCAGGGCATGTCATTGCTTCGACGCGAGAATATAAGAAATTCGAAGTTCAAGGCGAAGACGAATCGAGGGCAATCGTCGATATCGTCATGCAAGACGGGTCAAAGATCCCCGTTTCGTTGCGCCGAGAATCGGCGCGCTGGGCTGTTGAGCTCGATATCACTCGCATTCAAACGCCCAGCGAAAACAGCGCTACGCCTACAGGCGTCGAGCAAACACAGACGGATAAAGAGTAATGGATCAGAATTTTCGAGTGGGAGAAGTCTTTGCAGATCGTTTCGAAATCGAAGCGGTGATGGCCGAAACGGCGCTTGGTACGCTAGCGCTTGTCAAAGATTCGTCGTGTGGAGAACAACGACTCGTCGAATTCCTCGCCATTGAATGCGACGACGCGCGTTGCGATGAAATTCGCCACATTGCCTCGGATGTGCGCACGATTCAGCACAAGAGCATTGCTGGCCTCAAAGATTTCGAAGTCGTCGAAGGCGTGAGTTGCGTCGAGATGGAACCAGTCGTCGGCGAAACGCTCGACAATCACTTGGCTGTGCGCCGCGGACGCGGTCAGATATTGGGGCTCAAAGTCGCCTATAGCTTTTTGGCGCATATTTGCCTCGGTCTCGAGCTCTTGCACAAAAAGGGCTATTTCTATGGTTCACTCCGCCCCACCTCGATATTTGTCACCAATCAAGGTCGCATTCGCGTGGCGAATTTTCTCTGCGCATGGATTGCAGAGCATTGCTTAGCGAGCGATGCCAAAACCCAATATTTGAATTCGCCTTTTGTCGCGCCCGAAGTTCGGGCGGGAGGCGATCCAACGGCGCAATCCGATGTCTATTCGTTGGCCGTGCTCATGGCTGAATTGCTCAGTAGTATGGCGATTGCCGATTTCACCGATGGCCCAGTCGAGGCGTTTATCGCGCGCATTCCGGGCGTTTCGTCGTCGGTGCGCGAAGCGCTCATTCGAGGCACGCAAGACGACCCGAGCGCGCGATTTGCGACGATAGCGGAGTTCAAAGATACGCTCAAAACGGCTGTCGATGCGCCTGCCGATAACGATTTGTCGTCGATCGTCGTCGGGGTCAACGATTTGCGAGCTCTCTTGCCCAGTGGCGATTTTGCCGTCGTCGATCCGAGCATGGCGGCGCCGCGCAAGCCCGATCTCTTCGACAAATGTTCGAGCGGTGCACGACCGCGAGCCGTCCGTCAAGACGTCTGGATATTCGTCCGCGATGGCGTCGATTACGGTCCATTCGATCATGCCGCCATCATGAAGCGATTCTACGACGACGAAATCAACGAATCGACTGGGATGTTCAACACCCAGACGAAGAAACACCAAAACTTGGGCTCGATCGACGAATTTAAAAAGGAGATCGAAGAATACCTCCCGACGCGCGACCACAATCGCAGAGTGAAAGCCGAACAAGAGTTGCAAAAGCAAAAACGCGTCAAAGCGGCGGGCGTCAGTGGCGTCGTCATCGTTTTGGGCATTATTGCCGCCGTCACATTCGTTCCGATCATCATCTTGTTGCTATTGCCCGAACCGAAGCCCCTCGACGTCGCCGGCGCGTTTGCCCCATTCGAAAAGACGTTCGAAGCCCCGAAGATCGAAGAAGTTTCGCTCAATATGGACGATAGCAAAGCAAAAGCACTCTTCGATCCAAAGGCGACAGAAGCCGAGCGCGAAGCCGCACTCGCCGCTTGGGAAGCCGAACATCGCAAAAAATTCGCCGGCAAACGCAAACGACCTGGTGGCGCTGGCGCCAACAATCCGTTTGGCGAAGAAATCGATACGTTCGTCTTCACCGGGCAAGATGGCGAAGAGCTAGAACCGCTCTCGGATTGGGAAATCGAAGAAGAAGTCATGAGCCCGCGCGTCTATCGAAAACAAGCCGATTGCTTTGCCAAATACGCGGGTGGCCGTGGCGTATCGGGAAAGATCGACTTCGTCATCAACCAAACCGGTACGACGCGTAGTTTCTCGTCGTCGATCCCGGGCGAGCTCGGTGCGTGTTTGATTTCATCGCTCTCTTCGATTAAATTCCGCCCGTTTGGCGGCACGGTTAAACGCGTTTCGCTACCCGTTTCGTATGGTCGTTAGTTCGATGCGTTCTAGTCGTTAGTTCGATTCGTTCTATACGATCGTCGATATATCTTTTGTATTGAGCCCCCAAGCGCGCTTTTTGCTCGCTTTTGGGGGTTGTTTTTGGCTACGCACGAGTTCCTATGGATTCTTCGACCGACGAACAACTCGTCTTAAAGATAAAAGACGGCGATAAAGCCGCTTTTGAGCAGATCTATTGGCGATATAAAGACCGCATCATCGGCATCGTCTATGGAATCGTGCGCAATCGCGAAGATGCCTACGAACTCGCTCAAGAAGTCTTCGTGCGCATTTATCAGCATATCGACAAATACCAACCGGGAACGAACTTTTCGACTTGGGCATTTCGCATCGCCAATAACTTGGCTATCGACAAATATCGACGAAAGCGCACGGCTGCCGAAACCGAATTCGACAACGATTTTCAAGCGAATTACGCCAGTGGCGATGGCATGATAACGCCGCCGATTGGGCTCAATCCCGAACGCGCTTGCGAATGCGCCGAGTTGCGCGAAAAAATTGCGGCGGCACTCGATACGCTCTCGGAAAAACAACGCGCCGCCCTCACGCTCTGCGATATCGATGGGCTTTCGTACAAAGAAATCGCCGATATTCTCAATATCCAAATTGGCACCGTCATGAGCCGACTTCACTACGCTCGCATCAATTTACAAGCCGCTCTCCGGTACTATCTCGAAAACAAAGACATCAAATCGAAAAAGTAAAGAATAAGGACGGCTACAGCCTATGAATGGTTTTCTCATCATCGACAAGCCATACGGGCTGTCGTCGTACGACGTGTTGCGTCGGCTCAACAAAAAATTCTCGCTCAAGCGTCGCAGCATTAAATTTGGGCACGGTGGAACACTCGATCCGCTGGCAACGGGCGTTCTCGTCGTCGCCCTCGGTCGCGCGACGCGTATGTTGCAGTTTTTTTTGAGCGATACGAAATCGTATCGCGCGACGATTTGCATCGGTGCGCAGACGACGACCGACGACGCCGAAGGCGATATCATCAAAACTGCGCCTTATGAACACATCGATATCGAAGCCATTCGCTCGGCGCTCGCCACGTTCCGCGGTAAAATTTGGCAAACACCCCCCGATTATTCTGCCGTTCACGTCGACGGTGCTCGCGCCTACGAAGTCATGCGAAATGGTGGGCACGTCGAAATCGATCCCAAACTCGTCGAAATCTACGATATCGACGTCGTTTCGTATCGCGCACGCCCTGGGCAAATGCCCGAACTCGTCGTCGATATCACTTGTTCGGGAGGCACCTATATCCGATCGATAGCGCGCGATTTGGGCAAAAAACTCCATTCCGCCGCCTCGCTCCGATCCCTCGTTCGCACGCGTTCATGCGACATCTCCATCGATCGAGCCAAATCTCTCGATCAAATCTGCGCTTGCGACGATATCGAATCGATGCTCATCGAGCCGTGCGAAATCTTCCGTTCGACGCCGTGTCTCATCGTCACCCCCGACGATATCGATCGATTATTCAAAGGAAAACACGTCCATTTCCCGTTCCCCCCGCGAACTGCCGATGTCGAACTCTACCGCGTTCAAATGGAAGATCCAGGAACGATCTACGCCTTCGTCAAACTCTCCCAAAAAATGGAAATCACGCGCATGAGCCCAGACGGGGGTTAATGCCATTCCAAACATCGCCCAATCCCATGACTACACGGCCTAAGGCGATGGCGCTCAAAGGCGATGGCGTCCAACGGCGTAATCCGAGAGTCATTCGCCTTTGGCGGGGCGTGTGGGGGCTAGTCCCCCCTCAAAAACCTCACATGCATAAAATTGTCATGGAAATTTCACGGTACAAAAACGAATAAAAAAAATATTTCATCGTTCGTAGTCTCTTTGTGGTTTTTGCGCACGATAAATTGCGGTGCAATTTGATAGTATGGCGTGCGAATCACCGATAACGCTTCATATTTGGGTCATGGAGTTTCTACGACGATGAGTTTTAAGGACGTACTCCAATTTAATTTGGCGAAGCGATGGTTTGTCATCGGCTTTTTCATCCTCATATCGCTCTTGGCAGCTACGCAATTGCCCAAGCTACGATTCGATTTTAGCCCCGAGGCTATGCTCGAATTTAGCGACGAAGAAATCGCCTATCAACATGCGTTCGAAGAAAAATACGGCAGCAATTCGAATCTCTTTTTGCTCGTCTTTTCGGCGCCCGAATCGATCGTCAATGCAAAGTCGCTTGCCGATTTGCGCGACTTGACCGAACGCGTCGAAACTGTCGATGGCATATCGGGCGCCTATAGCTTGTCGAAAGTCCCCGATAGCAGCGATGCTGGCGCCGCAGCCCTATTGCGAGGAAAATTGCCCGATCTCATCCCCGATGGCGAATTATCGACCGATCAAGTCGAAAAAATCGCATCGCGCGTCGAAAAATCCGATCTATTGCGCGGAAACCTCATTTCGGCAAATGGGCAACATGCGCTCATTACGATTTCTTTGCCCGAAGACAATGCATCGCCCGAGGCTTTTATGCCCGTTTTCCGCGAAATCGAAGCGAAAATCGACCAATGGCGAAGCGATGGCGACCGCGGCGCGTATGCGATTTCCTATGGCGGATTGCCCTATATTCGAGCCATGACCGTCGACACGATGAAGCGCGAGCAATTGCATTTATGGCCCGTCGTAGGCCTGTTATATGTCATTGCGATGATCGTCATCTTCAAATCGTTCTGGCAAGCGATTATGCCTTTGGCATGTATCGGATGCGTTATCTTGTGGTCGATTTCGATCATGGTCATCAACGATATGCCCGTGACGATGATCAACAACACATTGCCATTGCTCATACTCGTCATTGGCGTCACCAACGGCATCTATATTATATTCCGAATCCTCGACGAGCGACGAAAGGGCAAAGACAAGACGAAAGCCATTGTCGATGGCGTCTATCGCATGGCGCTCGCCTCGCTCCTGACGACGTCGACGACCAGCATCGGATTCGGATCCCTACTCGTCGCAAAAGCAAAAATTCTCAACGGATTTGGCTTTATTACGGCACTCGCCGTGATGTTTATCTACGTCGCCATCATCTTTTTCATGCCCCAAGTCTTATCGCTCATCAACCTCGACCCTCGACGAAAAAAAGACGTCGTCCCCGATGGCGATGAAAACGGCGATCATGCTCAGCCCCTAGAAACGCCCGCGCCGCAAGAAGCGCAACAAGCTCAAAATGCGCAAAAAACGCCCCCCAAACCGACGCTATTCGACAATTTTATGGAGGGCGTAGCGCACTTTACGGTGAAATATCGCGCTCTCATCATGGCGGCAGCCATCATCTTGCTCATCGCCTGTGTCGGCGTCGCCTCGCAAATACGCTTCAACAGCAAAGTCAACGACGTATTCCAAGATACCCACCCCGTGAGCATGACAAATGCCCTCATCGAAGAGCACCTCGGCGGCATGCTCCCCGTCGAAATCGACCTCACCATCGACGAGCCAAACGGTTTCAGAAACGTCGAACGACTCGCCTCGATCTGCAAACTCCAAAGAGAAATCGTCGCCATCGACGGCATCATCTCGGGCATATCGATCTGCGATATCGTCGCCGAAACCGGCGTCAACTGGGATACACCACCCAACCAAACCCAACTCAACGCCGTCTTCTTCGGCATCAAACGATTCAATCCCAAACAATACGCCAGCTTCATGACCGACGACGCCCAAGGCATGCACATCTCCCTGCGCATCCCCGACAACGGCTACGAAAAATCCCAACAAACGCTCGAAAAAGTCGACGACGCCATCCAATCATCGCTCCCCGCCACGGGCGCAAAAGCCCGTTTCACCGGCATCGGATACAATTCGACACTCGGTCTCGACCACTTCATGAGCGACCTCTATTCGTCGCTACTCACGGCATTTATCATCATATTTGCCATCCTCCTCATCGCCTTCCGGTCGTTCTGGTCGGGCGTCGTCGCCATCTTGCCAAACGTCCTGCCACTGGCCATGACACTCGCTTTCCTCCCCATCTACGGCTACAATTTCAACACGACCTCCGTACTCGTCTTCACCATCAGCATCGGCCTCGCCGTCGACAACTCCATCCACGTCATCCAACGATTCCGCCAAGAATTCCGCGGCGAACGCACCGTCGAAGACGCACTCGTCGTCGCCCTACGCAGCTCCGGACGCGCCATCATACAGTCCAACCTCCTCCTCTGCTCCGGCCTCGCCGTTCTCCTCCTCTCCGATTTCGACCCCATCAGCCGCGTCGGCGTCCTCACCATGACGACCATCGGGGCCGCCCTCGTCATCTCCATCATCCTACTCCCCGCCGAAATCGCGTTCATCGGCCACAAAATGAAACTCCCCAAATACCGCTAGTCTTGGGGACTTTGGCTGCGCTATTGCCCGCTAGCGGGCAATACGCTCCGCGGCTGCGGCTATTTCGCTGCCGCTCCATACGCCTCCGCTAGGCGCCCTATTTCGCGCGTTGCGCTCAATACGGGCTTTGGCTCCGCTATTGCCCCGTTTGGGGCAATACGCTCCGCATTTCGCCCTATTTCGCCCTGCGGGCGTCCATTCCCCCTCTCCATTTATGGAGAGGGGGTTAGGGGGTGAGGTCACGCCCTATTTCGCGCGTTGCGCTCAATACGGGCTTTTATCGCCCTATTTCGCGCGTTGCGCTCAATACGGGCTTTTGTCGCCCTATTTCGCGCGTTGCGCTCAATACGGGCTCTTGGCTGCGGCTATTTCGCTGCCGCTCCATACGCCTCCGCTAGGCGCCCTATTGCCGGCGGGCAATACGGGCGCCCATCAAAAACCCAAAAATTTTACACTTATCTCAGAGGCATTAAACTCGCCTCTACGTTGAGTTGGGATAGCCCGTGTGCACGAGCCATAATTAGACGCAAGCGCATGCCAGGTCGCTATCTCGGATTCGAGGACAAATGTGAAGACGAGCGCATCAGCTTGCTAAGGATGGTCGCAAATGAAGTGTATACATTGTGGAGCCGAGGTCGAAAAACATACCTTTTGTATGTATTGTGGGAAGCGTTTAATCGAACAACACGTCACGGCAAAGCCCGTTCGCGCGGCGTCGGGAGTGATGCGATTCCGTCAAAGAGCGAGTGTCTCGGAATCGGCATTGCCAGAAGTACAAAAGCGACAACAACCCGCCGCGCGTATGGATTTGGAAAGCCTTAAACGGATTTCGTCGGAAAACGATCGCATCGAACGCCGCGCAAAACAGCCTGGTGCCTCGGTTTTGTCGCGTTCTACCGAAAGCCCAAGAGTCGCCACCGCGAGCTCGGATTCATCGACGCGACAAAGCCGCGAGCTCGAAGCTTTGCTCCAAAAATTAAATGCGCCCGAAAATAACTTCGATCCCGAAGATATGCTCCCCGATATCGAAGACGATTTTTCGTCGCTCGAAGTCGACATGGATTCGCCCTCGGTGACAAATGCCAATCTGAGCGATAGCTTTTTCATCGCCGATGAATCCGAAGCCTCCACATCGGGGCCTATGCCCACCGGATCGGGCACATTTGCTCGCACGCCAAGCGGCGGATTCCACCTCGTCATCGATACGGTCAAAAACGCCTTCAAAAAGACGGCGCAACGCGCCAAGCGATTCGCTTCCGATGTCCGTTCGGGCGATATTTCGAAGCAAAAAGTCATCGGCGTTAGCGCGATTTGCCTTTGCGCCGTCGGCGCCATCGGCATTTTGGCGTCGGCTCTCGGCAGTAGCGATTCCGACAGCTCGGTCGCCCAAGCTCCCGTCGCCGAATTGGCGAGCCAAAGTGGCGTCGCGGGCAACGAGAATTTTGCCATCATTCCGATCGACGACGCCAGCGATAACTATAACGACGAAAACATCGCACAAATGTACGACTTCGACGAAGATGCCTTTGCCATCCCTGAATTGGGCGACGACGAGGCTAGCGATGCCCCAGCCGCTATCGATCAAGCCGCCGTCGCAGCCGCGGCCGCAGCTGCTCAGGGCGCCATCGCCGCAAAAACGGGCAATGGCACTGCAAAACCGGCCGTCGCTGCCGTCGCGCAAGCCGAAACGACGGTTAAAGCCGCAAAATCGACGAATTTGACCGAAAAACGACTCTACGGGCGCAAAGACAACGTCTTTGCTGGGGCAAATGCGCCAAAATCGGCCAAAACACCGCGCGCATGCATCATGCGCGAAGGCCCTGCGAGTCGATTTGGGCTCGTCAAAGAAGTCCCGGCTGGCGCGTCGATCAAGATCGTGGCGATGACCGAAGAAGATTGGTTGCTCGAAAAAGGCGGCCTGTGGGTCAAAAACGGCGCCACAAAACTCGGACCAGGGGCGCAATTTGCCGATGCCATCAAGGGTATGTCGTTGCCACAGCCAAAATCTCGCGTCATCTCGTCGAATAATTGGCGATATATTCAGTATGGAGACTTATTTGGTTACGTCGGACCGGCTTGCTTTAAGTAGTTTGAGGCAATTGTTTTGACTCGTATCTGATATGTCGAACTTTTTTGTTACACAGCTATAAGTGGCTTAAATGGCGAGTTTTAGTTGCTTGAGCATAGATGAATATGGCGAGCGTGGCGCGATCGTTCCTGAATAAAAATTTACAATTTCGCGTAACTCTTGCAAAACGTATCTATTGCGTATAGTATGTGCACGCTATACTCCATCGTCTTGTTGAAGAAGCTAATGGCTCTCGGGCATACGCATTGGCGATGGAAGGGTTATGTTCTTGTAATTAACGTCCCTGAATCAAGCAGGGCAATGACTATTGGGAAGTAACATGGGAAAAAAACTTCGTTACATGATAGCTGCTGCAGTGATTGCGTTATTTGCTACCGATGCTATGGCTCAAGACGCTGAAACGGTTGCCGGTGTCCAAGAACCCGAAGTAGCTGCTGAAGCTACAGATGTCGCCGAAGACGCCGATGATGCCGTCGCGATTGCCGATGTCGAAGAAACCGAAGCCGTCGTCGATGCCGACGAAACGACCGAGGCCTCCGAAAAGGCTACTAAAGAAGAACGCGTCAGCGCCGATGGTAGCTACAAATTCATTCCGTCGTGGGGTGTTGGTCTCCAATATGGTATGACGTTCACCGATATGTCGAACTGGAACGATTACCTCCTCAAACCGAGCCGTCAGAGCTATTTCGATGTCAACCTCGTCGCCGAACACGAACTCTACGTCGAATGGACGCCGATCGAAGGTTTGCGCCTCAGCGCATTCGGTGGTTACCAATCGCTCTACACGTCGAATCCTGGCTTCAATTACGGCTATGCCGGTATCGAACCCGCATTTAGCGTTCGTCGTTCGTTCTACGAATTCGCCGTCGGTCTCGGTTTGGGCTATGGTAGAACGTGGGTCGACAGCAAAATCAACGATTACGATGGTCATGCCCTCTTAGTTCGTCCGTTCATCGAAGCCCGTTTCTATCTCTGCGATATCTTTGCGCTCTATTTGCGCGTCGCGTTTAGCTACCTCAAAGATTTCGGCACCGATGCAACGGCTTATTCGCGTGCTCGCGATATCAACAACGATCTCGACACCGATAAATTGTCGTACGCTGGCCCCAACATCGCCATCGGCTTCCGCTTTGGCGATTACGCAACGCCAGTCGTTCACGTCGGCGATAGCGATGGCGACGGCGTCAAAGACGACATCGACGATTGCCCCGACGATCCCGGAGCGCCCGAATTCAACGGTTGCCCCGTCCCCGATACCGATGACGACGGCATCTGCGATCCTTGGGTCTCGGAACGCGGCTTGTCTGATGTGTTTGCCGATGTCTGCACGGGCATCGATCAATGCTCAAGCGATCCCGAAGATTTCGACGGTTTCGAAGACGAAGACGGTTGCCCCGATGTCGATAACGACGGCGACGGCGTCTGCGATTCTTGGGTCTCCGAACAAGGCTTGCTCGATAAATATGCACACGTCTGCAAAGGCGCCGATCAATGCCCCGACGAACTCGAAGATTTCGATGGCAACATGGACGATGACGGTTGCCCCGATGTCGATAACGACGGCGACGGCTTGTGCGATCCTTGGGTCTCCGAAAAAGGTCTCTCCGATAAATATGCCCACATTTGCAAGGGTAAAGACCTCTGCCCCGACTACGCCGCTGGCGATGCGACGAAAGGTTGCCCCAACCCCGATACCGATGGCGACGGCTACTGCGATCCTTGGGTCTACGATAAGGGCCTCCAGAACGAATTCAGCTGCAAGGGCAAAGACCTCTGCGCCGAAGAAGCTGGTGACGATGCCAATGGTTGCGTGACGCGTCGCGTCGTCGTAACCGAAGACAAGATCCAGATCAACGAAGCCATCCTCTTCACGCTCAACAAGGCGACGATCGACAAACAATCCGACAGCCTCTTGGAAGAAATCGCCAAGACGTTCAAAGACAATCCGCGCATTAAGAAAGTCGAAGTCCAAGGTCACACCGACCTCAGCGGCAAGGCTGCGAAAAACCAAAAACTCTCCGAACAACGCGCTAAAGCCGTCTACGATCGCCTCGTCAAATTGGGCGTCGAAAAGAGCCGCCTCACGCACAAGGGCTACGGCATGACACAACCGATCATTCCGCTCCCCGCTGGCGCAAAACAAGAAACGCCCGAAGCCGCCGCTACGAACCGTCGCGTCGTCTTCCAGATCCTCGAACAAGATGCCGTTCAGAAACTCATCACCGTCGATGGCAATGGCAAAACCGTAAGCGACACGAAGGCTCCTGTTGCCGCTCCCGAAAAAACCGTTGAACCTGCTAAAGACGTGAAAGCCGAC
>ERZ1034719.1046-NODE-1046-length-13841-cov-7.634484_pt1 | contig 13841 bp, 10 predicted proteins | sample MGYA00520703_ERZ1034719 | MGnify/ENA primary metagenome ERZ1034719 (study PRJEB33766, sample SAMN09781716) | gut metagenome | biome: gut microbiome | host: Homo sapiens | place: Madagascar | study: EMG produced TPA metagenomics assembly of the PRJNA485056 data...
GATTGGATTATCGACGTCATGCTCAGAATGAAGGAAACGTTTACGCCATATTTATAGTGGTGGCCCTGGCGTGATGCGCCCAAACGGAGCTCTCGAGTCAATTCGAGAGCTTCCTAAGCTACACAGAGCAGTTTAGTAAACTTCTAAAAGGAGTTTTGAGCCTAGTTTTTTAATACACCGCAACACAAATGCTGAAATTTTTAGGTCACATAGGGAAAGATTGAGCAAATGGCTCATTGTTCAAAGTTTCCTTTACCAATAGGAGATTATATGCGTAAACTTATAATTTTCGTAATTTGTATATTTGCTTTTAGTTTTGTAACCAGCTGTACTGCAGAGCGTCCAACAAATCAAGACGGGAATGATGCTATGCGTACCTGTTTTAATCGTTACTTTTCAATAAACAGCATAAAAACTAGCGGCTATGTAGTGATGTTTCATATTACTAACACATCACCTGTTACTATTACAATATATGACCCAGATTTTTTACAGCTACACCCTATTGAGAATGGTGAACCGAAAGATGTTCATAGTACTAGTAATTTTATTATTTATAAAGATGACGGGGGTAAGCTTAAAGTACTTGAACAGAGTGATGCAGGTTTGATAAAGGATGGAGGAGAATTTGGTTTAGATTTAAAACCAGGAGAGTCTATATTTTTCAAACAAACAATGTCATCGCCATTTACAAAGTGTGATGATTATGCAATTACATTTAATGATGCTAGTGGCTCTATATTATGCGGCTTTCATAATCGTGAATATGCAAGATTAAGTTGTGACCTCTCCCCCTAGCCCACTTCTCCATAAAAGGCGAGGGGAAGAGACGCCCGCACAGCGGGCGACGATATCCAACGCTATACATAGCTGAGCGCCAACCGATCGACTTCTTCGATCGACAATCCCGTTGCCTTTGCGACCTCGGCCTTCGCCATGCGCATGGACAACAAATTGCGAGCGATCTCAATAGAGTAGCCCAATGTTGACATCTCCCCTAGCCCCCTCTCCATAAATGGCGCGGGGGAATGAACGCCGGGGGGGGGAAGATAACCCGTTCAGAGTGTCCTTAACCGACGGCGGATGAAACGTAGCGCCAAACACAATGCATTGATTTCATTATCTTTTCTATGCATGCTAAAAAAAGTTCGAAAAAAAAACCGTCACATTTTTTATTTCTCGCCATGATTGAGTAGACGGCGATCTACTCGTTATCGTTTCGCTGCCGTCTGATGCACACCCCGTTGCCACACTGTGGCAACATTGCCGAGGAGTAACAGATGGAATTGCGCTATCCACTCACCAAACGAGCCCTTTATTATTGCAGTCGATTGATTTCGTCGCAAAAGGGGCGCAATTTCAAGCACGACCATTACGACGACATCCAAAAAGTCTACTCGATATGGATTTGCACCAATCCCAAACGCAAAAATTGCGGGACGATCCAGAGGTACAGCATTGCGAAAGAAGATCTCTTTGGCAACGTCGATGTTCCAAAACGAGAATACGATCTGATGGTTTTCATGATCGTAAACGTTGGTAACTCAAAAAGTCCCAACTATAATGGATTATTGAAGATGCTCTCGCTGCTGTTTTGCAATCAGGATGAGCAAGTCGATGCATCGCAAATTCTCGAAAAAGAATATGGTTATCCAAAAGCGTATTTTGAACCGGAGGTTTTTATGAAGAGCTGGGCACACGAAATTGTCGTTGAAGCAGAAGAGAAGGGGCTCAAAAAAGGCCTGAGAAGAGGACGAAAGGAGGGACATGAGAAAGGTCGAAAAGAAGGCATCAAAGAAGGCAAAATTGCAGGAGGTCTTGAACAAACGCTCGTCATGACGAAGCGCGTCATGTCGAGTCTCGGCAAGTCGCTAGACGATGCGATGGCGATATTAGAGCTTACCGAAGAGGAGAAAGCATACGTGCGTCGTTGCTTAGCGACATAGGACGTTGACCATGTCCCCATAGCTGTGCACGCGGTATTGGATTGCGAAACATGGGCAGCGTATTAGCCATGCGCCAATAGCCGCCACAAGAGCGTAACGATTCAGCCGTCCATCGCCCGTGTCTATAATCGTCGCATTATCCCATCAAATCCAATCCATCCGCTTTGCGCTCACCATAGGCGTTGCCGCAGAGCCAGACTCATGAGCGACCGCCAGGCCGCCATTATCAATCATCGAGGGAATGTTGCCAAAGGCGACATGATCGGTCCCTGCCTACCGTTCGCGCCCGCAAGACGACGGATCGCTACGAGCGTCCTCCCAACTCATCCACGCTTATACCTCTGTGAATCAAAAGCCTTTGTAGACATTCTCTTTCTGCCTCCAACAAGGCTATCTGTTCATCCTTTTGAATGAGTGCCGATTCGAGATCCGCGATTTTGGCACGGCATTCAAACAGCTCTTGCTCGGCTTTTTGCTTGTAGGTATTGAACTCCCTCTCAAGCGCATCGAACTTCGCAAGCGTTTCTTCCAGACGTTTGAAGATACTCCGACTGTAGTTGCGTCCCATAAATCCATCCATAACAACCACCGCGACATGCAGTCTAGACATCTTCTAGCCCAAAACAGCAGAAAAGTCACCCATATTGATGGGGGGCGGCTGAATAGTTACGGCGCATTATCGTTTTCGTTGTCATTCGTCGAAAAAAAGCCTATTTTCGGGCAAAATGGAATCATCCGAGGCACGGAATCGCAAAGCATGCGAAGGTGAGGAAAAAATGCCCGAAAATCAAAGCACGACAGAGTCTAACGATCGCATCACGACGCCCCAAACGCCCCCAAACGACGACGATATCGCATCGGTCGCCGAAACGTTTGCCCAATCATTTGCCGGCGAAGCCGCCCATACACCGGCGAGCGACACGAATACGACGAGCGACACGAATACGGCAAGCGATGCCATACCCGACGACGAAATCGAAGGCGATGACGACGAACCGCCTTTCGTCCTCACGAAAGAAAACATCAACGCCGCCTATTTCAATCTATGGCGGCAACTCATACTCGCCATGTGCGTCTTCTATATTCGCCGATATCCCGACCGCATTGCGACGAATCTCCATTCGCAAGCGCCTATTAGTTGTGCACAAATACGGCGCGCCCTCGACGACGACAATATCTTATACAGTGCCCAAAACTTCCGAAAAGAACACGAATGGATGGATCGCTTTGGCATTCCCACGCTGACCGAAGCGACCGAACTCATGAAATACTATTCCGATGAATTGGGCGTCGTGCGCAATGCCGCCGACCGCAACCATTGCTCGCTCAATATCGAACACATTCGCAATGCGTTCAATCTCGATAGCTACGAACTACTCATTCTCATGGCCGTCGCGCTCAGCGAGCTCGACGATGACATCTTGCGATGCCTACAGCTGGCCGCAGGCGATATGACGCGGCAAAAGTTCGATGCGCTGTTTTTCTGCGAACTCTGTGCGTTTACGCGCGATGGCGCCATGGATTACCTCAACCGCCTCAGCGACCGTTCACAACTCATCCGCATGCGGCTCATCATCCCCGAGCGCCCGCTCGCTTTTACGGGGAATTTGCCGCGATCGTTTTCAAACTTGACCGTTGCCCAACGCGTTCTCGACGCACTTTGTGGCGCCGATTTGCAAGCGAATCTCTCGCCACACATGCGGTATATCGATCATCCGCCGCGCCCCGTTGCCCTCATCTTGCCCGATGGCTTTTTGCCCGAATTCAAAATGGCGATCAAAGAACAACGCGCACGGATAATCGTCACCGGAGCCCCGCATTCTGGGCGAATGACGACGACGAGTGCATTTGCCAAGAGCTATGCCAAACAATCGACGATTGCCATCGATCTCATCGCCGAGCTCGAGTCTTTGCCCGAATCCGATATCGAAGCCCACGTCTGCGATGCGTTGCGCGAGGCGCTTTTGCTCGATTCCGTCGTCGTGTTCCAATTCGATGCACTCAAAGAAGGATCGAGGAGCGAAAAACTCATCGAAAATCATACGCCCCCGCTATCGCGCCATATTGCCAATTATCCGGGGCGCATCGTCATCACAGCCCAGCACAATACGCCCAAAATCGCCAAGCTCTTTGGCAATCCGATCGAATGCCATATTCCGCTACCGACGCCCGAACAGCAAGAAAAAGTCTGGCGCGAAGCGCTCGCCGGCGTCTTCGACGACAAAGAACTCGATCGCATTGCGTCGTCGTTTGCCAACAACTACCAACTCACGATTGGGCAGATATTCACCGCCGTGACGAGAGCTATCGACGACCACGAACACCGCCAACGCGCCGATCGCCATGCCAAACTCGAATCGCATCACATTCTCGAAGAAATTCGGCAGTGCTTTAGCCACGATTTGGCTTCGCTCGCCGATGTCGTCTTGAGCGATGTGCCCATCGACCGCGTCATCTTGCCCGAATCGACGCAAAAAACGGTCAAGGAAATCCTCAATTTCGCGCGATATCAGCGAAAAGTACTCGACGATTGGGGCTATCGAAAGTGTAGCGCTTATGGGAACTCGCTTTCGATCTTGTTTTCGGGGCCTCCGGGGACGGGTAAAACGCTCCTGGCCACGGCCATGGCAAACGAACTCGGCAAAATCCTCTATCGCGTCGATTTGTCGCGCATCGTCGATAAATACATCGGCGAAACTGAGAAAAATTTGGCAAAAATATTCGACGAAGCGTCGAAAGCACAAGCTATCTTGTTGTTCGACGAAGCCGATTCGCTCTTCGCCAAGCGAACCGATGTCAAATCGTCGAACGACCGCTATGCCAACCTCGAAGTCAACTTCCTCATCCAAAAGCTCGAATCGTACAACGGCATCAGCATCCTCACGACGAACTTGCAAACGAGTATCGACGAGGCATTCAAACGCCGTTTGCGCTATATCGTCGAATTCAAAGAGCCCAATGACAAAGAGCGCCAAAAGCTCTGGCAAACGCTCATCGCGCCCAATACGCCTCTCGACGACGATATCGAATGGAAAGTTTTGGCCGACAATTTCGAGCTATCGGGGGGGCACATACGCAATGCGACGCTCAACGCCTCGATTCGTGCGGCGGCCAATGCGCGCCCGCTCGGCATGCAATACTTGCTCGAAGCCGCCATCGCCGAAACGCAAAAACTCGGCAAACTCGTCAAATTGAGCGATAAGATATTGCTCATGCTGGACGATTATGGCGTTGAAATATAGCCGCCCTGCGGGCGGCATTCATGTCGCTTTGATTTGAGCCGCCCTGCGGGCGGCTCGGGGTTTTGGCGTTGAAATATAGCCGCCCTGCGGGCGGCTCAATGCGGAGCGTATTGAGCCCAAAGGGCGAAATAGCGAAGCCGCAGAGGCGTATGCGCGCAACGCAAGTGAGCACATAGCCGGAGCCAGAGCCCGTATTGCCGCAGGCAATAGGGCGAAAAAAGCCCGTATTGGCAACGCCAATAGGGCGAAAAAAAGCCCGTATTGCCGCAGGCAATAGGGCTTGAACAAAGAAATAAAATGCGGTGTTTTATGGAATCCAGATAATGGCGTGCGAATTTTGCTCGTATTTGTCGAATTTTGCGTCGCCTTGGGCCAGTTTGAAGCCGTAGTTGATTTCGTGAGCGAGTCGCATGTCTTTGGGTTTGTTGAAGGCGATGTTGGTGTTTTTGCTGCGATCGATGATGCTGACGTCGGATCCGGCGCCGAGGCCGGAGTTGTTGGAGACGGCGGCGCCGATGACGGCGATGTGGTGTGGGCCGACGGCGAAATCGCGTGCGGTCATGTTGAATTGCGGGCGGTGGCGGGCGTCTTTGAGCGATTTGAGTAGGCTGAGGTAGCCGATGTCGATGGGATCGCCGGTGGTGAGCGATTTGGTGTCGAGAGCCATGATCGAGACGGCGAAGAGGTCGACGTCGTTGGCGACTTTGACTTTTGTCGAGTTGGAACGGCAATGCGGGAGTTGGAAGACGCGGTCGCCGGCGGGATCGAGGGCGAAACGCGGGCCGCCTTGGCCGTAGCTGCTGAAGTCGATCGACTGCGTGCCGGGCTTTTTGGGGTTCATGTCGATTTTTTTGAGTTCGTCGCCGCCGAGTTCCCAAGCGACGGTCGAACGCGTGCCCGAGGTGAGCAAGACGCCTTTGCCGTTGGATTCGAACGCTTTGAGGTCGGCGATGTTGAAGGGGCTCATGGCGCAACCTTCTTGGCGCATCGTCGGATTTTGCGTGCGCGTGTATTTCATTTCTTTGAAGAGTGGCTCGCCGGCTTTGTTGAGCGGGACGCGGTAGACGACGTTGTCCCAGTCGGAATCGAAGCGGCCGTTGCCCGAGAGGAGGTAGAGGACGTCGTCGTAGAGCTCGATGGCTTGGAAATTGAGCAACGAGTGCGAATTGATGCGTGGGACTTGATTGGCGAGGAAGAGCGAGGCGGTCGAGGCGCGTCCGTCGTTATAGATGTCGGCGACGTAGATGCCTTCTTGGGCGGCTTGCGACGTGGTGCGTGCGACGTCGACGACGTAGAGTTTTTTGTATTCGGCGGAGTAGACGGCTCGGCAAGGATTATTGGAGTATGGGAGGCGGATGGCTTGCAGCGGCGTGAATGCTTGGGCGTCTTCGTATGGATTGAGGACGAAAGCGACGCCGCCGTCGGCATCGCCGCCGATGGCGATAATCGTTTGGTTTGGGCCGGGGACCATGGCGCACAAGATGCCGCTATAGAGCCCTTCGCCATCGACGTGTTTCGAGGGGACGGCTGGGCGCAATTCGTCGGGGACGTAGATAAATGCGCCTTGTTTGCCCGGTGTATCGGTGTCGTAATCGTGTTCGGAAATCGATTTCGAGAGGTCGATGCGGCGGATCATGTCGCCGCCGACGGTTCCGGGTTTGCTCGCCGCGGCGACGAGGAATGAACCGCCTTTCGATTTCGCGTCGTATATCCAGTTATTGCCTTTGCGCGGCGATTTGCTGCCCGATGTTGCGCGTTCCTCGGTCGAAATGGCGGCGCCTTCGCGTTGTTGGATTTCGGTCGGGGGCATCATGCGCATCGTGCCCGAATCGTCGACGACGAAGCCGCCTTTTGGAGGCGCCATGCGCGTGCCGCCTTCGCCGTCTTCGCCGTAGGAATCCGATGAATCGGTCGAACGATGACCGAAAAGGCTTTTGACGGCGTCACATCCCATTAACCCGATTGATGCACATACGCATGCGATTGCCAGACCATATTTCATCGATTTCACGGCTTGCCTCCTCTCTTAAATGACCGAAACTACGCGATATTGTAACGCGATTCGAGAGTTATGCGCAAGCATAAGGCGTAGACGACGCGCAAAATGGCTTATTTCGGGCGTTTGCACGTCTTGGGAGGTTTTAGGCTTCGGCAGGTGCGGATTCTGATGGCGCAGATTCGGCGGGCGCAGATTCGGCGATAAGCGATTTCGACCAATCTTTGCGATAGACGCGTACGAGGAGCAAACAACCGCGGCAACTCAATTCAATGGCCATCGCCGTCCAAATGCCGACGAGCCCCATCGAATCGACGAGCAAATACGATAGAGTAATGCGAACGCCCCACATACTCGCCAAATTGAGCAAACTCGGGACGAGTGTATCGCCAGCGCCGCGTAGGGAGCCCGTGCAAACGAGCGCGGCGCCGTAAAGCGGCTCGGCAAAGGCTTCGATGCGCAGGACTCGAATGCCCAAGACTTGAATCGCGCCGACGGGCGTGAGTATGGCAAACATGATGGGGGCGGCGGCGTACATCAAAGCGCCCATGACGCCCATCGTCGCAATGCCAAAGACGATACACATCCACGAAAGCCGCTTCGTGAGGTCAAAACGCTTTGCTCCGATCGATTGCCCGACGAGTGTCGTCGACGCTTCGGCGATTCCGAAACCGGGCATGTAGCAGATGCTTTCGGCCGAAACGGCGAGGCTGTTGGCGGCCAAAGAAATCGCTCCCAATGGTGCGATAATGGCCGTAGTGACGACGAGTGCACCGCTCAAGACGATGTGTTCGAATGCGATGGGAATGCTGATCTTGGCGGCTTGCAAGACGATGGCTGGATCCCAAGTCAGTTTTTCGCCTCGCACGGGGCGCAAGACGCACTTTTTCCGCATGATGGCGCATAAAAGCGCAATGCCGCCGCATAACTCGGCTAAAACCGTTCCTATCGCTGCACCCGATACGCCTAATCCAGCGCATGGAATGTGGATATCGAGGCCAAAGAGCGAAAAATCGTGCGATTCGAAGATGAGAAGCGAATTGAAAAAGACGTCGAGAACGCAAATGCCAATGTGGATAAAACTCGGCGTGCGAATGTTGCCGCTACAACGCAACATTCCACTCATGAATGTCGCCGCCAAAAAGATGGGCAACGCCCCCATAAATATGCCAAAATAGCTGGTGGCATCGCCGCGAATCGCTTCTTCGCCGCCTAGCCATACGGGGACATGCGAGGCAATCCCCAGGCCTATCGCACAAAAGATAAAGCTCAATGTAAACGTGACGATGGCGCCGAGTTTGAACGTATTTCGGGCTTTTTTGCCATCGTTTGCCCCAATCCATTGCGCTACTTGAACCGAGAACCCCGTCACACACGCCGACATGATGCCAAAAAACACCCATGTCAAAGGTGCAACGAGTCCGATCGAGGCGGAGGGATTGGCGCCGAGTTGGCCAACCATGGCGGCATCGATGTATTCCATGAAGACGAAGCTAATTTGCGCCAAAATAGCGGGCAAACTCAGCGAAAAGATGAGTTTGATTTGGTCGCGCGTCGTCAACTTGGCGCCATTGCGCATTTCTTCGAGTAAGTCGCGTTTCATCGAGGGCGCAATCGGCTATGCGTGGTAGAGTATCGATCGAGATGGGTCGAAGAACGCCGCCATTGCTTCGGTATGCGCGGGAAAAGCGAGTGTTTCGGGGGCGTACGCGATGCGCGTCTCGATGACTTCTTCGTTGATGGGAATACTCGGCATGGCGGCGATATCGCGCATCGGCGTCACGCCGATGACGATGATTTCGTCGAGCCGCGGCGATTCCGAGACGTGGAGCAGTCGAATCGACTCGGGTTGAGCGCCCCAATCTTCGAGTTTGATCCCCGTTTCTTCGCGCAATTCACGCGCGCCGCCCTCGCGCCACGTTTCGTGGAGCTCCATAAATCCGCCCGGAAAAGCCCATTGCCCACGACACGGATCGATGCCGCGTCGAATGAGCAACACGCCCGTGCGATCGCCATCTTTGACGGGTACGATGACGTTCACGACGGGGAGCGGATTGCGATACGTGATAACGCCACATTCGCAGTGGCGTGGCCACGGCGCCGCGGCATCGTCGAATGCACGACCACAAAATGCACAATATCGTTCGAGTGGTTTTGCCACGATATCCACCTGTGATGAATACAGAAATGCGTCGTTTCTGTGTTTATGATTTAATGAGATGTGAGTTAGAGCGAATAAAATGCAATGATTCACCCCATACACCGATGAGATCGCCGAATCATGCGATTCGACGACTGGCGCAACATACACCTAGGACTTGCACCGTTCAAGGGATTCAAATGGAATCGCACGACGGGGAGGCGATGAGATTACTTTGAGAAATAGGTTTTCATGGCTCGCGCGGCGACGTGGCTGCCCTTAATCCACCATTTTTCGGAGTTCACGATGAGTGCGCCGACGGCGATTTGCGATTTGGCATCGCTGCCCCATCCGACGAACCAATTATAAGTATAGAACGGCTGTTTATTCGACAAAGTTCCCGTTTTTCCGCCGACGCGAACGCCCTGGCGCCATCCCTTTCGGCTGGCAAACATCTTTCGAGCCGTGCCTTCGCGCGTCGTATTTTCGCCCAATCGAGCCAATACTTTAGCGCGATCGGCGTGCATCGAAACGAGCCATGGGCGCGGTTTTGCCGTATACAAGACCGTTCCTTGCGCATCGGTAATTTCGTCGATGAGGATCGGCGTCATCATAATGCCGTCGTTTTCGATGGCGGCGGCGATCAAAGCGCCGTGCATGGGGCTAAGATTGACATGCCAGAAGCCCGCCGCTGTCTTTGCTCGCTCGATATCGTCGTCGACGAATTCGGCTTCGCTCACATCGGTCAAAAATTCGGTCGGAATTTCGCGGTTAAAGGCAAAGCGCAAGGCGATGTGCTCGAGGTCTTCTTTCGACAAATGTTGATAAGCATATCGAGCCATGACGGCGTTGATCGAATGTCCAATCGCTTGTTCGAGGCTTGCGCACGTCGTATCGGTTTGTGGATTTCCGCGGACATCGGATTCGGTGAGCATGCTTTGCCCGCCCGAATAACAAATACGCGCCTGCGGATCGACGCTTCCCTTTTCGAGCAAAGCGGCGGCCGTGACGAGTTTGAAAACCGACGCCGAGGGCGCGGCGGCACGCGTTGCATAATGCGATAAGACGGGGGCGGCATTCGATGCCGAGGCAATGGCCAATATCTTGCCCGTTTTGGGATCGATGGCCACGGCGCCCCCGTGGGGCACAGTGTGTTCGGTAAGCGAGTTTTCGATCGTCGTCTGCAACGCACGATCGAGCGTCAAACGCGCACGGCGTCCGTCCGAGAGCTCGGCATAAGCCACGTCGTTTTCCCAATAGATCGACGATAAATCGATGCGTTCCCCCGAATCGATACGCGTCTCCGTATCGTGAATGACTTCGACTTCGTCGGCCGCCTGACGGCTCGGATCGGCGATTTCATCGGCATAAGCCAGGGTTTGAGCGAGGTACGTATCGCGGGCATTGAACAGCCCGCACGTCTGAGCCGCGCCAAGCGCACCCAATACGCCAAAACAAGCAAATAAAGTCATCCATAACTTTTGATGATTGCGTCGTACCCTGCGCATGAAACCTCCGTCTGATCATCGCATTCATACGAGGCGCATTCTAGAGGCTCATGCTGCGGCGTCAAATTTTTGAGATGAACAAGGCTTTCCAAGCTCTGGAGCCTTTGAATTAAGATGATTTCTCGTCGTTTCGCTTCTTTTCGGACTTGGCAGGCCCTAGGAATCGGACGACGATGGCGAGTTGTCGCACGTCTTGTGAACAAGAGGAATCCATGACGAGTATGCCGTCTTCCGACGAAACGACGGTGATATCTTTAAGTCCCAAAACGCCGACGACGCGCGGCGTCTTATTCATCACAAATACATTTTTGCTATCGGCGATGACGACGCGCCCGCTCGCGGCATTGCCATCTTGATCGCGCTCATAGTAACGCGCTATCGATTCCCAAGTGCCCAAATCGTCCCACGGGAACCGTGCCCTAATGACGCGCGCGCGTTTCGTGTGCTCCATCACGGCATAGTCGATGCTTATCGAAGTCAAGCGACAAAACGCTTCTTCGATGGTGCGATCGCCCGATAAGATATCTTCGATACCCGATAAGATTTGGGGCACGTGGAGTTCGAGTTCTTCGTGCATCGTTTGGGCATCGAAGATAAACATGCCGCTATTCCACAAAAATCGGCCTTCATCGATATACTGTTGCGCCGTTTTCGAATCGGGCTTTTCGCGGAACGAAGCCACCTCATAGGCTTGGTGTTTTGATTTGATTTCGGCGCCCGTCTCGATATAGCCATAGCCCGTTTCGGGGCGCGTGGGCTCAATGCCAAATAACACGATATGACCAGTGGCCATTTTGTAGGCAGCTCGCGCACACGAAACGAACGCCTTTTCGTCGGTAATATCGTGATCCGAGGGGAACACGCCGATTATCGCTTCTGGATCGCGTTGGCGTATCGTTTCACAAGCCCACGCAATACACGGTGCCGTATTGCGCCCGATGGGTTCCCATAAGACTTGATCGATGGGGAAATCGGGCAAATCGGCTTCGAGGGCTTGGCGATGTAGCTCCGAAGCGACGATCAAAATGCGCTCTGGCGCGATAAATCGCTTCAGGCGATCGAGACAACAGCGAGCCGGCGACCGATCGCCGATGAGTTTGAGAAACTGCTTCGGATGCGCATCGCTACTCAACGGCCAAAAACGCATTCCATTCCCACCTGCCATGATGACTGCCCATTGCATAACCTTATCCCTCCTTCTGTGTTCGAGAACCGACACCACCATTTTATCGCATTGCTCGCGCAATGAAAACAGTAAAGTCCATCCACAACCCTGTGGATAACTTGTGGATATATGTGGATGACATGCCCGATTCTTGTGGATGAATCGACCTTTGGTTGGGGATAATTCGGTTTAGCCTGGGGATAACTTGTGGATAATTCAAAAAAAAGGCGAGCATGAGGTTGAACTCACGCTCGCCATGTATTCCAGAAACTGGCGGAGGAAGTCATGCCTGCTTCTGGAAATCGATGCGCAACAACGCCGAATTGAAAAAAATCCGGCGTTGCTACGCTAATTCTATAAACATGTAGTTTTCATCTAAACGATCTCGATCCGTCAGATGCTATTTCGCCTTATCGATACAATCGTACACAGGATTGACGGGATTTGTCCAGTCCAAACCGCAAACTTTCCCCTTGGATTCGCAGTCCTTTTCTACTGGCGTATAAGTCTTATCCTTATTCTCGTCGCAGTACGAGACCGTATTGCCCTTACAGGAGCCATGGAATGTCGTAAGGGTTTTCCCTTCGCCACATTGACTCGAACAATCGAAGCCCCAACCTTCGCCGATGTACAAGCAAACGCCGTTGGGATTCGCCGATTTGCAGTCGAGTCGCAACGTTTTGCCTTTCGATTTGTCGCTCGACGTGCAGAACGTCAACATCTGATCGGCATTGCAACTGCCCTCGGCAGTCGAACCCACGCAACCTTCGCTAACGCTTTCTTGGTTAAAGCAGCCTGCGACGATGACCGAACCGCGAGAATACTCTTCGCATACCCCCGACTTACACGACTCGGTTTCGACTCTATACTCGGTTGACCCTTTGGTTTCCTCCTCGTACAAACGGCAATAATGCGTCGAGTTATTGCCGCAATACGCCTTTTGAATTGCGAGCGTATCGCCACTACAGAACACGATATCGCCACTTGCATCACAAAGATGGTCGACTTTTGTGCCATCGGATTTGACGATTTTGCCACTTTCGCACTTGAGATCTTTCACGACGAGTACGTTTTTATCGTTGCAGACGTAATCGAGACTACCGATCTTGTAGACATCGTATTCGGCGACTTCGCCGCCTTCACAACGCAAATAGACGCCACCTTCGCACTTATCGACGAAACCCGAATCGCAGTAGCGTTTCGAGCTGTTATCGTCGCTACATGCGCTGGCGAGAGCTACGATTCCTAACAATGACATGATGGTAATGGTCTTTTTCATGGGTTCCTCCTTCGGGCGATATGTGCGGTTCGAGCTCTTTTCGCTTGATTTATCGAACCTTTACACGCTTTTGCATTCCGCAAATCGACTGCTCCAACGATTCGAAGCAACGACTTGCAAGTCACCGACATGAATAACTTATGCCAAGTTTCTCGCAGCTCTGAAATTGCCCAATGAATCTCTGATGAATCTATGCCTACGAAACAAACGTCCGAGACGATTGTCGCCATTTTTGCGGAAAGCGTCTACGCCGTTTTGAATCTTTAATCCCGCTCAAAGCAGTGTAAAGATACACACATGTGATTCAATTGTCACGACAAATTGACATATCATTGCTACGATTTGAATCACAATGTCGGATACAAAAATACTACATCGGAAACGGTCCTTTATCGGCCTGCAATGACAAAAAACGCCGCGCGAGCACCGTTCCAATCCGTATCAAACGTCAAACTTCGCAAAAGTCGGCACTTTATCGGCCTGCAAAGACAAAAAAACGCCGCGCGAGCGCCGTTCCAATCCGTATCAAACGTCAAACTTCGCAAAAGTCGGCACTTTATCGGCC
>ERZ1034719.1047-NODE-1047-length-13840-cov-6.635618_pt1 | contig 13840 bp, 9 predicted proteins | sample MGYA00520703_ERZ1034719 | MGnify/ENA primary metagenome ERZ1034719 (study PRJEB33766, sample SAMN09781716) | gut metagenome | biome: gut microbiome | host: Homo sapiens | place: Madagascar | study: EMG produced TPA metagenomics assembly of the PRJNA485056 data...
ATCCCCCTCCCCGTTGGGGTGGGGGACTGTTGGGAGGGTTGGGACGGACCTAACGGGGTGTGACTTCCGACCAGCAGTCGGCCTTATTGGTGGGAGCTTTGTCGAAGCATCCGTAGTGCGATGATTTTAAGCACGATGGGATGAGTTTGTGGTCATATCGATAGAGTTTATAGCCTTCGCAACAAGTAATTTGTTCGTAGGCGACGGATTTATCGAGCTCGCCCGTGACGCAGCATGCTTTTTCGCCTGGGTGAGAAGTCGACGTAGCGCATTGATTGGTGCAACTGTTTTTATCGGCGCATTTGAGGTCGCATTTGGCGTAGCAATTGCCGCAATGATCGAGTGACGAGAGTTCGGTTTCGCAACCGTCTTCGAGCTTTTGGTTGCAGTTGCCAAAGCCGTCGTTGCACGATTGATATATACACGTGCCGTTGTTGCACGAAGCGAATTGTGCGTTGTATTTTTGCAATGAATCGTTGCAATTGGTGGTGTTTGTATCTTTTCCACCTTTGCCGCATTTTTCGGTGTGATTGGCCGCATAGAGTTCGCATCCGTTGGCAAATGTATTGTCTTGGTCGAAGTATCCGTCCATGCATTGGCATGTATAGTTGCCGTCAGATTCGGTGCAAGTGAGGTGTAGAAGTGGATAATCTTTGGGGATGCATTCGATTCTATCGTCGCGCTGTATGGTGATTTTATCGTCGGAGCATGCACACGAATAGACGATTTTGCCGTCTTTTTCTGTTTCTTTGCATTGCGACAGTCCGCGAGCGGGGCAAGAGTCGTAGTAGTCGGAGCAGTGATTGAGCGAGTGGAGCGTCGTCGCTGCGGGGTTTGTCGCCTTATCGGGTGGGTCGACGACGGGTAGGCAAGTTTCTTCGAGATCCGTGCTGGGTGCGGCAGCACATTCGCAAATGACCAGATCTTTATTGATATACTTTTTACGGGAAAGTCTGTCGTTATCGATGCATTTAACCCCATTAAATTTGCTATCGTATTGGCCCGTTTCGGGGTCAATGGCGCGTTTTTGGCATTTTGTCTTTTTCGAACCGCATGTTGGGCTGCATTCGTTTTCAATGCACGAATGGAATGTTTGTAGATTGATCTTCGGATCGCAATGCGGTGTTTTGTTGGGGTCTTTTTCGTCGCATGGAAGATCGCAATCGACGTATTGGTGCAGGCCGTTAATTTCGCCGGTGTATTGGCATGCGTGGGTATTGGTGTTTAATTTGAGATTTTGCGGCATGCATGCGATGAGTTTTTCGATGCCATCGTCGCCAGTTTCGTAGATGGGGAAGGTGTTTTGTTCGCAATCGCAACGATATTTATTGAGACCAGAAGCCTTACACGTGGCGTTTTCGATCGTCGAGCAATCTTGATACGTCGAGTTGCTGTGTGTATAGCCGCAAATCTTTATATAATCTTCGCTATTGTTGTCGATTTTAACACATTGGATAGGGGCATCGGGGTTGCCGAAATTGATATTGATGGTATCGGGTTCGCATTGGCATGTGCCATCGCTGCAGAATTGGTTGGTGCTGCAAATGGTGCCTTTTGCATCGCCGGTGCATGAATCGGTTGCGCCGCAATAGTTTGGGTTTGTTTTGGGATCGATGCACTTGCCATTGCATTGTATATAGCCATCGGGGCAAGTGCATTTGTAATCTTTGCATATGGCGTTTTTGTCGAGCGTTTGGCATTGATTGCCGCAGAATCCGCAGTTTTGCGGGTCGTTGCTCAAGTCGGTGCATTTGAGTTCGCTCGACGCCGCATCGCATTGGTAATAGGGGGAGATGCAGACGCATTCGGTGCCATTGCACAATTGTTGCGCGGAGACGCAAGCCGAGCCTTGATGGTTGGCGTTGATGCCGCAATAGTCGAGCGAATTTGGCTTGGCGCATGTGCCATCGGGTGTTTCGAACGATCCGTCGCTACAGACGCATTTGGGCGCCGAGGTGGTGGCGTCGCAAGTTTTTCCGATCGAGCAAATTTCTGTGCCGTTGTAGTCTTCGCACTTGGTAATGCCGCACATTTGGTCGGTCGTATTGTCGATGCAGATGCCTTCGTCGGGTGCAACGAACTCGTCTTGAGCTGGCGTCGTACATTTGAACGAGCCATCGGCGACAGAGCCCGTACATTTGCAGAGCATCGTTGGGGCATCGCATTGCATGCCTTGTGGCGGAATGCTAACGGCGACATCTTCGCAACCAGCGGTGGCGGCGAGGGCAACGGTAGCGACGAGGAATGGGAACAAAGAACGTCTATTTCGCATGAGAACTCCATGTGATCGGTAGCGAGACCGCGTGCATCGCCAAGGGGCGCAAGCACGCGGTCGCATTGTGCATTGTTCTGAGCGAAGATTCAAGGCAACTGATCAACTTCGTGCCAACAATTGCCGTTGTCGGGTGCCGATTCGAAGCAACCGTAGTGTGATTTGTAGAAGCACGATGGCACGCCGGCGCGGTATTGGTAGTGGAACAGTTTGTAACCTTCGCAACACGTGATTTCGCTCATGTCGTGTGCAGATTGGAATTCGCCCGTTGCGCAGCACGATTTTTCGTTTGTGCTGGGATTTGCGACGCAGAAGTTTTCACAACCGTTGCCAAATTTATTACATCCGAGAGCGCAACGATTCTGGCATTTGCCGCAGTGTTCGAGCGAAGAGAGGTCATTTTTGTCTTTGTAATAGACGCTATGTTGGTCTTCGGCGCACAAGCAAGTATATGAATCGGAGTCGGGGTTGGGTTTTGCGCAGCGCATAAGCCCTTTTTCGGAGCACGAGTCATAGCAGGCGGAGCAGTGATTGAGCGAGTTGATTGCCGTTGCATCGGGGTTTGTGGATTTATCGGACGGATCGTATAGATCGAGACAGACTTCATTTTCGTTTTTACTCGGGCACGTCGAGCACTCGCAAAGGAACTGCTCTTCGTCGGTATATCGCTTTTCGGTGAGCCGTTTATTGTCGACACAGGTGAAGGCGTCGAAATCTGTATAATCGCCTGTTTTGGAATTATATGCGCGTTTCTTACATTGCGATCGATGGCTACCGCAACCGAGCACACACCGGTTATCGACGCAACTCCAAAGGCTCCCATCTTTGTAATTCGGGTTGCAGTGGTCGACTCGATCGTTTTTGCTACAAGCGCGATAACAATTTGTATAATCGGCGGTGTTATCGTTTTTTGTTTTGTATTCGCAGGCAACTTCGTTCTGATTATTGGCGATATCGTTGTCGATACAAGCGACGAGTTTTTTGGCATTATCGACAGTATCGTAGATCGGAATATAGCCATCGATGCAGTCGCAAATGAATTGTTCGTCTTTTGCCGAGCACTTGGCGAATTCGATTTCGTTACAATTTTGATACGAGTGATTGACATCGGTGATGCCGCAATATTTCGAGTATTCGGCGTGTGGTTGTGTATCGATAGCCACGCATTTGGGCGGTGTAGAGTCGTCGAGATCGACGTTGACAAACCCATCGTTGCATTTGCACTTTCCATCGTTGCAGATTTGGTTTGTGCCACACGTCATGCCCATGGCGTCGTCGGTGCACGACGCCTCGGCGCCACAGTAATTTGGGTCGGTTTTGGGATCGATGCACTTGCCGTTGCATTTGACATGTGTATCGGGGCAAACACATTCGAAGTTTTTGCAAATGGCATTTGGATCGTGTGACGATGGCTCCATTGTCATCGAATGTGCCACACAAATTGAGCGTACCATCGGCTTTTGTAAAGACGTCGTGATTGGCGGTGCCGTCGTCGCATCCGACGGTAGCCATGGCGACGACTGCAAGCAAATAAGGCAATAAGCTCTTCTCATGTAGCATGATAAACTCCACATCAGATCGAATTTGAAAGAAATGCGCATGCATCCATGTAAAGACGGCACACTTCGTTACATTTTGCCATAATCACTGTTCGAACGCAAATTCTATTCGCAACAGTATTGAGCATCGTATGTTTCAGGGGCCTACCATGTTACTTTCTCAGATCGTCGTATGCAACTAGGGGCGTTTCTAAGCACGTGGTTCGTTCAGTATTTGTTTAGCGATGGCAACCGCATGCGATTTGTCCGTAAGTGCTTACTCATTTTCTTGAGTTCTGAATTCGGGATCCCAACACGTGACCGTGCCATCTGAAGCACGACAAAAGCCTTGCGGCGTTTGGGCACACTTTACCATTCCATAGTCCGATTTACAATGATAGCCGCAAGCGATTTGACCGTAGTCGGCCATGCATTGGGGTTTTTCTACAGTTTTGACTTCTGGATCCCAGCATTTGACCTGTCCATAGTCAGCATGACAAACGCCTTGAGGTGTTTTGGCACACTTTACCATTCCATAGTCCGATTTACAATGATAGCCGCAAGCGATTTGACCGTAGTCGGCCATGCATTGGGGTTTTTCTACAGTTTTGACTTCTGGATCCCAGCATTTGACCTGTCCATAGTCAGCATGACAAACGCCTTGAGGTGTTTTGGCACACTTTACCATTCCATAGTCCGATTTACAATGATACCCGCAAGCGGTCTGACCGTAGTTACTCACACATTCGGGCTCGGCCGAGGCATTCCCAGTAATCGCAAAAGTCGAAAGCGCCGACATGATGGCTAAAAGTTTGAATTTCATGACAAAACCTCCGTTGTAAGGGTGGACTAAAATATCGCAAACGAATACACGGTGCGTGTACTCGCGACTTGGAGATGATATTCAAAAAATGTGCCAAAGAAACGGAAAAGAGCAGTTTGTGCGTGGATTGTGTGTTTGCGCATAGCTGAGAAAAATGCTAGATGTGGTAATTGTTTGTGGCTGGAGAGGAGGGTTATGGCACGAAGCGCGAGGGAGTTGGCGCATAGAAATGGGATGGCGATATGAACGATAAAATGCAGAAAGGTTTGTTTGAATGGGAACCGAAAAAAGAGACGGCCAAGGGAGGCGTTGAACAGGTTATAGAGTGCGATCGGACGCCAAGTGCAGAAACGACGGAGACTGTATCTGCAGGCACAGAACTAGCAGTGGCGGGAACGCCCGATGCAGTCAAGGCTCTCATCGCTACGAGCGACGCCAGCGTCGAACAACTGGCTACGGCAGTACGCTTCCATAATGCCCGTTATAACGATGGCAATCCTGCAATATCGGATGCGCTCTACGACGCCTTGACCGAGAAGCTCCGAGCGGTTGACCCTAGCAATGCTGTGCTCGACGAATTGACGACACCTGCCGTGCAAACGCCGCTTCACGGTAAAAAAGTCACACACGACGTTGCCATGTTGTCGCTCGAAAAGCTCAAAAAAGGCGAAGAATTCAAAAGCATCGCATTGTGGTTGAACGGATTTCGAGGCGATTTTATAGGTTCTCCGAAGATCGACGGGCTCGCTTGTAGTCTCGTCTATGACGAAAATGGATCGCTCGTCGTCGCCTCGACGCGTGGCGATGGTCGTGTCGGCGAGAATATTACAGAAAATGTATATTATATCGACGATATTCCGAAAAAGATTGCAATGGGCAACGTCGAAGTGCGCGGCGAAGTCTATATGCCTTTAACCGCTTTTCGTGCATACGATGGAGAAAAGATTAGCGCACGAAACCTCGCCGTTGGTGGGCTCAAGCAAAAAGATGCTCGGCAAACTTCTAAGTATGGTTTGAGCTTTTTTGCTTATGAAGCACTTGGGCAATCGTTTGAAACAGATACAGAGAAGTTTGAAAAGTTGCGATTACTCGGTTTTCATACAGTTGAAACTCGGCGATTTGCATGGAACGAGCGTCGCAGTGTCGACGATGTTTTAAACGAAGTTCGTGCCTATTGCGACGAAATGGCCAACGCGCGATCGAAGTGGAATTTCGATGCCGATGGACTCGTCTTTAAAGTCGACGATAACAAGACGCAACAATCGATGGGAACGACGGCGCATCATCCCAAATGCGCGATAGCCTACAAATTTGCTTGCGACAGTGCAAAAACGATATTGCGCGACGTATTGTGGCAAGTCGCCAAAGGGGGTACGCTAACGCCCGTTGCCGTTTTCGATGCCGTCGAATTGGCTGGCGCCAATGTCCAACGTGCGACGTTGTCGAATGTCGAACAAGTCGAATCATTCCCCGTCTGCCCCATCGAATGGGCCGATTCGCCCGAACTTCCCGCCACTGCCGAGGTCAATTGGCCTGTCGCGCATTTGTCGATCGGTGATACGCTGTGCGTTTCACGCCGTGGCGACGTCATTCCACACGTCGAATATATCGTCTCATCAGCCCCGAATGCACAAAAAGTCGGAATCCCGACGCAATGCACTTCGTGCGGATCGCCACTGCTTCGAGACGGGAAGTTTTTGCGATGTACCGATCCCGACAATTGCCCGACGACAGGGCAAGCGCTCATCGAAAACTACGTCAAAGTGACGGGTATGATGGGGTTGGGCGAAAAGATTATTGCAAGTTTGTATGACGAAAATCTCATCACATTGCCATCTGATTTATATCGCCTTACGCCAGAACAAATCGCTTCTGCAGTACAAAATGGCGACGATTCGATAGATGCTAGCGCACGATTGCCACAGAAATTATATCAATCGATACAATCGCATCGCCATCTATCGCTAGCGACATTTCTCGAAGCACTATCGATCCCGGCTCTTGGCAAGGTCTACAGTAGTCTACTCGCACAATCGCATCTCTCGATCGACGAAATATTACAACTCGACGCTCAAAAGATGACAGATATATTAAAAGGGCGGGAGTTGACTGCCAATAAAATACATCTGGCTTTACAAAAAAAACGATCACTCATCCAAGCTCTACTCGAATTCGTCACCATCGATGATGAAGTATCGGTTCCACAAAACGAAGGCGGTCCATTAGCGGGCATGTCGTTCCTATTTACGGGTACGCTCAAGTCGATGAAACGCGACGAAGCTCAAAAACGCGTCGAAGCTCTCGGGGCTACCGTCGCCTCGGGCGTGAGCAAAAATCTCTCGGTTCTCGTTTCGACGACGAATAAAACTTCGAAATGGACGAAAGCCGAAAAGCTCAACGAACAAGGGGCAAAAATCGCCCTTTGGACTGAAGAAGAGTTTTTGGAAAAGCTCAAAGAATTGTCGTAGACGTTGGATCGTTTCGGTTGGCGTGTGGGCTGGTTGGGATGTATTTATCGTGGATGAGTGGTTGTTGTCGTGAATTTTCAAGATATTCAATTCAATCGTTTTGAAGTCAATGATGAGAACAGAAGAGAAATCGCCGATCGCGAGTTGGCGTTGCAAGAAAAAGAGAGGGAAGCGGTCGAGGAGAGAACGGAGAGAGCATTAAAGCGAGTGGCGTCGCATGGGCGAATGACGGCACTTGAACGCATCGAAAGCGTCGTCGATAGGTACGAAGACGACGCGCCAAGGCTTTGGCACATCGGCGCTATGCGTTCGTATGAAGGCAATACGAATGCATCGAAAGCCCTAGGCGTATTGTGCGTGTTGGGCGTCGTCGCTGGGCGATCGGTCGTCATCATTGCCAACGATAACACACAATCGGCCGGCGCTTGGTGGCCAGGGACGCCCGAAAAGATACAAGCTGCGCAGAATATGGCTCTACGTCTGCGCATTCCCGTGATCTATTTCGTCGAATGTGCGGGATTGTATTTGGCATGCCAAGAGAAAACATACGCAGGCGCCCACGGCGCCGGTGCCATCTTCGAACGACAAGCTCAGCTCAATCGCTCTGGAATCGTCCAACTCGCCGCTGTATTTGGCGATTGCATCGCAGGCGGTGGTTATATGCCCATATTGTGCGATAAAATCGTCATGACCGAGCAATCGTCGATTTGCATTGGCGGTAGCGCAATTTCATCGGCGGCTTGCGGACGCCAAGCCGATCGCATCGGTGGCCCCGACGTTCACGTCGTCTATTCGCATACTGCCGATGCTCGCGTTGCAGACGATGGCGCGGCAATCGCTTGGATTCGCCGCGAAGTCGAAAAGCTACCGACGCCAGCGACGGCTTACTATCGCATTGCCGACCCTGTCTTGCCGCAAGCCCCAATTGTCGATCTCTACGATATATTGCCCACCGATTTATCGCATCCTTACAATATCGAAGATGTCGTCGCACGCATCGTCGATGCATCGCAATGCGTTCCCTTGTGCCCCGAGTTTGGCGAAGAAATCTATAGCTGTTTTGCCACTGTCGACGGGCTTCCCGTCGTCGTCATCGCCAACCGAGCCCAAACGATTGAAAGCGATGGACGATTAAAATCTGGGGGCATTTTATATAAAGAAGGCATTGTGAAAATACGGCGCATTGCCAGTGCTGCCAACGACGATGGGATTCCGACGATTTGGATACAAGATGTTGCCGGATTCGACATTGGCGCACAAGCCGAACGAGATGGTTTGCTACGCCTCGGCGCTGGGATATTGCACGAAATCGCAAGCGACGAACGCGACACCCCCGCGGCGATGACGATCGTGCTTAGAAAAGCATCGGGCGCAGGGTATTACGCAATGAAAGGTTCCCCATTCCACCCTGCTTGGACTGTCGTCACGGCAATCACTCGCATGGAGGTCATGCGATCGGATGTCTTGGCATCGGCTCTTTATGACAAGAAAATCTCCAAGATCGCCGGCGAAATTGAAAACCGACAGATCAACGACGGATTGGCTCTCGATTGCGGCGAAATCGCTCAACTCGCTCGAAATCGCGACGAGATCGTCGAGGCTCGCACTGCCCTCGCAAGCGCGCAAAACGACAATGCCCAACCATGCGCAGCACTCGAACGCGGCGATGCCGATTCATTCGTGACGCTTTCTCAATTGCGCCGCGCAATCGTCGATTTCCTTCATGCCGCTTGGCAAGAGCAACGAAGCGTGAGGCCAAAGCGTTTGTGGGGCATTTGGTCGTTGTAAGGCGTTGGAATGTGCCACCAGCTACGATGCGTTTGGGCGGAGCCAGTGGCATTGGAAGTGCTATTTGCTGGCAGTGACTTCGGTCCAGCAGTTTTTGTAAAGACCTTCTGGGGCACTTTTGAAGCAGCCGTAGTGATCACTAAAAGTACAAATTGAACCCCATTTTTGGTTAAAACGATATGGTTTAAGTCCTTCGCAACATTTGATCTGATTGAACGTGTGCTTTTTGCTAATATCTCCCTCAACGCAACAAGTAAATTGTTCTGATTCATTTGATTTAGAGCATTTATTCTTACATTGGAGTGCTGTGAAGCAATCCAAGTTGCAAGTTTTACCGCACTCACCACAGTTTTTGGTTGAAGACAAAGCTAATTCGCAACCGTCATCAAGTTTTCCATTGCAATTTCCGTATCCTTGCATACATGATTGATAAACGCAAGTACCAGCATTACAGTCTGTTAAATGAGCGTGATTCTCTTCTAAGTAATCACTGCAATTCGTATGATTGATATTGAGACCGCCTTTTCCGCAAAACTCTAGATCGTTGGCTACATGGCGTTCGCAACCATTTTTGAAATCATTATCAATATTAAGATAACCTTGTGCACATTCGCACACAGTTTTGCCACCATTTTCATTACACAATATATTGTACGACGAATAATCCTCTGGGATGCAATACATTTTGTTATCAAAATAAACTTCAATTTCATTAGAAGACTTTCCTCTGCATGTTGTCGATGATGTGTTAATGTGAATTGTAACTAGATTGGAAAATGTTTCGTAGACAGATAGATCACGATTGAGTTGCATCGCTTCACAAACATAGGTGAGTGATGGCTTATTCTTATGAACCATCCATTCATAGTTTTGTTCACATAATTCAATTTTTCTATTTTTGATGCTTGAGAACTCGTTTTTAAAAATCAGTTCAGCCTTATCTATTGCTGAGACCTCATTAAATGATAGAGTTGATATGTCACCGATAAAGCGCGGAGGATAGCCTGCCAAGTCATAAAAGATAGAATGGTATGCATAAGGAAAACAATAGTAATTCCAAGTTTTATAGTGAAGGAGCCAGTCATCAAGTTGCTTCATCGGACGGTGAATTGGGAATTAAACATCACTATTAGAGTCGAACATTCGGAGGATTAATTCGCTACTCGATATGCGCTCGTCTGCGAATTGGAATTTTGCTATCGAAATAACACCCCATTCGTCGTGGAGTTTTAAGAGGGTTCCTGCTGCATCGACTGGCTTGAATCCATTTTTACCGAATTCGACATAGAGATGACGGTTATTCTTATAGTTGACGACGACTCGGCATAGTTCGCTTTGTGGTTCGTTGAGAACGATTTCGGCAGCTTCGGATTGATCAGTTTGTACAGTATGCGATGCCGCGTGCCTATTGCACGATAGAGCAAGCGCTGGAATGGTGAAGAGTATGAATAATTGGAGGACAAGTCTCATGGTGTTTGTTTTCGATATGTGTGAGTCGTGAGCTAATGTTTGGGAGGGATTGGACACTGCGCTCGCCTGTGGCGTGCGCAGTGCGATGGCGAGTAGCTAAAACTTTACGAACCCCCACCACAATCTAAGTCTTCGTTTGGTCCTTCAGCTTCTTCGATTTCATCGACGAAGTCATCGTAATGCTCGAAGAAGTAGTCATAGACTTCGGTCGTACACTTCTCAGATATATGATATAACTCTGTGAAGCTGAGTCTGCAGCCGCATTCACGAGCTCGTTCATCGTATTTGAGCTTGGCTTGGTGTGCTTCGCTGAAGTACTCGCAATTAGGCATGGGCTGAGGTGGCTCGTATTCGTAGTCGTTGAAAACTAGGGGTTCTGCCTTCGAAGAAAGGGCTGACCAGTCGAGTTCGTCGTCTGGGCTTAGCCAATAGATGCCAGCTATCGAATCGAAAGCGCCGAGCGAATATCGCTTGCCGTCTTTGTGGACGAGTTCAGCCGTTTCCCAATCGAAAGAGCCGCAACCATTTGGGGCTTTATCGATAGATCGTAGTATGTCTTCTAAGAGTTCGGGCGTTTCGGACAGCTCGGCGATTTGGGTGATTCTTCCATCTTTCCAGTCGAGGGGAACGCCAAAAGAACGTCGTTGCCTTTTGCCTTCTGTAAAGAGAACGAGACTTAATGATGCGGGTTTGCTGTGTGTATTGCGATAATTGTCATATAGATCTTTGGAGAGATATGTTTGCACGAATGGATGCATCAATAAAAGTGTTCCGTCATCAGGATTTGAGCTAATCTGGATTGATGCGATGTACTCTTCGGAGGAGTTGCCTTGGCATGTCGATTCTTTAGTATCGATTTGAAGTGTGATAAAAGATCCGAATGTCTCGATGATTTCAAGGTCGCGATCGAGCTTTGTAGCTTCACAAATGTAATTATGCGATGGCTTGTTTTTATAAACCATCCATATATCATTTTGTCTACAAAGCCTAATATTTCTTGCCGTTTTGTCTTTATAAGTATTGAAAAATAGGTTGATTGCACGTTCAATGCTATGTGTATCATCAATCGATAATTTAGATAAATCGCCTATGTACTTAGGAGCGTATGTAATCAGGCCATTAAAAGTGTCATGATATGCATATGAAAAACAATGGAAATTCCAAGTTTTGTAGCCTAAGAACCAATCATCATTATTTCTTGAAGGTCGATATATTGGAAATAGTATGTCATTTGTCGATTCAAGCATTCTGAGGATGAATTCGCTACTTGATACACGATGACTGCCGAATTGGAATTTTGCTATCGAAATAACTCCCCATTCGTCGTCGAGTTTTACGAGGGTTCCTTGGGCATCGACTGGTTTGAATCCATTTTTTCCGAATTCGACATAGAGATGACGGTTATTTTTATAGTTGACGACGACTCGGCATAGTTCGCTTTGGGGTTCGTCGAGGACGATTTCGACAGTATCGGATTGAACAGTTTGCACAGTTTGCGATGCCGTGTGCCTATTGCACGATAGAGCAAGCACTGGAATGGTGAAGAGTATTAATGACAGGGTGACAATTCTCATGGGTGTTTGCTCCGCCAAATGTTTTTGGTTGCAATTTGCTGTTTTGATTCACTTGAAAGACTACTCGAATGAATTGGACATAAATTAAAGCTCTTGTTTGATGGATTCGAGAATCCTTTGATGATTATACCTCGAATATCTATTGAAAGAGAATGGTATAACAATATCGTTTTTGCAATATTATTCTTCTCGTTGAAATTAATTGATGTTTCATTGATTGTATGGATTTCATCTGATGATATGAGGTTTTGTATAGAATCGATTGTTGGTGGCGGTGATTTGATTTCAAATGCTTGAATTTCGGCATGCGTATTGTTTTTCATATGCTTGAATAGAAGATCTTTTTGCTTTTTGTTAGTTATCGAATCTAGAGAATGTTTGAGTTCTTTCAAAATACCAACACTTTTGTCACGGACGTAATACGAAGAACGTTCATTAGATGGTATATCCTCCATGATATCGACCAGGTCGCTGTATCCGAGCTTGTTATCTCCTAGACAAATATGATTGCTGTCAGAACTATGATGGATAATTGCCATGTTTGAATAAGGATTCAGGTGTTTGGAATTTATGTTGTAAGCGATATCACTTTTTACACTTTCGTATTTATAGTCTTGAGTCAGTGCCGTACTGAGATCGAAGGAATGCTGTTTTCGAACAGATTTGATGACGATGAAAGGTTGTTTGAATTTGTCGTCATCTCTAAAGTACCATTTTGTTTTGTTATTCGAGGAATGGATACCGTTGGGAAAATTGCTTCCTCGGGCGCCTGCAAGCATGACGGCTTTTTGTGGGGGTTGTTCGTCTTGTTCTCGATCAGCCTTATTGCCCTTTTTCTTCTTGGGTGGAGTGCGTTTGCCTACGGCGACGACGATGTCGACGTGTCGGCCAGTGTACTTGCTCAATTCTTCAAAGCTAGGGGTATTGGCATCTTTGAGCGATTTGTCATTTTGCCGAGGATTGAGTGCGACGATGGCATCGCCTTGTTCGATGTCGTCGAAGTTCGTTTTATATCGCTCTTGTTCCGCGAGTGCCGGCGAGTACCAGTTCGATTTGCTGATGGATACTGGGAACGCGTTTTTCGTGCCCGTTGGGTTGGCAATCGAGCTAGACGCGTATGCGAATTCATTGCACACGGCACCAGTGCGATAGAGGTTCGACATGTTGCCCGTTTTGGCAAAACTGTCTGCGCTCTTCTTCGATTGGATGGCTTGTGCTTCGTTTGGGACGCGTATTGGATGTCCTGTTCGTTCGTCGATTACAGTACCCTCTAACCCGGCATAATGCGTTCCTTGAAACGCGAGTGCCGCAAATGCTGGGTCTTGATATAGCTTTGAGAGACCGAGTAGCCATTTGGAGACGCGTTCGCGTTCTTTTACCCAGAGTAGTTTATCTTTATCTTGGGCAACGACGGCTTCGTCGTCGGCATGTTTATCGCTCGCATGTATGTGTCGCACGGCGGCCTCTTTTCGATCGCCTTGTGATTCGAGCTTATGGAGTTCTTTGATGACATAATCGACGTCAGGCATAATGTATTTCTCCGCAATGGCGTTGTCTTGTAAAGAAATTCACCTCTCTCGGTGTGAGAAGGGAATGCACGATGTCTAGCCAAGAATGCGGGGGATGTCTATTTAAATAAAATGATTTATTATGATATGCAAATGTATAAAAGCGAGACAAATGTGAAATATTTGCGATTAATAGATACGGTGTGTTTGAAATTGAAATGTATTTTTTTTCTGTGGTGATCTTCTTAGGAGTTTATATATACACAAATGGCATTATCGATTTGTGGATTTGCTTTGGGCTACTCGCGGGCTGTGTTCTGGCGCCCCGGGGTTGCGCTACGCTACACTGAGGTATCCCTGTTTTGGTAAACATAGACAGCTTATACTAGAGTAGCTTGG
>ERZ1034719.1048-NODE-1048-length-13830-cov-26.710417_pt1 | contig 13830 bp, 14 predicted proteins | sample MGYA00520703_ERZ1034719 | MGnify/ENA primary metagenome ERZ1034719 (study PRJEB33766, sample SAMN09781716) | gut metagenome | biome: gut microbiome | host: Homo sapiens | place: Madagascar | study: EMG produced TPA metagenomics assembly of the PRJNA485056 data...
ATCCCTGCCGTTGGTTGTGAATTACAAAGGTCAGGAATATCATGCCACACTCACCGTGCCCGAAGGCGCACTGCTGGCGGGCAACAATTATACCTATACCGTCAAGGTACGCAACAAAGTCCTTGAAGTCAGCGAAGCCTCCATTGCAAAGTGGAACGATATAGACGGTGGAGAAGCGGGTGCCGACCTGTAAGACATTAATAATTAAGAATGAAGGATTATGAGACATAGATTATTTATCCCCGCAGCCACCGCGCTGCTGTTCGCCCTCACCGCCTGCACACAGGACGAACTTGCTGACGATAACCGTCTGCCCGAAGGTAAATACCCCGTAGTCATCCGTACCACCGGACTGTCCGTAGAGGCAACGCCGCTGGCAGCCCCTTCCACCCGTGCCACTGTGGACGGCGATTGGCAGGGTGTCTCTTCCGTGGCACTCAAGTTGGGCGATGCGGTAAAGGAATACACCGTAACGGCTTCTACCGATTTCAAGAGTGCCACACTCTCACGCGAGAACGACCCGCACTACTGGACCAGCCGCGACCCGATTACCGTATCGGCATGGTGGCCCTTCAACAATGCCAACATCACACAGATGCCTGCCGTGAAGGTGGCCGAAGACCAAAGCAAATTGGCTGACTTCCAGAACAGCGACTTCATCTCTGCTGAGAACCGGAAAGTGGAATTTAACAACCCGACCTTGGAGTTCAACCACCGAACGGCACGCGTGGCAATCGAACTGAAGCCCGGTAAGGGATTCACAAGCGTGGACGGTGCCACGGTGAGCCTCGTGAGCCTGTCTGCCGATAACGGCAACCCGACTGCCATCAAGACCTACAACGCAAGCGGTAACACCTACGAGGCACTGACCGCCCCGCAGACCGTTGAGGCAGGCAAGCCGTTCATCCGGGTGGAACTCGGCGGCGGCACCTTCTACTTCCGCCCACAGAACAACGTCGTATTAGAGGCGGGCAACCGCTATAAATATACCGTCAAGGTGAACGCCTCCGGCTTGACGTTAGAGGGCTGCACTATCGGTGACTGGGCTGACGGCGGCGGCGAGAGCGGCGAGGCTGAGGATTTGGGCTATTCTATACAGGACGACGGCAGCTACATGGTCTATAACGCAGACGGCCTACTGGCATGGAACAAAGCGGCACAAAAAGACGAATCGATAAATTGCACCCTCACCGCCGACATCGACCTGACGGGTAAGGAATGGACACAGGTAGGCACATGGCCACCAGGTTACTCCGGCATCTTTAATGGGCAGGGACACCGCATTACGGGATTAAACTTTTCAGCAGCGACTACTGAACTTTTTGGGTTATTAAATGAACGTGGTGTGATAAAGAACCTACAACTCATAGATGTGAATCTGTATGGCAGTAGTGGACATGCAGCTGGAATAGTGGAGGAAAATAATGGTCAAATCATTGCCTGCTCTGTGACGGGAAAAATTTCTGCATATGGTAGAACTAGTAGTATAGCCGATTTAAATTATGGCAGTATCACCGCTTGCTGGTTCAACGGCACATTGGAAGAGTATGAATCTGGAGCTATAGTGCGTCATAACTACGCTTATATAACTTCCTGTTATTGGGGAGGCAATGCCGGGCAAGGAGTATTCAGTAATCTTGGAGGAAAGGTAGATGCCACGAAGGTGGACGGCGCGACCGTGAAATGGCAAACAGCCGTCGACGGCATGAACACCGCCCTCACCAACAACGACTACCAGTGGGCACTCGGCACCGACGGTCTGCCCGTATTGCAAAAGAGACAATAACGAACCCTAAACATCACGCATCATGAAACGAACAACCATCCATATATCCGCAGCCATCGCCCTGCTGCTTGGCCTTGCCGCCTGCACGCAGGACGAAGCGGGCTTCCTGCCAGAAGGGGCGGAAGGCACACCCATCGTCTTCACCGCCACGGGGCTGAAACCCGCCGCGACAGCCATCGCCAGTACCCGTGCCCCCGTGGATGGGAACTGGGAAGGCGTGCAGAGCGTGGCAGTCCTGATGAACGGCATGGTGAAGACGTACAACGCGACGCCCTCCACCGCCAACCCCACCAGCACCACGCTGACCTCCACCGCCCCTCACCGCTGGACCAACCACAACGACATCACCGTCACAGCGTGGTGGCCCTACACCGAGGGCGAGACAACTCTGCCTGCTGTGAAGGTAAAAGCCAACCAAAGTGCCCAAAAAGACTTTGAGACCAGCGACCTCATCGTAGCCGACGGGCAGACGGTGACCTACGGCAGCCCCACGCTCCGCTTCACCCACCGCACGGCGCGGGTGACCATCGTTCTGACGGACTACACCGAGGGGCTGGCATCCGTGCAGCTGACGGGTCTCTCCACCGAAGGCGACAACCCGGATATAATCGTCCCGTATGACAAGGGTAGCAACACCTACACCGCCCTCGTAGCCCCGCAAAGTGTGGCAGCTGGCACGACCTTCATTACCTGCACCTTCACTAACGGCAAGACCTTCGTTTATAAGATGAAGAATGCTACCGACTGGCAGGCGGGCGGTGAATATACCTACACCGTCTCCCTCGCTGCGGCAAAAGACCCGGGATATACCATAGAGGGCAACGGCAGCTACACCGTGACCTCCGCCGATGGTCTGATAAATGTAGCCGAATTAGTGAACGGAGGTAAGACCGACATTAACATTACCCTCGGCAAAAACATTGACCTGACGGGCAAAGGCTGGACGCCGATAGGCACGAACTACGAAAAGCGATACAAGGGTACCTTCGACGGCCGCGGCCATACCATCAAGGGGCTGACCGTTACGACAAATGACCAATTTGTGGGTCTGTTCGGCTATCTCAATAGAGCTGGTACGGTGAAGAACGTGGTGATGGAAGGCATACAGATAACAAGCAATCACGTGTTAATGTCAGGCAATACTGGCGGCGTGGTAGGATATAGCTGGGGCACCATTGAAAACTGCTCGGTGTCGGGCAGCGTCAGCGGCACGAATTGTGTCGGCGGTGTGGTGGGTAGCCAAAAGGCCGGTTCCATCATCGGATGCAGCTCCTCTGCCATAGTTAAGGGAACGCGCTATGTCGGCGGCGTGGCAGGAGAAAAATGGGGCACCATGACCGCTTGCTATGCCACAGGCAACGTGACCTTAGAAATTGGCTCCCAAAATAATCTCTCTGGCGGCGGTGTAGTGGGATTAAGCGGAGGAAACCGCGTCCTTGCCTGCTATGCCATTGGCAACGTAAATAGTAAGGGTGGCAGCACCGGCAATGTGCATATCGGCGGCTTGTTGGGAGATAACTACACCGCCGTGACCGCCTGCTACTGGAAGAACAATCAGGAACAAGGCTTCGGCAGCAATCAGCATAGCACCGCCCCCGAAGCTACGAAGGTGGACGGCACGACCGTCACCTGGAAGAATGCCGTTGATGACATGAACACCGCTTTGCAGAACGCAGGCTCTGTGTGGCGTTACGAACTTAACGGAGCATTGCCTACCTTGAGGAAGCAGTAAACCGTCGGGCGGGAAAAGTCCCGCCCGCAACGAACATTAACTGAAGTATAATCCCAATAAAGAAAGGAGGACGTGATGGAACACACGGAGAATCCACCATATTGGTTTTGGCATCAAGGCATTGTCAATAATAATATAGACTCCAGTGTAAATATGGAAGCTGTAAGCCGGACATTGTCAAAATTGGTGCTCATTAAAGACAACAAATCAAGTAATTAAATTAAAAACATGGGACTTTTTCACAGAGGCAAGAAAAATAATGACGATGAGCCGGACAGTGTTCAAACCAATTCATTCTCTGATATTATGAATGGTTTGCAGTACGCCGTAAACTGTGCACAAGATACATTACAGAATCATCAGATACAAAATCTGACCAGACTTTTTGAAGGAACAAATGCAAATAACGCAAATACGTTCCAATCAAAAAAAATCATGGTTGGAGACAAGACTATTGATATTCCACTTATAGCCTTGATATCACATCATTATCTTGCAATGGATAATGTGCAGATAAAGTTCAAGGCGAAAGTCGGAAGCGTGGAATCACAGATCCCGGAAAACAACTTGCTGTTATCCAGTCCGCACAGAGCCAATCTCCAGATGCAGATGAGCAACATAAAACCGGATGCGGATGATGTCATGGAGGTTTGCGTCAATTTTAAGGTTCAGGAGACTCCGGAGAGCATTTCCCGAATTATTGACGATTTTGTAAAAAACATCTAACAATTTTAAAATTCAAATGTTATGGCAGAAGAAATAAAGAACCAAGGGCAACAAGAATATGCAGAAAATATAAGCGGACAAGCAAAAGAGATTATTTCCGCTGCATTGGAAGAGACTAAAAATAACGGTACATCCCCTGTACTTGGAGATCCGAATGTGACTGACAATTTGAAGGGGCTTCCCATGCGGGAACTGATTGCAGCGCCGCTTATTGCAGCAGCCGAAGCTCAACAGGAATTGGCAGCGACAGCATGGAATTTCTACCAGAAAATTGCTTTTGATGAAGACGGTAAAACAGCTCGTGTATTGGAATTCGATATTAAAAGACCGATACAGCAGGATGGAAAAATGACAACAATGCCACAAAGTGTCAAAGCTCCGTTTATAGGATTGGTGCCTATTCCTTCTCTGCTTATAGACCGCGTGGATGTAGATTTCCAGATGGAGGTTACTGATACCTCAAATGTAAAAAACACTACTAATGCCGAAGTAGAGACAAAAGCTTCTGCAAAACATTGGTTTATAAATGCGGAAATCAGCGGCAAAGTCACGACCGCCCGTGAGAACACCCGCATGACCAACCAAACGGCAAAATACCAGATACATGTATCGGCTAGTCAACAGCCTCAGACCGAAGGTCTGTCAAAACTGATGGATATAATGGCATCATGTATCGAGCCTATAAATACAGAAAGCAGTAAATAGAGTATAAACATACAGAACGGGATGGATAAAGTCCCGTTCTTATAATTCATACAAAAATGCCTTTATTATCGAATTTAAGAAATAATCCTGTAGCGACAATACAAAATTCATTTATATATGTCGATACATCACCAATGGGCAGAAATAATGGAGGACATGTACTCATAACAGAAACTGATCATACTATATATAGTTATTTTAGAATTCAACCTGCAATAGTAAGTCGTGATTTCTATTTTCCGTTTCTTGCAAGAAATGTTGGTGATATACGTAATGTGAGACCAATAAATGGAACTATTGTTGTTACACCAGGTATGAATGGATGTGCATTGGAAGTTTGTTATTCTAATGGATGTTATAATTTTTTTCATGATGCAGATGGTAAATATATGTCAACTGTGCGTAATCCTGGTACCAGAGTATGTAGAATAGAAGCTAATGCTTATTGGGATAGTAGATATACTATATCTGATAATTATTTAGGATATGCTACACCTGCAGTTCATTTCATTTGTGTTTATAAGAATGGATTCTGGCATGTAGGAGCATTTGGTTTTCGTTCTAAATTTAATCCAACTGGAGAAGATGAAATACACGGTGCTTTTCCTCCGGCTTGTGGCCGATATGTAGGATATTTCAATGATACAATTCATTTAATAAAACGATAATGAGAATGTCATTATAGTATAAATATAAATTGACTATATCATGAGCTTTGAAAAAGCTCACTCCAATTTTATTTGGATATCAAACATAGGTACTTAATGGCGGTCATTAGTAGCATGACCGCCATTTTAGCAACAAATTGATTTTAAGTTTAGTATATGGCGGTAACATTACGGTATAAGATTCTATTCGGATATATAATTCTGATGATAGTCATTGGTTGTATGGCCGCCATTTTGATATATGAACGGCGGCGGATGCGCGAAATTAAGGCTGAGACGGCAAACATAAACCTTGTACGTCGTGGTATCAACACGGCTCATCGCCGTATTACGGGGCTCGCTACATTGGGTGAGGGTGTGGTAAATTGGAACAAAGCGGACTATCTGTACTATCGTAACCGCCGACTTCAAGCCGACAGTATATTGAACTCGCTGAAACGGCACTGCCGTGAATATGTACGCCCGGAACAGATAGACACTCTTCGTGCTCTGCTTGCTGAAAAGGAGACACACCTGCTGCACATAATGGAAATGTTTGAACGGCAAACTGAAGCGGACAGCGTGCTGGTAAACCAGTTGCCGGAAGTGGCGAGACGTGCAACACATATCCGTACCATAGAACAAAAGAAAAAAGGGATTGCAGGATTCTTCGGGAAAAAAGAAAAAATGCAAGTAATGCCATCCACCAAAGAACTGCACGCTTTCAGCGACAGCCTGATAGCAATACATCAAAAACAGGCGAACGAAATGGACATTTATGCCGACAGCCTGCGTATGCGCAATAGGGAATTGAACAAAGCTTTGAACAGATTAATAGGCGACCTTGACGAACAGGCACAGACTGCCTTCTCACAAAGAGAGTTAAAAATGGCAGAAGCAGAGAAAATGTCGTTCTTTTTGATGGCAGGAGTAATCGGCATGGCTATCATCCTGCTCATCATTTCGCACCTTATCATCATACGTGACCTTAACCGCAGGGAAAGGGACAAGGCTGAACTGGAAGATACGGCAACACAAAACCGTACACTCTCCGACATGCGCAAGAAAATAATCATCACACTTTCCCATGACATACGAGGACCTCTCAATGCCATCAGTGGCAGTGCTGAACTGGCCATGGATACTCGTGACCGGAAACGCCGCAATGCCTATCTCGGAAACATCCTTGAATCATCCCGCCATATCACCCGGCTTGCCAACAGCCTGCTCGACCTCTCCCGTCTGGACGATGCTAAAGAAACCCTAAACGAAATTCCTTTCCATCTTGAATCCTTTTTGGAAAGTATCGCTGAAGAATACACACGCAAAGCGAACGACAAAGGACTGATGTTTGACAAAGCTTTTATGGGTTGCGGCATCACCGCCCTTGGCGATGCAGACCGCATAAGACAGATAGTGGTCAACATTCTGGAGAATGCTGTAAAATTCACCCGTACAGGTTATATCAAATTTCTGGCAAGTCATGAAGACGGTACTCTTTCTGTACAGGTCAAAGATACGGGGATAGGGATGGACGAGAACACGACACAACGCATTTTCCAGCCCTTTGAACGGGCTGCTCCGGATTTGGATTCAGAAGGCTTCGGACTGGGACTTTCCATTACGAAAGGGCTGGTGAATCTGTTCGGAGGAAGACTCTCTGTTTCGAGCCAGGTCGGTAAAGGCAGCGAATTCAAGGTGGAAATTCCGCTTAGGCAGACCAATGAGCCTGCAAGAGACAAGCCAGAAACTTATACGGGAAACCTCAGACTTCCGCGACGGGTTCTTGTCGTCGATGACGATCCGATACAATTGCGCAACACCGTTGAAATGATGGAACGGAACGGTATCTCATGCCGAGCCTGTACCAATGCACAGGAAGTGGTCAAAGCATTGAGAACCGGAGAATACGACCTGTTGCTGACCGATATACAGATGCGTGGTACGGGAGGTTTTGACCTGTTGCATCTGCTACGCCTTTCCAACATAGGAAATTCACGGACAATTCCCATAGTTGCAATGACCGCCCGTAACGACGGCGATGCAGACCGCTATATTCAAGCCGGATTTGCCGGCTGTATCCACAAACCGTTCTATACAAGAGATCTGCTTGGATTTCTCTCGTCATTCATTGGACAGGACAGAACAGAACAATGGATAATCATTCTCCAGATTTCGAAGCTCTGTATGTTACTACGGGAGATGAACGCTGGACTTTGGAGACTCTTATAGAGGAATCCAATAGGAACAGTTCTGACTTGCAGGATTCTTTGAATCAGGAACAGCCCGACCGGAAACGGATATGGGAAACTCTGCACAGAATGTACCCGATGTGGGAGCAGTTGGGAATAGCCAATGAGCTGGAACCGTACAGCTATGAACATTATGCTGAAGATACGGATGAGTCAGCATTCCGCAATGATGTGGAAAGAATTGTCAGAAGAATAGACCGGCTAATATCTGAGACAAAAAGCCGATTATCGGAAATGGACGGACATAATTAAATGAAAACAATGAATGAAATACAGAATACTGATAGTTGAAGACAACATCATGCTTGCCGGGCAACAGAAAAAATGGTTGGAAAAATCCGGTTATGAAGCAGAGATAACAATAGATGAACCAGGTGCACGAAAACTGCTCAAGAAAGAAAGTTTCGACCTTGTGCTGTCCGATGTACGCCTGCCGGAAGGGGACGGTATATCTTTGCTCGAATGGATGTGGAAGGAACGGATGGATATTCCTTTCATTATCATGACCGGATATGCTTCAGTACCGGGTGCTGTACAAGCCATAAAACTGGGAGCCAAAGACTATCTGGCAAAACCGATACAGATGGACGAATTGCAAAGACAACTGAAAGATATTTTCCGTCCCAAATCCGTGATATGCGACAAAAACAAGGATTTGCTCCCCAGAAACAGCCTTCAGATGCAGGAGGTCGAACATCTGGTCAGTACAGTCGCCCCATTTGACATTTCTGTGCTTATACTTGGTCCTAACGGTGCCGGAAAAGAATCGGTGGCACAGCGTATCCACTATATAGGAGAGCGGAAGGATATGCCGTTTGTCGCCGTGAATTGTGGGGTCATACCCAAAGAGCTTGCACCCTCCCTCTTTTTCGGGCACATAAAGGGAACATTTACCGGTGCCGATGCCAACAAGGACGGATATTTTGAAATGGCAAAAGGCGGAACACTCTTTCTGGATGAAATAGGTACCATGTCCCTGGACGTCCAAGCCATGCTGCTGCGGGTTTTGCAAGAAGGCACATACATTCCGATTGGCGGCAATCGAGAAAAACGGGCTGATGTAAGGATTGTAGCCGCCACCAATGAAGATCTCCAACTTGCAATACAAGAGAAACGGTTCAGGGAAGACCTATACCACCGGCTATGCGAATTCGAGATAGTCCTGCCTTCCTTGCATGAATGCCCCGATGACATTCTGCCTTTGGCCCATCATTTCAGAAAAAAGTTTTCCGGAGAACTGAAAAGACCGACAGAAGACTTCAGTTCTGAAGCGGAACAATTGCTTCTCTCTTACCGCTGGCCTGGTAACGTGCGGGAACTGCATAACAGGATAAGAAGGGCGGTACTTATGGCTAAACAGCCGCTCATTGAAACCGCCGACATGAATATCAAGCTGGAAGCGGCGACCGAGGAAATCAATCTTTTTCCTGAAAACGATGCGGAAGAGAAACACTCGATAATACAGGCATTGAAAACCAGCCATGGGAGTCGCAAACAAGCCGCAGGCATACTGCATATTGATCCGTCCACACTATATCGGAAAATGAAAAAATATGGATTGAATGGCAAATAACCGTCATTCCATATTCCTGTTTGGAATAAAATGCCTACATTTGCATATGATTGGAAATCCTTGTAATATAGGAATGACAGTCACTACATAAGGAGAAAATTTCGGCAGTGCTTTAAGCCTTGCCGAACATTACAACATAAGTCGCAAGACGTCTCAGGTAGAAATCTGGTAAATTGATATTGTAGAGGCTTTTGCGTGTAGCTTATGCTATATCTTATAGCGTGAGCTCATGCATGATTCTACAATGGGCTTACCAGAGCCTCTACCTGATAGTGCGTGAGTTTCACGCTTTTCATTTAGAGAAAAAAAGGTATGGCCAAGTTACAGGTTCTGATAGCAATGACATTAGACGGTTCCATTCCGGCTGAAGACGACCCATTATTACAATGGATGAGAGACGACAAGGACGGATTTTCATACGGGCGCGACAAATGTACCCGCCGGCTCTATCCGGGTTATCCGCTTGTGGATTTCATGTGCGAGAAAGACATGTCAGACCAATCAATCCTTTATCAAGCCGAGATACATGACGAAAAAAGCATAGAACTTTTGCGTGGTCTCTCAGTTTATCATCTCATAGATGAAATGATCATTTTTCTGTTTCCTTCCACTCGTCCTAACCAGAAATCCGTCTCAAAATATCTGCCACATGGAGAGTGGAAAACCGTAAAATCCAAAACATTCAAAAACGGAATTTGTCGCCTGGTTTATTGCAAGACATTGCAATAAGGCATTGCAACATATTGCATTTGCAACACTTTCATCAGTCTCATTTTTATGGGACTGATTTTTTATTTCCCTATTACTCAATGACTTGTCGTGATTTTATGTGACGATATGTTCCGTTGGTCTATGTTTTGGCCTATATCATAATGAAACCTGTTGCGCAACATGGTGTAATTAACGGAATTATTGCACTAAAAACAGAATTCATCATGATACAGATAGACAGGGAGACATTCCAGATGATGCTCCACCAGATAATGGAACGGTTTGACAGGATAGATGACCGGCTGAACCGCATGAACAGGCAGACGGCCGCTCTTGAGGGTGACAAGCTGCTTGACAACCAGGATATGTGCGAGCTCCTTGGTGTTACCAAGCGTACACTTGCACGCTACCGCCAGAAGAAACTCGTCACCTACTACATGATTGACGGACGTACATATTACAAGGCTTCGGAAGTCCAGGACTTCCTGAGCAGGAAAGGAAAGGTACTGCCGGCAAAAATCAAAAAGGAACTCGGTATTCAATCCTAACAAAACGGCAGTATGGAAATTATATGTATAGACAAACGGACATTTGACGAACTTGTTGTCCGGCTCAGCATGATTGAGAAAAAAGTCACCGGTATATGCAGTCCGGCCAAAGACGCGGGACTGAAAAAATGGATGGACAATCAGGAGGTGTGCGGGGTTCTCCGCATATCCAAGAGAACGCTTCAGGTATATCGAGAGAAAGGGCTGTTGCCCTTCACCCGGATCAAAAACAAGTTCTTCTACAAGCCGGAAGATGTGCAAAGCATGTTGGAATCAAGTTATCACCCACAAAAAAGAAAGCCATGAGTTACGATCTTATAGACAAAAAAGACCCGAGAATCGATGCCATTTTCAAGGGATTGGAAAACATGGAACGCATGATAAATGCAATGCAGACAGCTCCAAGACCCGCATTCCACGATGATTATTTCCTTACGGACGAGGAACTTTCAAAACTGTTGAAAGTAAGCCGGCGCACCTTGCAGAACGCAGGTTCAGAGTGGCGTTACGAACTTAACGGAGCATTGCCTACCTTGAGGAAGCAGTAAGCCGGACATTGTCAAGACTGGTGCTCATTAAAGACAACAAATCAAGTAATTAAACCTGTTGGCGGAATTAAAATGGTAATCAGAATATATAATCTTCCTCAGGCATGTCAAGATCATGGTTGAAAAACATCACAAAATATATCGGGAAATATGTGATACCATCTTTTTCAAAAACCTTTGATCCATTGGACAACACACACGCCTGCCGGATCGCATAATCTCTGTTGGCCACAAATCTGTCAAGAGCACTATGCGTCGTGTAGTCTTTTCCTGATTTTACCTCAAGCGGTATTGATGACATATTCCTCACATCATCAATCAGATAGTCCACCTCACCGTTTTTCTTGTTATCATAATAATACCCTTCGATGTCCTTGACCTTGACACGCTTCTTCTTGTTTTCAAGATTTGACGGAATCATTTCATATATTCGTAGAATCTTAAGCTTACGCGATGACTCCTTTTCATTTTTTGAAGCGTCAAGACCATAGAGTTCCAGAATTTCCCTGTGCACATCGCGCACTTTGACGATGTTATTGTGGATATTGATAGCGCTTTGTTCGGATAACTTTCGTAAATTTGCACAAAAGGTAATTGACTATGTACAAGACGTTCAATATATATTGCGACGAGAGTTGCCACCTTGAGAACGATCACAAGAAATATATGTTTATTGGATCGATCAATTGCGCGTATCCGCAAGTACGCCGCCATACAGAAAGGATAAAAGAGCTCAAAGACAAGCATAAGTTCAATGCGGAAATAAAATGGTCCCACGTCTCTATGTCCAAGATTCAGTTCTACTTGGACTTGGTTGATTATTTTTTTGATACAGACCTTAAGTTTAGAGCGATTGGAATAGATAAATCACAGATTCGCTGCGATGATTTCAATAGCAATTTTGATGATTTCTACTACAAAATGTACTATCAATTGCTAAACTATAAGGTAGACACGACAAATCATTACAACGTATATCTGGACATAAAGGATACCTTATCTGCTATCAAGGTTCGCAAACTTAAAAATATACTGAATGTAAAATACGGGGTGTTCCGCAATATCCAGAACATACGGTCAGAAGAAAGCGTTCTTATGCAGTTGGCGGATTTCCTTATGGGTGCTATCTCATACAATGCAAATTTTGATCAAAAGCAGAACTTTGCCAAAGTATTAATCCTGGATAAAATAAGCAAACACGCGAACATGACCAATCTTGCCAAGACAAATTATTCTGAGAAGTTGAATCTATTCTTCATCGACCTGAAATAGCATGCCTACAAATCTTCTGAAAGTTTACAATCAGTTGCTCGAATTGAATAGCCTCAATGAGTTTCAGCGTACGGCATCATTAAAAGGGGTTTTTAATCGGGACATTACGAACAATGCAAACTTCTCATTTCGAAGGAAGAAACTAAATCCCACCCCTGCGGAAGGCCAGGACACAATGGAGCGCCTATTCCGCCACCTAACTACTGTCATTACAGACAAGGAAACAAATAAAAGAGAGTATGACCCATCCCGGTCTGTCCGCCTTCACTGGTTGAGGTATCATTTGGAGGAGAAAAAGCAGACAAATATGTATGTTTTTTCCGTGGAAGAGCCTGAGGGCGTTCGTACATACATTTGGGACAAAGATGAGGAATATGTGATTGTTCTTGAGCCTTTACGTAACAAAGATGAATACTATCTCCTTACTGCATACCACATTGAGGGGAAAGATAAGGCCAGAAACAAGATGTCCAAGAAGTGGAGACGAAGATTGATGGATCTGAAATAAAAGCAAAGGACGCAGAGCATCAACGGCTTGCGTCCTTCGATTTCCTTTTCTCATCTGAGAAATGAACTCAAGTGCAAAGGTAAGTTTTTTTTTGATACGGTCAACACTCGAAATAAAAAATAAGCAAAAAAACTGAATCATCCTCAATTATTTGGGACAATTTTGGGACAAATATTTGTGAAAACCCCACTGGATGCACCCCAGCGAGGTTTTAGTGTGACCCCGAGCAGAGATCCGCTTGCTATGTAGGTAAAGCGCCCATCTTCCATAAGAAACTTAACCAAGGTAAGCAGGTGGTCATAGGCCTGAATCTCATCGATGAACACGAGCGTTGATTTCTTGTCGGACATTCTGTCCCCTGCGACAACACTCAATGCAAGATAGAAGTTCTCGGTTGTCTTGGCTTCCGCAAACAGCCTGTCACCCTGCTTGTCTTTCTCCATGTTAATCTCAATGAAGTTCGGGAACAACCGGCTTCCGATCTCACGGATAATGAAAGACTTCCCGATTTGTCTTGCACCATCGACAACAAGCATTTTATCGCCGCCGGACTTTAGATAGTTTTCTATTTGTTTTGAAATCTTACGCTTAAGCATGTTACACACATTTATTCCATAATTCCACACTGGCAAATATACATTTATTCCATAAAATACGGAAGCCAATAACGCATTTATTCCATAAAAAGAAAAAATTTTGTAGCAGACGCGAAAAGTAGCACGGAAAATTCGCGCCGAGAAGTAGAAAAGTGTACCGTGCACAGATCGGGCTCTTCCGCCCACGAAGGTCCCCATAAAGGCCTTGTTGTGAGCAAAAAGGCTG
>ERZ1034719.1053-NODE-1053-length-13774-cov-8.705081_pt1 | contig 13774 bp, 11 predicted proteins | sample MGYA00520703_ERZ1034719 | MGnify/ENA primary metagenome ERZ1034719 (study PRJEB33766, sample SAMN09781716) | gut metagenome | biome: gut microbiome | host: Homo sapiens | place: Madagascar | study: EMG produced TPA metagenomics assembly of the PRJNA485056 data...
CAGCCATGTCCTGCACGTCAAGTTCGTCCATTATATCTATATTGTCTGTCATATCCTTAACTATGTAGAGTTTTGAATTTTGAGTTTTGAGTTGGTTACCTTCGGCAATTATGAATTTTGATTTTTGAATTCTCAATTCAAAATTGAACAATTCAAAATCGGCGCAGCCGACCAATTCAAAATTCAACATTCAAAATTCAACATTCTCATTCGTGAACTTCTTGGAATTCATCTACGTCGCCCACTTCCTCCATTTCCTCTTCGGGCAGCAGCTCGGGCGCGTCGGTGTAGTCAATCTCTTCGGTAGTGTCGCGCTGACCGTTGCCCACCTGGATGGTGATGTAGTCGTCAATGCCTATACGGTCGCCAGCCTTGACCTGGCGTCCTCGCACCACGAGTCCGTACACCCAGTCTTTCTCGCCCTCTACAAACATAGGTCGGGTAATCTTGAATCCCATAGCCTGCAGTTTGGCCATAGCCTCACGCAGCGATGAGTTGTCGATGATGTCGGGCACAGAGAGCGTAGGCGTGTGCGAAGCGTTTACGGTGAGGTAAATCACGTGTCCCGACTTCACGCGGTCGCCCGGTGCAGGCGACTGCTCCAGAATACAGTCGGGCGGCAGTCCGCGCACATATCCCGTATCGCTCACCACCACAATCATTCCAACCTCGCGCAACAGATAGTCGGCATCGGCAAACGCTTTGCGGCGCACGTCGGGTATTGCTATCGACTCTCCGTGATGAGTGTACACGTCGAGCCCGAACTTAACGCCCGTGCACGCTGCCACCACCACAAGAGCCATGGCGCACAAATTGCCCCACAGATAACGGCTTTTGAATTTTTTGATGAATTCAGAAGGGTTCATACTTACTTTTCGTCATTTTCTATTTATGCAAAGTTACGATTAACATCGGAATAAACAAAATATATGGCTTAAAAAGCGTGAAACTATTGGCTTTTTATTATACGCCGTATTGATATTATTTGTAATTTCGCAATCCGAACAAACTTACATATACACATATATATTATGAAACCACACACAAAGACAATAGTCGGCGCTGCCACAGTACTCATCATAGCCGTCGCGGCATGGTGCACATGGCAGACATGGCCGTCGAGTGCCTCCGGCATGCGCCGCACAGCCATAGTCGTCGAACAGCTTACATGGCACGAAGTGACGGTAGACAACCGCCCCGTGCTCTACTTCGAATCAGCCGAGGGCGACTCAGCCCTTACCGGCATCACATCCGTGCGCGACTCAGCCACACACCGCCGTCTGACAATGGGATTCTGGACCAACAGCCTGCCCCTGCTGCCCACCTGCCGCGGACGCGTAGTGGCTCCCTACACAGCCGAGGGCGGCGTGCCGCACAGCCTCAACGACTCTGCCATAGTGCGCCTGTGCCGCCTCTCTGCCGACCTACAGCTCAAGCGATTGCTGACACAGAAGTCCGAACTCGACTACTACATTCGTGTGCACGGCGTTCAGGACAACGGCTATCAGCAGATAGCATCGCTCGCCAACAGCATCAACGACGCCACCAATGCCGTAAAGGCAGCACGCCACATCATCGACAGTCTGGCTACAGACAAACGTCGACACCACTTTGCACTCTGCACAAAAGCCACATTCACAGTGACCGGACACGACGACGAGGGCAAAACCATACGCCTGCCGATGCACCTCGTCAGCCGCGACAGCACCTTGCAAATGGCTGTGCTGCAAACCACCGACCGCAGCACACCCGACTGGGCTAAACCCGCCAAGTTGCAACTTTGGAACGCCTCAACGCCACGCACCATTCTCACAGCAGCCACCCCGGCTCTCGGCGTGCGCGGAATAGAGTCGGACACCGTAAGCCCCATCATCGTCCAGGGCACCGTGCAAGCATCGGGCTGCCACAACATGTCGCGCCTGCTCGCCCCCGACGGAGCACCCGTATACACCAGTCGCGGCCACTTCATAGGCGTAGTAAGCGGAAAGAAAATCATCTCGCGTCGCGAAATCAGTAAACTGTTGAAGAAATGAAGACACACATCACACATCTGTTTATATTAGCACTGCTCCTGCTGACGTCGTGCCGCGACATCACGCCCGACACCATAGTCAGCCAGCGCGGCAAATACACCTACTGCGGCACCGTAAAGAACGGCCGCTACGACGGCTACGGCACACTCAGCATAGGCGACAGTACCATATACGCCGGACAATGGCGCGACGGCAAACGCAGCGGAAAGGGCGTGAGCCACGACTCGCTACATCACCGCATCGTTGGCACATGGCGTGCCGACACACTGGTGCGAGGCACATGGACCGACTCTACAGGCACCTATTCGGGCGAGATGAACCGCGACGCCATTGCCCACGGACACGGCAGCTTTGCCGATACACAGCAGGGATTCTACTCAGGACAGTGGCGCGACGGACAGCGCACGGGATTCGGATTTGCACTCCTGCCCAAGAAGCATCTGCGCATAGGCGAGTGGTCGAAAAACCGATTCCTGGGCGAACGGCTCGAATACACCGCCGACCGCATCTACGGCATCGACCTGTCACGCTTCCAGCACGACGTAGGCCGACGCCACTACCCCATCGACTGGAGCCGTCTACGCATAGCCCACTTAGGAACAATATCGCGCAAGCATGTACGCGGCAAGGTAGACTATCCCGTATCGTTCTGCTACATCAAGTCGACGGAGGGCACAACCATACGCAACCGCTACTTCCATGCCGACTATGCGGCTGCCCGCCGACGCGGCATCAAGACCGGAGCCTACCACTTCTTCTCCACACGTACGCCTGCCGACCGCCAGGCACGCTTCTTCATAGCCAACTCAAAATTCTCGAAGGGCGACCTGCCCCCGGTTCTCGACGTTGAGCCAACCCACGCCATGATAAAGAAAATGGGCGGACCCGAAGCCCTGTTCCGTGCCATACGCACATGGCTGCGCATCGTAGGCCAGCACACCGGCACCCGCCCCGTGCTTTACATCTCGCAAACATTCGTCAACCGTTACCTCCCTTCCGCACCCGACCTCAAGCGCGACTACAACATCTGGATAGCACGTTACGGCGAATACAAGCCCGACGTACACCTCGTCTACTGGCAGCTATGCCCCGACGGACGCGTCACCGGCATACGTCCCGAAGTAGACATCAACGTATTCAACGGCTATCGCTCCGAATACGAAGACTTCCTGCAGCGCGAATGCATCAAGTAGACGGAGCTATGATACGGTTGTTGTGGCGGTGAGATGGTGAGACGGTTTTGATATGCAAATATAGTACAAGCAGTAAAAAAGTGTTACAAAATAAAAATCGATTCTAGAGATTTCTGGAGTCGATTTTTATTGTTTCAGCGGTGTCCGACACCCTTGATTTTCCATTCTGGGCTTCTTTGCAATGCAACTGTAGTCCTTTTGATAGTCAATGGGACTACAGTTGCAATGCAACGGGGGCTTAAATGGAATGCAAAAGTAGTCCTTTTGCAACGAAAAGGACTACTTTTGTGTTTATAAAAATTGCGCACTTCTACTCACATCCAGCATAACGCACTGTATATAAACAATATAACGCTGCACGCTCAAAACTCAAGAATTTCGGCTCAAAGATTTCTTCGTGCGCTCAGCTCGCAGTTTTGAGCGATTAAAAAAGCAAATATTGTAATCCCAAAAGTATGGTAAGAAGGCAAAATGAAAGTCTATTATCACGCAACCTTACTTCATCTCCTCAAAGATTATTACTACAGAATAGCAATGAGTTACCTGTTGGCGAAATTAAGTCAGTGCATACTTAATTCTACCAATGGGCTTGTCGTTAATGAAGTTTACGTATTGCAGAATGGTAAGTGCACTATTTTTGCCAATGATTCTGGCAAACAAGCCATTCGTTATTTTTGCGTAGTTCCTGATGACCAAGAACTGGCCTGTAAGTTGTGAGAAACCACTTCCAAATCCGTAAACTTGGGAACAGGACCACGACGTGGAACATTACCTGATTCATTGACGAGATTTTCAGAGAATTGCTTGCATATCTCAAGTATTTTGACGATTTTTGTATAAAGGTTGTACATACGATGGTTTGAACTTAATGTTTTGATCACTACTAAGTTGCTAAAAATCAGCGATATGTACAACTTTTTACTCATAGTTATCAACTGTTCAAGTCTTTAATTGTCTTGTGAAGAAAATATTCGACTAATATAGCATTTAGAAAATGACAGACGAACAGATAGAAGATGTAACTGAACGCACACTTAGTATTGGCTTGCGTTTCGCTAAATGGTACATATTCCAATATGTGCTGTTGTTCTGTATGCCCTTTATCTGGGGCGGTAGTCTGTGTACGGGTACGGCTGTATGCATTGCCATATACACGCTGTTTTACTCGCTGTATTGGGAATTTGTGCCTGTCAAGAAACGCTTAAATGGCTTATACTTGTCGCTGGTCCCATATATAGTTTTGGCATTTCCATGCTGTTTGATATGGAGTGATTACTTCCCTTCATTATTGATTGCATGCCTTTTGCCAATGTATGGAGCGATCTGTTTCACAGTAGTCAAACATATCGTCATTATATCCTGAGACAAAAGAGGAGAACTTGCGTAACATTGATAAACTTATCCAAATCATCAGGTCTTCGGAATTGCGTAAATATGATAGTGACCGATGGGGAGAAGATCCGTTAAGCAGCCTAAGCGGCAATCAGAGTCATGTCTCATACCTAAGCCATCTGGCATGGATGATTGGCAGTTATAAGGCTAAGTGAACACGTCAAATACTCTTTTCCAAAAACATTTTACAATATTTTCATATTATTTTTTCAAAAACATTTGTGATTATCATTTTTTTATTAAATTTGCAAGGCAATATAATGGACTAAAGCACTTAGTTCATTTACAAATGCAAGTAAACAGATTATCAAACTAAAAAACCAAAAAAAGAAGCAGACAGATATTAAATGAACGTCTACGTGGGAGTTGCTCAGTGAACACATTCCATAACAGGGATTTCATCCCCTTTAATTGGGTTCTTCCGTTAAATGCATGGATGAAATAAGATAATAGTTTTTTTTAGAAAATAAAGCCTTTGGCGTATCCAATGTAACTACTCAGCACCCCTATGGGCATGAATAGTTACCAAACGAAGAAATAAAGTTATATAAACTTAAATATCAGAGAGTTATCTATTATTCAGTAAACATTAATTAAAAAGTATGATTAAGAGAATGTCTCTAAAGTTAGGTCTGTGCATGGCTATGCTTTGCATGTGTACCTGTCTGCCGTCTGTATTCGCTGCTCCTGCACGACCAGGCGTAATCACCGTAACTCAACGTGACGGTACTCAATTGCAAATCCGTATTTACGGAGATGAGTATTACAACTACACCATGACCGCCGATGGGTACACCTTGGTAGGCGGTGCCGATGGAGATTACTACTTTGCCAAACTTAACGGCAAAGGTCAGTTGGTTTCTACAGGCATCAAAGCTAAACCATTAAATAAGCTTAGTGCTGCTGAACGCCAAGCGGTAGCCGCTTCGAAAGGTGTGTTGCCGGTTCGGACACAGAGCCAGAAGGTTATGGCTGCTTCCAGAAACGTTTCGCGTGCCGCTACTAATAAGAATGGTGCTCCTGCATTGATGGCAAGCTCACGCTTCAAAGCCGAAGGTGAAAAAGAATTCCTGGTTCTGTTGGTGCAGTTTAAAGACATTCCGTTTAAAGTGGAAAATCCTAAGGAAGCTTTCGACCAGATGCTGAACTCCGATAGCTATACGGCAAATAACGCTACTGGAAGTGTTAGAAAGTTCTACATGGACAACTCGAATGGTAAATTCAAACCTAAATTTGTGGTAAAAGGCGTATACACAGTAGGCAAACGTTCTGAATACGCAACTCCTACCGAAAGCGGATTAGACGAAACAAAAGTCACCAACATGATGACTGATGCCGTTAATTTGGCAAAGGCTGATGGAGTAAGTCTTTCTCAATTCGCTGAAAACGGAGCTATCAGAGATATCTGCATTATCTTCTCAGGAGGTACAAGAAACGACGGTAGCGATGCTAATGGTATATGGCCTAAGCACAGAGCTTTGGGTAATGGTATCAATATGGATGGAGGCGTGCTTTACGGCTTTACTTGCGTAAGTGAGTTGCGTAATCGCCATGCAGGTATCAGCATGACTGGTATGGCTCCTTTCTGCCATGAGTTTGGTCACGCTTTAGGCTTGCCCGACTTTTACGATGCTGACGGTGATGCCAATGGTACAGGTGCCGACAACGGCTTCTTCTCATTGATGGGATATGGTATGAACTTGAACGACGGTTGCACACCGCCGGCACTTGGTATCTTGGAACGCTGGATGCTGGGATGGGCTGAGCCGAAAGAACTAAGCGAAGCAGGTAACTATACCCTTAAATCTGTAGTAGATGGCGAGGGCTATCAGGTTAAAACAGGAACCGAAGGCGATTATTTCTTGTTGGAATGCCGCGGTACTAAGAAAAACGTATGGGATAACCCCGATTATCTGAATGATTATAAGGTAACCGACGGAACAGCCTGGGGATTGGTTGTTCATCACATCGATAACACTCAGTCTGCTAAATGGATGTACAATAACGTAAACAGCGTGAAAGGTAGCGAATGTGCCTGGATGGTATATTCTAACTCGGCAAGCGTAAATGGAAAACCCGCACGCTACGTTCCTTCTCATTGCTTCTTCCCGGGTGCAAGCAGCGTTACTTCACTTAAGAGTAACTCTAAGACCGGGTTCATATCACGTGCAGGAACTCAGACTGTAGTAGAACTTACTGATATCACTCTTGGCAATCAGGTTGTTACTTTCGTTGCTTCACAGCACGCATCAGCTATCAGCGATGTTACTGCACAGGCATTCCAGCGCGATGCTGTTATCAAGTGGGAAGACGATATGGCTTCTAAGTGGACAGTAACTTATAAGAAAGAAGGTGACGAAGAAGAACAGTCGGTAGAAGTTAAATCACCTATCGTTCATCTGTCAGACTTGACTCCGGGTGCTAAATACACAGTAGTAATTATCGGTAACGGTGCCAGCTATGAGTTGTCGGTTTCTACTCCGGCTCTTTCTGCTGCATTGCCGCGCATCGGCATCTCTGCTAAGAAATGCGTTTCTACAGAACCAGTATTGCTTTTACTCTCAGACTTTACTGATGCAGTCGAAGTAAACTGGACAGTAGACGGCGAAAAGGTTTCAGATCCTTTCTTGAAACTGAAAAAAGGTCTTCGTCGCGTTCAGGCAGAAGTAACTCGTGCCGACGGAACGAAAGAATACTTCGTTAAATACGTAACTGTTTATATGTAATATGTAAACCCTTCAAAGAAAGATTATATGAAAACATTAAAATACATCTGCTTGGCATTGTGCGCTATGGTGGCATTCGCTTGTAGCGACGATGACGCCCTCGAAGCTCAGCGTTCCGAAATCCAATCATCTACCGAGATGGGTATCTACCGCAACGGTCAGAGCTGGTTGGCATTCGATAATGATACACACCTGTACAGCTGCAATCCTTCGGCCAAGACATTTACCATCATGACCGACGATGGGGTGAACTATACTACACTTACCCTGGAAAACTTGCCTACCGAAGCTGTTAAAGTAGACGGAAAGCTTACCGGAAACATGGGTGTGGAAATGGAGAAAATAACCGGAATCTATTTATTAAAGAAAGACGTGCGCTACATTTGGTTGTGGTCTGACGATGCGGGTATCGGTTTTGTGTTGCCTAAGTTCGGTATGGATAAGTAAACAGATTGCACAGAAATTTATATAATGGAAAGTATGAAAACAAAATGCTATTTATTCTTGTTCATGCTGCTGTTTTGCGTAGGACAAGCAATTGCACAAGGCATAAACGTAACAGGTACTGTAATCGATGAAACCGGCGAGCCGATTATCGGAGCTTCTATCCTGGTTAAAGGAACTACAAACAGAACCGTAACCGACTTGGACGGTAATTTTGCTCTTACCGAAGTGAAGAAAACCGATAAGTTGGTATTCTCTTATATAGGTATGGAGACTGTAGAGTTGAGTGTTAAGCCTCAGCTTAAAGTAACCATGCGTAGCGATAGTAAGCAGTTGGAAGAAGTCATGGTGGTAGCATTCGGTCAGCAGAAGAAATCTTCGTTTACCGGTTCGGCAGCTGTGGTGAAAGGCGATGCCTTGTTAAAGCGTCAGGTAACCAGTGTTGCCGGAGGTTTGCAAGGACAGGTAGCCGGTATGCAGATGACAAATACCAGTGGTGACCCTACAAACGCAGGCTTTAACATAGCTATCCGTGGTTTTAGCTCTATCAACGCAGGTACTTCACCGCTTATCATTGTAGACGGTGCTCCGTACGATGGTGGATGGAACAACTTGAACCCTAGCGACGTAGAAAGCATCACTGTATTGAAAGACGCTGCTTCTAACGCCTTGTATGGTGCGCGTGGTGCCAACGGTGTAATCATGATTACTACCAAGAAAGGTACTTCTGAAAAAGCTACTATCACCCTCGACGCTAAGTGGGGTGTTAACAGCCGTGCCACTCAGGAATACGACTACGTGAAAGATCCTGCTCAATATTACGAAATGCACTATCTGGCATTATATAACAGTAATATCCGCGATAAGGGCATGACTCCGTACGAAGCTCACGCTGCAGCTAATAACGCTATGGGTAAGCCTGATTCTGAAGGTGGTTTGGGATATATGATCTTCTCAGTGCCTAGCGGTGAGAACTTGATTGGTACAAACGGAAAACTTAACCCGCACGCTACTCTTGGTAACCGTGTAGCTTATAACGGTAAAGTATTCACTATCATGCCCGACAACTGGTTGGACGAAGGTTTCCGCAAGGCATTGCGTCAGGAATATAACTTGAGCATTACTGGTGGAAGTCAGAAATTGAACTATTATAGCTCTTTTGGATATTTAAAGAACGAAGGTATCGTTTATAATTCAGACTATCAGCGATACACTGCCCGCTTCAAAGCCGATTATCAGGCTAAGGAATGGTTGCGTATCGGCGCTAACATGGGCTTCACTCATTCAGACCAGCACAATGTAGGTAGCGGTACAGCTTCTTTGTTTGGTATGGCTACTAATATGGCTCCTATCTATCCTGTATATATGCGCGATGGAGAAGGAAATATCATGACCGACGAACACGGACTTATGTACGACTACGGTATGGGCGCTAACGGTGGACAGAAACGTCCGTCTACTATGCTTCCTAACTCTAACCCGTTGCAGACAAACCAGTTGAATACAAACAAGACATATTCTAACTTGATGACCTTGACAGGATATGCCGATATCACTCCGTTCCAGGGACTTAAACTTACAGTAAACGGAACAGTCAGCAATAAGGAAGATAAAACAACTGCTGCTTCTCAGCCTTTCTACGGAGCTACATCACTTACATATCCGGGCGGTTATGTACAGCAGACAGCTTCGCAGGTATACTCTGTAAACTTCCAGCAGATTGCTAACTACATTACTCAGATTGGTCGCCACAACATCACATTGATGGCCGGACACGAAAATTATAAATATAACTACAACTACGTTTGGGGTAGCCGCCAGAACATGTTCTCATTCTTCGAGAGCCAAGTATTGGATGGTGCCGTTAAGGTAGAAGATAACGGTGGTAACATCTCACTTTACAATACAGAAGGTTACTTCTCTCGTGCTATGTATAACTTCGATGAGAAATACTTCTTGTCAGCTTCTTATCGTCGTGACGCTTCTTCTCGTTTCCATCCAGACCATCGTTGGGGTAACTTCTACTCACTTGGTGGCGCTTGGACTTTGAACAAAGAAGAGTGGTTTAAAGTAGATTGGGTTAACATGTTGAAACTGAAAGCATCTTGGGGTCAGCAGGGTAATGATAACATCGGTGATTATCGATATACCGATACCTTCTCTCTGAAGAACTTCAACGATCAGGTAGCTTTCGTACAGAGCACAGTAGGTAACAAGAACATCACTTGGGAAACCAACAGTAACTTCAATATCGGTGTCGATTTTGAATTGTTCAAGAGCCGCCTTACAGGTAGCGTTGAATACTTCCGTCGTAAAACTACCGATATGCTTTGTATCGTATACGTGCCATTGTCAAGCGGATACTTCAGTTCTTACGATAACGTAGGAGATATGTTGAACCAAGGTGTCGAAATTGACTTGCATTACAATGTAATCCGTACAAAAGACTTCAATTGGACTGTTAATTTTAACGCTACACACTATAAGAATAAGGTGTTAATGCTGAACGAAGACAACAAGAACGGTACTCTTGATGGATATAGCGGTTATGTAAACGGTAACTACTTTACTGGCGAAGGACTTCCTTTGCACACATTCCGTTTGAAGAGATATGCCGGAGTAAACGAAAAAGGTGAATCTACATGGTATATGAAAGACTCTAAGACAGGCGAGTTGACTACAACTACAGAGCAGTCAAGAGCTACATACTTTAACTGCGGTTCTTCAGACCCTACTCTCTACGGTGGTTTGAGCACAAGCTTCAGCTATAAAGGCATCGACCTTTCTGTAAGTTTAAACTATAACATCGGTGGTAAGGCTATCGACTCTGGATATAGAGCATTGATGAGCAACTGTGCTCCGGGTAACACTGGTAAGGCATTCCATAAAGACCTTCTTAACGCTTGGTCTGAAACAAATACCACATCAGACATCCCTCGTTTCCAGTACGCTATCAACACTATCGATAACAACTCAGCTTATACTTCAGACCGTTTCTTGACTAACGCTACAACATTGTCATTGCAGAACATCAACATCGGTTACACAGTACCTCGCAAGTGGGCTAACAAGCTGAGCTTGAGCAGCATCCGTTTGTATGCATCAGGCGAAAACCTCTACTACTGGAGCAAGCGTAAAGGTTTCGACCCACGCGGAAGCTTCTGGGGTACAACCTCTAACACAAGCTATTCTGCTATGCGTACATTCTCAGGCGGTGTTACAGTATCATTCTGATAGGATTCATTGTATAATTTAAAAACGAAGAATATGAAAAAATATATGAATCGTTTATTCGTTGCACTGGGAGCCGCTTCTATGTTGGGCTTTACAGGATGCATTGAAGAAACTTTTCCAACCAACATGGCTACTCCAGATCAGGTATCAAGTTCTAGCCAGTCGTTGCAATACATGACAAACAGCCTGCCGGCTTATATAGTAACCAAAAGCACATACAGCGGTGGAGACTTCGACTGGGGTTATACTTGCCAGATGTATGTACGCGAACTTTACGGCGAAGACTTTCCGGCAAACGATGACGGATATAATATGTGGAAATATGCCGAAAGAGCATCTTCTGAAATCTTGAACGTGGCTCTTTACTCTTTCTCATATTATTATCACCTTATCAAGAACGCCAATAACGTAATTGTGATGGCTTCTGATTTGGCTGCCACAGGAAACGCTAACGCTAAAGCCAGCTTAGGACAAGGCTACGGATTCCGTGCTTTGAGTTATCTTGATATGGCCCGCTTGTTCGAATTCCGCCCTACAGGTGTAGAACGCTTGGACAATGCTGCACAAGAAGATGGAGTAATGGGTATTACAGTGCCTATCTTGAGAGAAAATATGACTGTAAGCGAATATAAGAACAACCCATGTGTTCCGTTCTATACAATGTATCGCTTCATCATGAACGACCTTAACAAGGCCGAAGAATGCCTGGAAGGATATAAGCAGTCTACCATCGCCTTTATGGACCAAAACGTTATTTACGGACTGAAAGCTCGCTTGTGGTTGACTATGGCTACTCGCTTTGAAAACTCACCCGAAGACTTGGCTAAGCAGATTGAAGCCGACGCCAATACAGACGGATACGGAGTATTGGGCATTACTTCTGCAAACGACTGTTATCAGAAGGTAGCCGAATATGCTCAGAAAGCGATAAAAGGCCATACACCGCTTACCGAAGAAGAATGGACAGAACCCACTACAGGTTTCAACACTCCGCAGTCTTCTTGGTTGATGGGTGCTTCTGTAACTTCAAAAGAACAGGTAAACAATACCACTTGGCATCAGTTAATCGGTATCTTGGCTTCTGAAACTACTTGGGGATTCAACCAATATAATTTCTTCCGTTGTATAGGCAAGTCATTGTACGACCAGATAGGTAGCGGTGACTGGAGAAAGAACAGTTGGATAGCTCCTGCCGACGCTGGAAAGAGCGCTGTTCCTTCACAGTACAAAACAAACCTTACCGACGCTACATGGAAGAAACTTCCTGCATATTCTAACATCAAGTTCCGTCCGGGAAGCGGCTCGTTGGTTTCTCGCGAAACAGGTTCTATAGGCGACTTCCCGATGATGCGTGTAGAAGAGATGTATTTCGATTATTTCGAAGCCATCGCTCACACTCAGAGCGTAACAGATGCAGCGGCTGCATTGCAGGAGTTCGTTAATAAGTATCGTTATACCGATAATTCTTATACTTGCAAGGCTACTACGCTGAAAGATTTCAATAAGGCTTTGATGGTACAGCGCCGTATCGAGTTCTGGGGAGAAGGTATCAATATGTTCGACTATAAGCGTTTACGCTTGGCCGTAACTCGTAACTATAACGGTACCAACTACAAGACTGACTTTATACGCTTGAATTCTAACGCAGGATATGTGGCTCCGTGGATGAACTACCGCATTCCTGAATCGGAATTAACTTATAACCAAGCTATCATTCTTGCTCCAGACCCATCGAGTGCTATTGTGGCGCAATAATCTATTAATATGAATTTCAAAGAAATGAAAGATATGATGAAAATCAATACATTCTTTTATATGGCCGTCATCGGATTAGGTTTGGGCCTGTCTTCATGCAGTGACGATGAATACCAAAGAGGAGAAGAACCCGTTCCTTATAACATGACTGCCTATTTCTCGGCAAATAACAAGGCTGAGTATGTATTTACTCCCGAAGATGTTGCCGAATCGAGCACTTTGCAGCTTGAGGTAAAGCGTCTGCAGTCGGACGATGCTGCTTCTATACCTGTTATCGTGGTAGATAAAGACGATATCTTTAAGATTCCAGCTACTGTAGAATTCGAAGCCGGAGAATCTACCGCAACTTTGAATGTAGAATATGCAGGAATTGAAGAAAAGAAGTTGTGTAAGTTCTCTATCCGCTTGGACGAGAATTTCACAGACCCTTATAAGAAGGTAGAAGGTTCTGACGTATATGCCGCATCAGTATATGTTTCAAGCTGGCGACAGATTACGAAGAACGTACAGTTCTGGTTCACCAATATCAACGATAAGTATAACAACAAAATCTTCCATAACGCTAACTTCTATCAGTTGGAAGGTCAGAACCGTTTCCGTTTCGAAGATTACTTGGGTTCGGGTATCGATATGCAGTTCACTATCGTTCCTACCAAGGCTAACATCACTTTCTCGGCTACCGACCCTAATACATGGGTAGGTCGTTTGGAACCGGTAAGCAATTACATGGACGGAGGAACAGAGGCTATCGGTAGCTACTGGTGGTTTATGCAGGATAATACTTCTTTCGCTACTTGGAAGTTGCCGGTATTTGACACAACAGTAAACTACATTAACTTCTATTCTAACTACATGAGCGAATTCAATTATGTAAGCGGTGGAGGTAAACAGATGACAGATAACATTTGGATAGACAATAAGTCTTACCGATATGCTATCGTTAATTTCTATTGGAATACAGCCGACCGTACCATTGAAGTACCTGAAAATTAAAAAG
>ERZ1034719.1056-NODE-1056-length-13719-cov-4.505343_pt1 | contig 13719 bp, 10 predicted proteins | sample MGYA00520703_ERZ1034719 | MGnify/ENA primary metagenome ERZ1034719 (study PRJEB33766, sample SAMN09781716) | gut metagenome | biome: gut microbiome | host: Homo sapiens | place: Madagascar | study: EMG produced TPA metagenomics assembly of the PRJNA485056 data...
TAATTATTGAGATTTTTACTTATCCTTATGATAAGGATGATTTTGGAAAATGGAATGCATGGCCATTCTACATTAAGGAAAAAGTATATAGAAGGTATTTAAAGAATTACATTGATCGCTTTGTAACATATACAAATGACAGGGTGATTTTTGGGGTAAAAACGATTTGCACTACAAACGGAATCGATTATGATGTTGTTAAGCTGGTTGAAGGCGATTATCAAAATAAACATTTGAATATGCTTGGAGTTGCCTATATGCAGAGGCAACACGGATATGAGAGAATAATTAAAGGTCTGGCTCAATATTATCAAAATAAGGATAGGGATTATACGGTGACACTCCGGTTGGTAGGAGATGGACCGGAAAAAAAATATTATGAGGAACTTGTTGATCAGTATGGATTGAGAGACTATGTAGAGTTTTATAAGACAACTTGCGGAAATGAACTGGATAGTATGTATGATGGGGCAGATATAGCCCTTGCAGCTTTTGGCATGTATAAGGTTAAAGTTTTTGGAGCAATAGGAGCATTAAAAACGCGGGAATGCCTGGCAAAAGGCATGCCACTCATTTCGGGTTCACCGATTGATGTTTTAGATCAGGAGTTTAAATATGCGAAGATTTTCCCTAATAATAATTCAATAATAGATATTAATGCTGTAGTGGACTTCTTTGAACATATAAAGGATAAAAGAACCAAGCATGAGGTCGCCGAAGATATAAGAAATCAGGCGGAAAAGAAAATTAGCATGCAAGTGGTAATGAAACCAATAATTGATTTTATTAACTAGGAAAAGAGGAATTTATTAATGAAATATGCGTTGATTGGTTGTGGCAGAATTTCACCAAATCATATTGCAGCGGCTGTAGCTAATAAATTGGAAATAGTTGCAATGTGTGATATTAATCCCGATAATATTGTAGATAAGAAATTGAAGTTTGACTTACCTGATACTGTAAAAGAGTATTTGGATTACCGGGAGATGTTGAGGAAAGAGAAGATTGATCTGATTGCCATTGCCACAGAAAGTGGAAAACATGCACAGATCGCATTAGAGTGCATCGAGGCAGGATGCAATTTAATTATTGAAAAGCCTATAGCACTTTCTTTGGAAGACGCAGATGAAATAATTAGAAAAGCGGATGAGAAGGGAGTCAAAGTATGCGCCTGTCATCAAAATCGATTTAATAAGTCAATTCAAAAAATACGGGAAGCAGTAGATAAGAAACGTTTTGGAAAAATGTTTTATGGGACAGCGCATATCAGGTGGTGTAGAGATCATGAATACTATGATAGAGCAAGCTGGCGTGGAACATGGGAGCAGGATGGCGGAGCTTTAATGAATCAGTGTATCCATAATATTGACCTGCTTCGATGGATGCTTGGTGATGAGATTGAAGAAGTTGTTGGTATGACGGACAGATTACATCATGATTATATTGAGGCAGAAGATTTAGGAATAGCTCTTGTGAAATTTAAAAATGGAGCATATGGAATTATTGAAGGCACTACCGATGTTTATCCAAAGAATTTGGAGGAAACATTGTACTTGTTTGGAGAAAAAGGAACGGTCAAGGCAGGTGGACAATCGGTTAATGTGATTGAGGAGTGGAACTTTTCCGATATGTTGGACGATCCGGAAGAAGTAAAGAGCCGGTTCCATGAAAATCCGCCAAATGTATATGGATATGGACACACTCCTTTGTATGCAGATGTAATTGACGCTATTAAGAATGATCGTCCTCCTTATGTGGATGCACGAGCTGGAAGAAGAGCACTTGAACTTGTACTGGGAATTTATCTATCGGCTTATAAAGGAGAGTTTGTTAAATTTCCTATTGCCAAGTGCAAAACGATGGACTTTGAAGGTAGATTTTAGAAATATGGAGAGCTAATTATGTACTTATCAGATGTGATAAAAGGATTTCCCGGGGAATTGATTCGTGATGCACAGTTTGAAACATTGGAGTATTGTACAAGTGCTTTGGAAACTCCGTTTTTGACTTTTATGGAAAATCCTAAGTTCATTGAGAAGATAAGTAAGTTTGCAGTATGTATACTCTGTAAAAAAGAATTATTGGAGAAGCTGCCGAATGGGATTAAGGGAATTTTTGTCACGGAGAATCCCAAGGAATTATTTCATACCGTTCATAATATGCTGAGTGAACAGGAAGGATACCGGTTAGCAGCCTTTGATCGTAAAATAGGGAATAACTGTCAGATTAGCCCGCAAGCTACCATTGCACAGCATAATGTAGTTATAGGTGATAGAGTAGTCATCGAAGATAATGTGATCATAAATGATAATGTAACAATTGGCAATGATTGTATCATTCATAGTGGTGTAGTTATTGGAGGAAAGGCATTTGTTTTTGCAAGAGCTTCCCAAAAGAAGATATTAGGGCTCAAGGATGTGGGAAGAGTTGTGTTAAAAGACCGGGTTGAAATATTTCCAATGACACATATTGCAAAAGGAATTCTACCAACGGATGTGACTTTTCTGGATGATGACGTAAAAATTGATGCACATGGATATATTGCACATGGAGTTAAAATAGGAAAAAGAACATTGATAGCGGCTGGAGTACTTATTGGTGGAAATACTGTGATAGGTGAGGATTCCTGGGTTGGAATTAATGCCACTATATCTAATAGGATAAGAATTGGAAATAATGCAAGAGTAAGTCTTGGATCTGTTGTTACAAAGAACGTAGAAGAGAATGAAACAGTGACCGGTAATTTCGCTATAGAGCATGGAAAATTCATAGAAAAACTGAAGGAAGATATTGCCAGAATGGAGACGTGAGATGGAATTTCGGGATTTGAAAACGCAGTATTTGCAAAATAAAAAAGAGATTGATGAGGCGATATATAAAGTAACACGAAGCGGCTGCTTTATCGGTGGTGAACCGGTCGCTTTATTAGAAGAACAACTGGCAGAATATGTTGGAGTTAAACACTGTATTACCTGCGCTAATGGAACGGATGCATTGCAGTTAGCCTTAATGGCATTGAATGTTAGTTCAGCGGATGCCGTGTTTATACCGGATTTTACTTTTTTTTCGACAGGAGAAGTGGTTCCTTGGGTACATGCAACTCCTGTTTTTGTCGACATTGATGAAGATACTTTTAACATTTCGGCAACGTCATTGGAGAACGCAGTTCAAAAAATCTTAAGGGAAGGTAAATTGATTCCTAAGGCTGTAATCGCAGTTGATTTGTTTGGACAGCCGTCAGATTTTACTGAAATAAGAAAAATTACAGAAAAATATCATATGTTGCTTGTTGAAGATGGCGCACAAGGGTTTGGAGGAAAGATTTTAAACCAAAAAGCATGCAGTTTTGGGGATATATCCACAACATCCTTTTTCCCGGCAAAACCACTGGGATGTTATGGAGACGGAGGAGCAGTATTTACTAATAATGATGAATGGGCAGAATTAATTCGCTCCTATAAAGTCCATGGTAAAGGGTCTGACAAATATGATAATATCAGGATAGGAATGAATTCCAGATTGGACACCATTCAGGCCGCAGTATTGAGCGAAAAATTACATTTCCTGAATAAAGAAATAGAATCTTGTAATCATGTGGCACAAATGTACAGCAACTGCTTAAAAAGTGTTGTGAAGATACCTCAGATTGCAGGGGGAATGGAATCCAGTTGGGCACAATATACTATCTGTTTAAAAGATGAACAGGAAAGGGAAGTGGTTGTTGACCGGTTAAGAAAAGCAGGGATTCCTTCCAATATTTATTATAAGAAACCAATGCATCTACAGAAAGCATTTTCAGAAATTATAAAAGTAGAAACAGACTGCAGTGTAACAGAGAAGGTATGTCAGGTATGCCTATCATTACCGATGCATGCATACTTAAAGGAAAAAGAAATAATGTTTATTAGTGAATGTATTGGAGAGGCTCTTTCGTAAGAAGGAGAGTGTAAGAAGATGATAAACAGATGGCTTGTTGCACATCAACTGAATATAGAATGCCTTGGAGAATACAACCGGATTGATGATTTGAAAGTTTGTAACAAGGGGCAGACCAAGTTTGAGAATGATTGTGTTATGAGGACAGATAACAATAATGTGTTCTGTCTGCAAGGCTATATTTTCAATAAAGATTTATTTTGCGATAGAAGTGAAGAATGGAACGAGGCGTTTTCGAAGAGTATGGGTGATGACTTTGAGAGAACGCTCAGTATGTTACGAGGAGCTTTTTGCGGATTTTATTATTCCGGGGCAGATGGTCTTTTGAGAGTATTTACAGATCAGATTGCCAATAAAGCAATTTACTATTATGCAAATGGTGATAAATGGATTATAGGTACATATCTGGATGATATGGTTGCTGTTTTGAAAGCAAATGATCAGAAGCTGACCTTTAACGAAACAGCGGCAAAATATATGCTTTCCTATGGGTATATGTTGGATGACAGCACTTTTATTAAAGAAATACACAGAGTGCTTCCGGGCGAATATGTCACGATTAATGAAGGAAAAGCAACATCGGAAAGATATTATTTGATTCCCAACAAAGAAATCCAAATGACGGAAGAGGAAGCTGTTGAACGGATAGATGCATCTTTCAGACAGGCGGTTCAAAGAGAATTTGAGAAAGATAAAGAATATGGATACCGCCATTTAGTGGATTTGAGCGGTGGACTTGACAGCCGGATGACATGCTGGGTCGCACACAGTATGGGATATACAGATCAGGTAAATATGACGTATAGTCGGTCCGGATATTTGGATGAGGAGATTGCACGGAAGGTAGCCGGATACCTGAAACATGAATATATTTTCAAGATGCTTGATGATGCGGCATGGATGAAGGATATCGATGATATCACATCATTGAACAATGGAGCGGCATTGTTTCTGGGAATTACTGGGGGAAGCCGGATGCTGGGGCTCTTAAATACAGATCAGTTTGGCATCGAGCATACCGGAATGATCGGAGACGCCATTCTTTCCACATTTTATCATGATCGGGACTTCAATTTCGGGTCGCCCAGATTGGGATTTCACAGATACTCCGAAAGATTGCAGTATTCTTTTGATGAGAAGATTCTCAGCAGGTATCCGTGTCAGGAAATGTTTGCTATTTATACAAGAGGAATTTTGGGTGCACAGTCTTCTTATATTACAAGACAGCATTATGTGGAAACCTCTTCTCCGTTTATGGATGTGGACTTTTTGGAGACTGTATTTTCCGTTCCCTTCGAATATCGGGACAGACATCATATTTATTTGCGGTGGATGAAAGAGAGATATCCGCAGGCAACAGAGTTTGGATGGGAAAAGTGGGGAGGAATAAAACCCAGGGAAGATCAAATCTGGAAAAGAAGATTCAGAACATTGCACAGATTGCTGCATATGAAGGCGGCAGCATTGACGGGAAGAAACAGTATAGATAATATGACCCCCGTAGATTACTGGTATAATGAAGACCCTTCAATACAAATGAAATTTGAACAATATTATGAAAGCTATGTGAATAGTCCAATGATATCGGATGCTCTCAGGGCAGATATCCAAAAAATGTACAAAGAGGGAACGGTTATGGAAAAGGGAATGGCATTAACCGTTTTGGCGGAAGTAAAAAAATATTTTACGGAAGAAATATAGGAGAAAATGTAACAAATGGGCAGTTATCAGGTAAAAGAACTGGATTTTTTGTTTATTTATGAACATAAAGTCAGAGAACTGGAGAACTTATGTTTATTAAAATATGAACTCGACCGTAGAGGATACCGTACAAAGATTATGCATATAGAGGATGCAGAAGCTTTGAAAGCAATGCGTCCCATATATCATGCCAAGGTGGTTGTAATGATGGCGTGCTATCAGAACCTTTCAATTGTATGGCATACCAAACGTTTTGTGACCTTTGACAAAATTATTGACATGCAATGGGAAAATATTGTATTTCCCATGGATGAAAAGAATGAAAAAGCATTTAAGAGTTATTCGGGCGTTGCCAAGGATGTTGTAAGGGTATCCTGGGGAGAAATGAACCGCAAGAGAATGTTAGATGTGGTTAAGATGGATCCCCGGAAGGTCAAACTTGTCGGACATGTCGGAATGGATTTTCTGCGTGATGAGTTAAAAGGATATTATCTTTCTAAGGATGAAGTGCTTAAAGACTATAACATTTCTCCCGATAAAAAAATATTCCTTTTTGTATCTCCTTATTTCTCAGATACTCATACAGAGGAGTATTTGAAAGAAATGTGTAAAAGATTTGGAGATGGGTGGAGAAGCTATTATCAGGATTGCATGCTGCCGTCAAAGAAAATCATTTTGGATTGGATTCATAAGATATGTGAAGAGAGACCGGATGTTGTTTTTGTGTACAGACCCCACCCCGGAGAAGAAAGCCTTACAGCTCTGGAGATGGAAAAGAAACTGCCCAACTTTAAAGTGATTGGGGATAAATCGGTAAAACAATGGATATTAATCAGTGACAAAATTTATACAGGAAACAGTTCAACTTTTGTAGAAGCCTATTTTGCAAAAAAAATGTGTTATCTGCTTTTCCCGGTTCCGGTACCTAAGGATTATGAACTGGCCTTTTTTGAGCATGCATATAAGATCACGGAATTTGAAGAGTTTGAAGAAACGATCAAAGACCAATGCAGCATGCCTTTTCCTGTCAGTGAAAAATTGATTGATGAGGTATATACAATTGACTGGAATAAACCCAGCTATATAAAGTTCGCAGATATGGCTGAAGAAGTTATAAAGGATCCTTATTATAATTTAACCAGAAAGCAATTAGCTTCCTACAGGCCCAAGCCTTCAGGCGGCGAGAGGCTCATGGAACTGGCAATTAAGATAACACCGTTATATAACTACTATTTAAAATTATTGGAGCAGGATACACCCAGATGGAAATGGCTGGAAGCCAAAAGAGAAGAAAGAAAGCGCTTAGAACATATAGCACATGATTTCGAAAAGACAACAGATGAAGAGGTTTCATCTATTGTAAATAAAATAGCCAGAGAACTGGAAAAGAATCAGGGAGGAAAAAACGATGAATAAAGGAACGATTACAGCAGTTATCCCGGTAAAAGGAAACAGTACCAGATTACCCAATAAAAATATTCTGCCATTTGCAGAGTCTAATTTGTTGGAGCATAAAATCAATCAGTTAAAGCAGGTGAAAGGAATTGATGAAATAATCTGCTCATCTGATTCGGATGAAATGCTGGGTATAGCAGCAAAATGTGGAATTAAAGCGATAAAAAGACCAGAGCAGTATGCAAATGAGTCAGTACCATTTGGAATGTTCCTTGAATATTTGTGTGATATTATTGAAGGTGAACACTTGCTGTATGCATGTGCAACTTCTCCCTGCGTTGAACCATATCTGTATGAGAAAGCAATTAACACTTATTTTGAAAAGCTGGAAGAAGGATATGACTCCCTGATTACGGTATCTCCTTATCAGACATATTTAATGGATGATAAGGGACCTTTAAATTTCAAAATGGGACTTGAACATAAGAATTCTGAGCAGTTACCTATGATGTATCATTTTACTAATGGTATTGACCTGGCACCTACAGCCAAAGTGAGAGAATGGCATTATAACTATGGTCCAAAGTATTATCAGCTTGTAGTCAATAAAAGAGAAGCAGCTGATATTGATGATTTATATGATTATGAGATGGCAAAGGCATTATGGGCAATGAAGGATCCGAATCCGACCAAATAAATCACGGGACATGTATAGATGGGCAAGAGAAAGATTAGGTATTATGTATTATTGGTTCTGCTTAGTATGTGTGCAGCAGCGGCTCTTACGATGAATTATGAGCCGATGGAGAACTGCAGCTGGAATATGAACACGGTTTACTGGGAAATGCTCCATGGATTTGGGGGTACTTCATTAAGCTCAACAGTACTTGCATTAGTACTGATTAAGTGCAATTGTGTAATAGACCGGTTGAAAAAAGAAAAAATGTCCGGGCTTACCATACTGGGCATAATAATTGCACTGATATGTGTTATGGGAGAAAGCCTTTCCATAGATAATACCTTATCTGCTTTATCTGCGTCACCTGTACAAGTGTTTAAGTCAACAGTGTATATTGTTGGAATCGCATATTTGCTGGAACAATCCGCTGTTCTGGTGACCCGGGGGCTTGATCGGAATGCAAATGTAATATTGATTTCGGGCAAGGTGTGGGATACGATCAGGAGCTGTTACCGGAAGCATACGTATCTTTCCGTATTTGTGATAACACTGATCATGACTTTTCCTCAATTATTCTTTTCATATCCGGCCAGAATGAGTTACGATGCAAGATATCAGTTGGCGCAGTATTTCGGGTTAAACTCATTTACATCCCATCACCCACCGGTCAGTACATGGCTGATGGGAAAAATTGTATCGATCGGGCAGCTTTTCGGAAATGGAAACGTTGGGGTCTTTCTATACATTTGTGTTCAGTATATATTATACGCGGCTATCACAGCGTACCTGTTGTATACCATAAGATATTATCTGAAATCCCCGTTATGGCTGCAACTGGTGACATTATTTGTGTTTGAAATATCACCGTATCACGCAGCGTATGTAGGACAAATGCTTAAGGACATATTATATGCCTATATGGTGTTGGTATTTATTATTGAAATGGCATATTTCCTGGGTGAAGAAAAAACACAAAATAAAGTACATCTGCTATTATTTCTTTTGAGTTCGTGTGGAGTGATCCTGTTCAGGAATAATGGAAAATATGTCGTGTATCCGAGCCTGCTCATTTTATTACTGTATGCCTGGAAACGAAAGGTAGACAGAAAGTATTTGTTAATGATAGCAGTCGGCGCATTACTGATATGTGGAGTCTTAAATGGATTTTTAGAACAAACATACAGCGCAGAGAAAGGAAGCATAAGGGAAGCCTTATCACTTCCGTTTCAGCAGACGGCACGCTATGTACAGAAATATGATGATGAGATTCCTCAGGAAGAAAAAGAAATTATTAACCATGTCCTGGATTATGAAAATCTTGGAGAACTGTATGATCCCGGGATATCTGATCCCGTAAAGGGAACTTACAAAGAAACAGCTTCCAAAAGTGAACTGCTGCAGTATTTCAGTGTATGGTTGAGACAGTTTATAAGACACCCTTTCATTTATGTAGAAGCAACCGTAAATCAGAACTATTTTCTGGTATGGCCTAAGGCAGAGTTATATAGTTATTTTACCAGGGTTGTATATGAAGATTATGAGCCAAGCAGACAGTTAGGTGATTACTTACATTTAAGGGAAGTTACGAATCCATTTTTTAAATTTGGTTCAGCATTGCAGGAGTTATATACCGGATTATGGCTTATGATCCCGATATTGGGATGGACTTCTAATCTGGCAATATATAATATACTGCTTATTTTAATGTGTTATCTTTCGTATCATTATCGGTGCCGGAAGACTTTGGTACTGATGCAGCCGTTGGTTTTGTGTGATCTTATTATTATTGCTGCGCCATATGTTTCACCAAGATATGCACTTCCTGTTATCTATGCATTACCTGTTGTAATTGCCTGTTATATATACGAGAGGAGGTACCGTGAGCATGAATAATATTAAATTACTTGATTGTACATTGAGAGATGGCGGTTATATTAATAACTGGAATTTTGGTTTTCATACAACCAGGGATCTTATCAGAAAGCTTGTGGATTCCCAGGTTGACTATGTGGAAGTCGGTTTCCTGAGAAATTGTGAATATGATAAGGACTACTCTCTTTATAATAACTGCCATGAAATGGAAGCAATATTACCGGCACTGGATAAGAGAGGCAAAACCAAATTTACAGCCATGGCGCTTCATAACAAGTATGATATAACGAAGCTGGAGCCATATGATGGAAAGACCATTGATGCTATCCGGGTAACATTTCATGATTATGATATCGATGAAGGCCTCACTTTTATAGCAAATGCGAAACAGAAAGGATATAAGGTTTTTTGTAATCCCATTAATATTATGGGATATACAGATGAAATGATTCTGAAACTTTTACAGAAAGTAAACAGAATTCAACCCTATGCATTTTCCATCGTAGATACTTTCGGATCCATGATGAAATCGGATTTGCAGAGAATATATTCACTGGTAGAACATAATTTGGATAAATCTATTGTGATTGGATTACATCTTCATGAGAACCTTGCATTGTCTTATTCTCTTGCACAGGAATTTGTTTCGATCAAAGCTGCGGAAAGACAGGCAGTAATAGATGGATCCATGCTTGGAATGGGACGTGTCCCCGGGAATCTGTGCCTTGAGTTAATCATGGATTATATGAACCGGAATCAGGGTGGTCTTTATGATGTAAATCCGGTACTTGACGGTATTGATGATTATATTGTGCAGCTAAAAAAAATAGAACCGTGGGGATATAATACGGCATATGCTATTTCAGCAAAATATAATCTGCATAGAAATTATGCAGAATTTCTTCTGGAAAAGGGAAGGCTCCGTGCAAAGCAGATCAATCAGATCCTGGGCAGTATTGAGGATGGAAAGAAAACGGCTTATGACGAGTCCTACATCGAACAATTATATGAAAATTATCAGAATCATGAGGTAGATGACAGCACTGTTCTGGAGGAACTTAAAGAAGAGTGGGAGAATAAAGAAATTCTGATTCTGGCACCGGGGGCTACGATAACGGAGCGGAAAAGTGAGATTGATCAGTTTATTAATGAGCATCGGCCTCTTGTCATTGCAGCTAACTTTATTCCGGAGCAATATAACAGCGATTATGTGTTCTGCTCCAATGCAATGAGATATAGCGCCATGGAAGAAAAGATTGACAGGAAAAAGCTGCTTATCACGTCGAATTTAATGGATGTATGTGAGAAAGCAAGAATTCTTAATTATGCAGAATTGTGTTTTGATGATAAAGGAAAATGTGATAACTGCGTAATTATGCTTATTAAGTTATTGATTCGATTAGGAATTACCGGGGTGACAGTTGCAGGATTTGATGGATACCAGCCTGAAAAGTGCAATTATGCGTCCTCCTATATGGCAAGTCAGCATACCAAGGGGTTACAGGAAAATATAAAAAATGCCGGATATGTTTCGGATATCCGGAAGAAAATCCGTTTGGAGTTCCTCACCCCTTCGTTATATAATCGTTAGGAGCAACATATGAAAACCAGAGAACAACTTCAAAAGATCAGGTATTTGATTATTGATGTAGATGGAACCATGACAGATGCCGGGATTTATTATGATGAGCATGGTAATGAACTGAAAAAGTTCTGCACGAAGGACGCAGTTGGCTATTTCGCAGCACATAAGGCGGGAATTCAGCTTATGGTTCTCACTGGAAGAGAATGTCAGGCAACTACCAGACGCATGCAGGAAATGAAGTTTGATTACATTGTCCAGAATATTAAAGAAAAAGAGCTGTATCTGCAAAAGTTTATGCAGGAGAATGGAATCCGGAAGGATGAGGTTGGTTATATCGGAGATGATCTGAATGATTTACCTCCTATGCGATTGTGCGGTTTTATTGGTTGCCCTAAAGACGCATGTGAGGAAATCAAACAGATGGCAGACTGCATTTCAGAAGTTGAAGGCGGGCATGGTGCAGTAAGGGATATTATTACAACCCTTTTAAAGGAACGTGGTGACTGGCATCTGTTTTTTGAAGAAATGTACGGGGCGGGAATATAATAATGAGAATGAATGTGTATTTGACAACTGCAAGGAAGGTACTTATTTTTGCATACCCTACAATTCTTTCTCTTTTTGAAAATAATCAGGATTCGGAAATATATTTATATCTGGTGTCAGAGGATTTGACGGAAGATGATATAGTAAAAGAAAATGAACTGGCGCAGCAATATGGGAATCACATTATTATATTGAGATTTGACGAAGAAAAGGCTAAGGGAAAGATTGTGAGTGTCTCGGACCATTGGCCACTTGGAACTCTCGGATGCTACTGGTTATTTCATGAACTGCTTCCGGACGATGTGGACAGAATACTGGCATTGGAAACCGATACCGTTATAACAGGATCTCTTGCGGAGTTCTACCGGACAGATATTACAGGATATTATGCGGCGTGTCCCGATCCGGGGCATAAACCTGTATCCCACCAGGAATTGATGAAAAAGCTGGGAGGGGACGTCTTAACATTTGTGGTTTCTTTATATGATGTAAAGAAAATAAAGAATGACTTTACGCTGGATCAGATTCTTGAGTGTGACCGATATGTTGTCAGAGAATTCGGACATTCCCAGCAGGAGCTTACTTTTGGCATCTTATTTAGAAATAAGATAAAGTTTCTTCCGGCTGCCGGATTGTGCATAGAAGAAAACCGTTCCTCTATGAATACCCTGGGTTATGACTATTTAACAGAGTGCGAGAAAACCTGCAAGGTACTTCATTTTTCATCATCAAAGGATAAAGGAAAGCCATGGAATCCGGTATGCATTATGCCTGGATTTCTGGAGTGGTGGAAATATGCAGAAAGAAGTCCCTATTATAAAGAATATTTTCAGAGACAATGGCAAAGTTACGACCAAAAAACGCAGGAAATGGAAAAGATAAAGAAAAATATTACCTATAGAAACATTTTGTTAATGATCATATTTTTATTTATAACATTTCTGTTTATATATGGAATCATTTTAAAGCAGAGCATCCAGTGGTATCTAACGGTTACCGGTATGCTGGCACTGGCTTCTCTCATAACTGTTGCGGTCCGGAAAATTTCCATATTAAGATTAGGATAATATTATGAAGATTATGTTTCTTGCCGGTTCTTATTGGCCGGCGCAGGATGGTGTGGCTCATGTAACAGAATATCTGGCAGAAGGATTGGCACGAAAACATGAAGTTTTTGTGATGGCACCTATGGGAAAATCTTTTGCAGAGGCAGAGGAATACCGTGGGGTGCGTATTGAAAGAATTCATGTGAAGAGGGTTTGTTCCTGCAATATGGCAGGGGATAAAAGAAAAACTTTAGAAAGTATTAAGCAATATAACCCGGATGTCCTGATTGTTGTAAGTATTCAAAACTGGGGATTTGACTGGACAAAGAGGCATCTTAATCGTCTGCCGGGGAAAAAAGTGCTTATGACACATGGCTGCTCCTGCCTTGGAGAATACAGTTTATGGGATCAGATAAAGAAAATCAGATTTCACAGGCAGATTGCAGCTGATATTTTGAATGTTTATATTGCCGGGTACTGGAAAAAATATAAAAAGAAATTTCCGGAATATGTTAAAAAATTTGATCTTGTTACCTATCTTTTTGAAAAAGAGTCTCTGCATATTTACATGCTTGAACAGGGTGCCACTAATGGAAAAGTATTGGAAAATGCAACAGAAGACATTTTCTTTGAACGCAAGTCATATATCATAGATGCCGGGAAACCGGTCTGTTTTATTAATGTATCAAATTATGAAGAAAGAAAAGATCAAAAGTTGTTACTAAAGGCATTTTATGAGGCAGATATACCGGAAGCAGACCTTGTGCTGATCGGGTCTAAAAAGAATGACTATTATGATGCGCTTGTAGAATGCAACGACGGACTTGCTGCCAAATCACATAAATGTCACAAAGCTTCCATTTATGTTGGTATTCCGCGCTCACAGGTATTGGATTTATATAAAAATGCAGATGTTTATCTGTCTGCCAGCAAATGGGAAGCTATGTCAATTTCCATTT
>ERZ1034719.1060-NODE-1060-length-13680-cov-4.892771_pt1 | contig 13680 bp, 12 predicted proteins | sample MGYA00520703_ERZ1034719 | MGnify/ENA primary metagenome ERZ1034719 (study PRJEB33766, sample SAMN09781716) | gut metagenome | biome: gut microbiome | host: Homo sapiens | place: Madagascar | study: EMG produced TPA metagenomics assembly of the PRJNA485056 data...
TCTCGAATTTCCGCTTTCTGCTCCTCGGTCAGAGAGGCGACCGCACCTTGCAGAATTTGCTCCTTCTGTTCATCCGTCAGTTTGGCCACGGCGGCGTTGAGGATCTGTGCCTTTTGCTCCTCGGTCATATTGGAAACTGTCTGCGCAACAAGCGTCTGCCCGTCGGCGGTTTGCAGATAAGCGTCCGCCTGCGCTTCACTGTATCCGCTCTGGATCAGCTGCTCACGGACGGCCTGTGCCGCCACCTGTGCATAGAGGGCGTCGGCCTGCGTGGTGACATAGGCCAGATAAATGCTGCCGGCCTGAGATTTCACATAGCCCAGATACAGCTGGTCGGCCTGCTGGTTCACCTGCTGCGTCACCTGCTGCAAAGCGGTGTCATAGGCTTCCTGATAGACCTCGTCGGCATCCAGCTTCTCCAGCAGCCCTATCAGTACGGCTGAGTAGGTGGAGGGGGTGAGGGTGACGGCGTCCATGCCGTTGGCCTCCAACTGGGCGTTCAGCGCGGCGGCAGCGGCAGTGCACAGTCCCTCGTATGCCGTGTAGGCCCCGTCGGTCAGCTGCTGGTTCTGGGCGGTGATGTCGGTCAGTCCGGTGTACAGATCACCGGCACCCACTGTCAAATCGCCCACGCCGGAATGCAGGTCGCCCACCTTGCTGTTCAGGGTCTTGGTGGCGTCGTACAGTTCCTCGGTGCCGTCATGCAGCTCCCAGGCGCCGTCGTCCAGATCACCGATGGCGGAGACCAGCTCGTCTACCTTGTCCATCAGATCCGTGTCGTCCACGTCGACATCCAGATTCAGCCGCACGCCGTTGATGGCGGCCGCGTCCATCTCGAAGTCCGTCACATCGGCGGTGATAACTGTGTCGATCCCCTTACCGGGCAGAATGGTGTAGGTCAGCTGCTTGTCGCTGCCCACATTGGCAACGGTAGCGCCGTTGCTGACAATGTTCTGGCAGCGCTCGGTGTCCAGCGTGAACGAGGCCTGCAGAGCGTAGTCGTCATAGAAGCTGCCGCCGCAGCTCTCGTTTTTCGTAACGGAGAACCGGATCTCCAGCGCACCGCTCTTTCCCGCCACGTCCTGCGGGGCGTATTCCTTTCCGTCCAGATAGTACCGGATGGAGATATTCCACGGCAGCGCGGCGTTCTTCATCGTCCCCTGATAGTAGACCTTATCGGCAGTGGAGGAAAAGGCGATCTGATCCCCATTCTGGGTGATCGTGTCGTTGGTGTTTAGGGGTTTGACGGCGGAGTAATCGCCGTAGTCCACGATATCGCCGCCGGCGAAGATGTTGACCGCCTCGGCGTCCGTCACCTTGCCGGAGGCGTCTGCCATGGCGTAGATGACCTCCTCCTTGGCGGAGGGTGCGGTCTCAGCAAAGGCCGGTACAACTGTGAAACCCAGCAGCAGCACGGCCATCGCCGCTGCGGTGAATTTCTGCATATGCTTCATTGAGAAAGAACCTCCCTGGATGATTTATTCCGGGTGATAAACCTGTCAAACAGATACAGCAGCCCCGGCAGCACGAACAGCACGATAGCCAGAGAACAAAGCGTTCCTCTCCCTAAAAAGTAGCCTAGCTGCGAGAGCAGACCGTGGGTGGAGAGCGTGCCCATCAGGAAACCCACCACCGCCATCACGCTGGCCGAGGTCAGCACGGAGACGGACACAGCGGAAACGGTCTGCACAACGGCTTCCTTTTTTTCGTAGGTCTGGCGCATCTCCTTATACCGGTCGGTGAACAGAATGGCGTAGTCCACCGTCGCGCCAAGCTGGATGGAGCTGATGATCAGATAGGCGATGTAGAAGATCGTCTGGTCGCTGAAATAGGGAATGGACAGGTTGATCCAGATGGCTGTTTCGATGGACAGCACCAGAATTATGGGCGCGATCAGCGATTTCATGGTGAACAGCAGCACCACAAACACCGCGCCGATGGCCACCAGATTTACCTTCACCATGTCGGCGGTGACGGTGTCCATCAAATCGTAGGTGGACACGCCTTCACCGGCCAGATACCACGTGCCGGGATAGTATTCCTCCGCCGTGTTCCGGATGGACTCCACCAGAGAGAAGGTGTCGTCGCCCTCATACGCGGTGTCTACCGTCAGCACCATGCGGGTATAGCTACGCGCTGCTGAAGTGGATGCTGGAGGAGGAAGCCGTCGAGGTGGTCAAGCAGTTTGATCTTCTTGCGGACTACCGGGAGGCGGTGCTGTTCGTGCTGAACTACGTGCAGACCAACAAGCATCTGCTGTGCTGCGCCTACGACAGTATGGGCCGGGAGGAGATGAAGCGCTTTTTCTGCGCGGATTTCATCGGCATCACCCAAAGCGTCATCTGCGATACCGAGCGGCAGATGGGGATCCACGCAGAGGAGCAGTTCAAGGAATTTCTCTCTCATTTTTATACCGAAGCCATCGCCGGTTTGCTGATCGGGGAATTTACCAACAAGGAGGCACATGATCCCGAGCAGGTGGTGGAGTACCTCTCCCGCGTTCTGAAAAACTCTCTGCCCAGCCTTCTGGCAAGCGCCATAGTGCCGTAATGCTTCTTATTTTGCAAAAAAACCGTCTCAAGCGCACCGCTTGAGACGGTTTTTTATCGGTGGTCGCTCCGGTGCTATCTCTCGAACACGGTCTCGCCATTGAACGTCAGCTTGCGGATGGTCTCCGGCTCGATGGGCTCGTCGAACCGTGTCAAGAACATGCAGCTGTCATCGGTCTGCGCTGCGATAAAGCCCCACCAGCTGGGAATAAGATCGCCGTTTGCGTCAAATATTTCCAATGTCCAGTTATCGGCGGTGGAATCCACATAGCTGTCAAAATAGACTGCCATGGACAGCTTGGAGCACGCGACCTTTTTTACCTGAAGCGTCTCACCTCCGTAGGCCAGGGGAACATTCTCCGCCAGCACCTCGCTCTCGATGGTGATGGGGGTTTCGTCCAGCGTGACCTGCCAGTGTCCCGGCAGCACGGTGGTAAAGCTCTCGCTATCAAGCGGCTTCTCCTGCCAGTCAGAGAAGCCTATCACAAGGCCGTTGGCACTGTTGCTCGGCTGCCAGTCAGCCAATACGACGCCCTCCAGTTCGTTCTCCGGCACGCCGTCCCTCCGCTCCAGAAAGTACGACACGTAGGCGCCGGACATCATCTGGCCGGGAAAATACAGGTCGAGCTCGGCAAATTGACCCTTTGGATCAAGAACCGCGCCATCATTGGCCTTCACGGAGTAGAGAATATACAAGGTTCGCTCGTCGGAAATCACTTTCTCCAGCTTGATTTGCAGCTCCTCTGTAGCCGCGGCCTGCTGAGAGACCACCGGTTCCTCGTCCTCGTCGCCGATGACAGTCTGGCTGGTGGAGAAAATGTCACGCCACGACAGTGGGATCCTGCTGATGGCAAAGGCTGTCACGGACAGGCCCAGTATGACCAGTGCTGCCACCAGCGCGGCGGATAATTTTTTGGAGCGTACAGCTTTCTGTTGGCCCACTTTTGCGCCGTCAAAGGCAATGGCTTCTTCCAGATACGCCGTATTCATGTCTCCGATGGCGGAAATCAGCTTATCGATTTTGTGATCCATCATAGCGCTGCCTCCTTCAGATGTTGATGTAGTTTTCCCCGGATTCTGCTGAGCCGGACAGATGCGTTGTTCTCGGTGATGGCAAATGTGTCCGCGATCTCGGATAACGATTCCGAGAACCAGTAGCGCTTTACAAACATGACTCTGTCGTCCCTCGGCAAAGCGGAAAGAAATGCGTTGATCTGCGCGGTCAATTCGCTTACGGCGAGCTGCTCATCCAAAGAACTGCCGGAGATGCAGTCCTCCAATTCGGATAGGGACACCTCAAATTGGCTGCCCCGCTTTAATGCGGTGTTGGCTCGGAGCTTCTTCAGAGAGTGGTTGCGAACGATGCGGCAGATATAGGCTCTCAGCGGGTCGGGGGTTTGGGGAGGAATGCTGTTCCATGCGCCGAGATAGGCATCATTCACGCATTCCTCCGCGTCCTGATGATCGTTCAGAATGTTGTCGGCAAGCTGGAGACATAGCGCTCCGTATTTCTGGGACAGTTCGGTGATGGCCTGCTCTGAGCGCTCAAAAAACAGACGGATAATTTGCTTGTCATCCATATGGCGGTGTGCCCTCCTTTCTTCCTTTGTCTATATAACTACCTTTTTCTGCGTGAAAATTACATTATTTTCAAAATTTTTATGGTTTTATCAAAAGGAGAGAGACGGGTAAAGGTCTGCGGCGGCATGGGATACATAATAGAAAGGAGCAACACATTACGCGTCACTCCTTTTGCCATTTATTATCTCACACTTTTCCGATTCAGCAGCTTCGTGACCCGCTGCCGGTTATAGCGCTGCATGATGACGAAAACCATGTCGCACGCGGCGGACAAAACGGACGTCACGATAAACACCGGATACTCGCCGAACCAGATACCTGCCAAAATCGGCAGAAAGCTCAGCACGGCGATCGTCTCGTGGACAAGCTCCGCCTGACACATAGCCTGTACGATCTCCTCCCATGTATGCAGCCGCGGATCGAACAGCGCGGGATCGTAGGTGGGCATTCTGCGCTTCCATTGCTTCACCTTCAGCTTTTCGTATACCGCCATTTCCCACTTGCTTACCTGATACCATCGTTTCCGGTAATCCGCTTTGTTCCGCATCGTAGCGTGAAACGCCAGTCCCACCATCAGCCGCATAACAAAATGGTAGGCGATGGTTCCGCTGGTAATGGCAAGGGGAAGTAATATTCCGCTGGATGTCACTTTATATGAAATGGCCAGAATGACCGTCGCCGCCAGAGAGAAAGCGGCGATTCCCTTTACGATCTTTGCCATGTCCGTCTCCTAACACTCATAGTTTGGGCTTCAACAACGTGCGGCTTATTATAAAGTGGACGGTTCTTTTTGTCAAGAATGAGCGGACTTTCGAGCGGGAAAGGACAATTTTGGCACGTTAAAAAATGAATATAAAAAACCCCTGTAACCGTTGTGGTTGCAGGGGTTTTCGATAGCAGCGGGAGAAGGATTCGAACAGCGAAAAATAGTCTTTAGCAACAATTTCCATCAAATCATGTGATATTCAGGTCTGAAACTATAAAACATGGTATGCAGATTTATGGAGAGCAGTAGCGCGGCACTCCAAAGCGCCTCTTGGCATATTGTTTTTGTCTCGAAAATCAGGTATAATAGCAAAAAGTATGGAATCAGGGGATGCTTGCCTATGTTTGACCGCCAATCTTTACACGTTGCCCTGCTTTTATGGGGATGCGTTTTCTGCATGATCGCGGCACTGTGTATGCTGGTGAGCCGGAATTTTGAACGGCGGAAGCGGCTGTGGCTGCTGGGGATGCAGTTGTCCTGTGCAATATTGCTGCTCAGCGATGCGTTGGCGTGGGGATTTCGCGGTGTGCCGGGGATCGCTGTCGGTTGGACGGTTCGCATCAGCAACTATCTGGTGTTTACTTTCAGTGACATCGTGCTGCTGCTGTTTCACAGTTATGTCTGTGACAGCCTGTTCGGGAAAGCCTGTTCGCCGCGGCCAAAAGTGCGCATCGCGGCCGGATATGTCATTTCTGCTGCTGCCATTGTGCTGGTGGCGATTTCTCAATTCACCGGCTTATATTACACCATCGATGCGGCGAACCTCTATCACCGCAACGATGGATACATCGTCTCGTTCTTGCTGCCCTTGTGCGGGATGCTGCTGGATACGCTGCTGCTGATCCAATACAGGCGGAACATCAGCCGCATGGCGTTTGTGTCCATGCTGTCCTATATTGCCCTGCCGCTTTTGGCATCCGCTGTGCAGTTGTTTTACTATGGCATTTCTCTTATCAACCTGTCCATCAGCTTTTCCATGATCCTGCTGTTTGTAACCGCTATGGTGGAGCAAAACCGCCAACTGGCGCAGAGAGAAAAGGAGGCCGCCGACCTGCGTATCTCGCTGATGCTGTCACAGATCGCACCGCATTTTATTTACAATACGCTGACCACGATACAGGGACTCTGTACCATTGACCCGCCCGCCGCCAAGGAGACAGTGGGCGAGTTCGCGGGGTATCTGCGGGGCAATCTGGATTCCCTCAGCGAACGGGAACCCGTCGCCTTTGCCAGAGAGCTGGAACACGTTCGGTGCTATCTTGCCATCGAGAAAAAACGCTTCGGCGACCGTGTAAATGTGGTCTATGACATACAGGATCAAAACTTCTGCATTCCCGCGTTGACCTTGCAGCCGTTGGTGGAAAATGCAGTCAAGCACGGCCTGTGCAAGCGGGACGAGGGCGGCACCGTCTGGATCAGCACGCAGAAAATGTCCGCGGGAGGGCACATAGTCATAGTGCGCGATGACGGCATCGGCTTTGACCCATCCCGTCAGGACACCAGCCATTCCCATGTGGGGGTGGCCAATGTGCGTACCCGCCTCGCGGAGATGTGCGGCGCCAGACTGACAATAGACAGCACCCCCGGCGTTGGGACTACCGTTACCATCGCTCTGCCGGAGAGAAAGGAGTAGGCGTGCCATGAACATTTTTGCGGCGGATGATGAAAAAATCGCCCTGTCCCAGTTGACGGCCGCTATCCGGACAGCGGCCCCGGACGCCCGGCTGTCTGCATTTTATCAGCCAAAGGAGTTGCTGGCCTTTGCACAGGAGCATCCCTGTGACGTTGCCTTCCTGGATGTGGAGATGGGCTCCATGACGGGTGTGGAGGTGGCCAAGCAGCTGAAGGTTTTGTATCCCAAGGTGAATATCGTCTTTGTGACAGGATACAGCCAGTATATGTCCGAAGCGTTCAAGCTCCGCGCCAGCGGTTATGTCAGCAAGCCGGTGACGGTGGAAGCGATTGCGGAGGAGCTGGCAGGACTGAGGAATCCACCGGAGATACAGCACCAAAATGTGCTGACCGCCCGCTGCTTCGGCACCTTTGATGTGTTCGCCAATGGCAGCAGCCTGACTTTTGAACGGAGCAAGACAAAGGAACTGTTGGCCTACCTCATCGACCGCCGCGGTTCCGCCGTTACCTCCGGTGAGCTGCGGGCAGTGCTGTGGGGGGACGCGGAGACGGACAAAAGCAAGGCCACCTATCTCCAGATGCTGAAAAAGGATCTGCTGGATACGCTTCGCGCCGCAGGCGCGGAATGTGCACTGCGTATTTCGTGGAATAAATACGCGGTGGATACCAGCAAGATCTCCTGCGATTATTACGACTATCTGGACAATAAGCCCAACGGTGTACGCGCCTATAACGGCGAATACATGGCACAGTACAGCTGGGGCGAGGTACAGAACGTTTTGCTGCGGGACAAAAAATAACATAATGCTGCAAAAGAAAGAAAAATCCGGGCAAAGTTGCTCGGATTTTTCTTTCTTTTGCAGCAAAAACGACGCATTCTGTGATAAGTTTGTGATATTTGCGGTGCTATAATATGCGGCAGGATTTTTAATAGTAAGGAGGATATGACACATGAAGAAAAACAATGTGTTGTCCAGAGGGCTTGCCCTGCTCCTTGCTGTTGTGATGGCGTTGTCCTGCACGGGAATTACCGCATTCGCCGCAGAGACGAAAGCGGAAGAACCGGCAGCAGAACAGCAAGCCGATAAACAGCAGAGTGCAGAAAAGCCATCTTCAGACGAAAGCACTGAGCAGACCCGGCCGGACGCACAAGCGCCGGAGACATCGCATCTGCCTGCGGTGCAGGCAGATGCCAAACCTGTAGAGGGAATCGCGCTATTGTCCGCGGGAAACGGTCTTTCTGCCGCAGACCCGATGGCTGTCAGCGGCGAGGCGCTGGTGTATGACAGCGCCAAGGGAATCGTAGGCTTTTCAAAAGCCTGGTATGATTCACTGAATCTGAACGGTGCGACACTGTGTGTGGCACTGACCATTCCTGCGGAGATGAAGGGCGCACCGGTCACGAAGATTGCATATCAGGCATTGCAGTACAAGAACAATGGATTCAGAACCGAAACCGATGTGCTGAAGGATGAGCTGAAGAACATCAAGATCGTATCGGTGGATTTCACACAGGCCACAAATCTGACCGTGATTGATCAATTTGCATTTGACCAGCGGCCGGAGTTGACCGGTGAAATCGACCTGAGCAACACGAAGGTCACTACCATCGGTGCAGGTGCGTTCCGTGGAACGGCCATCACCGGCGTCATCCTGCCGGACGGGCTGAAAGAACTGGGCGACGTGAGCAGTCAGGCAGGCGCTTTTTCCCAATGTTCCAGCCTTGCTTTTGTCAGAACAGCGTCCGCCCGAAACAGCAGTGAAGCGGTGGTGCTGCCGGATGGTTTGACCACCATCGGCAAGCAGTGCTTCCGGTATAGCTTTACTAAGGGGAGCCGCATCGCTATCACGATCCCCGCATCTGTTGAAAAGATTGGTGCGGAGGCGTTCAATGCCTGCGGCAATGGAAACTATGGCGAGATCTGCCAGCTGAATGTCATGCGGGCATCCGTTTTCAGTGGGTATGACCGTTATGCTTTCCAGAGCAAAACAGCGTATCCCGCGATTTACACGTCAAAGGCCGCCTACAATGCGGCAAAGAGCAGCGGCATCCGTGATGGCGACGGCAGCGCCACCATGACCTATGCGGTCAATGTCCAGTTCAAATACAATAATGCCGTCATCGAAACCCGGCAGAAGCTCTACAATATGTACCTTCTGTACGAGAAGGACGCCAGCGGCATTTGGAGCCAGAACAATAACTACGCCCTGCCTGTCCCCGAAGGAACTGCTGCGGGGATGACCGCGGATTGGAAGTACAGCTCCGGTGGCACCGCTGTCAGCGCAGAGGATAAACTGCGTGAAACAACAGACCCCGTGGTGATCGTTGCCAGTAAAGCTGTGCCTGCCACGCCGGTGATCAACGGCGTTTTACCGTACCCAAGGAGCGTCCATGAGGACAGCACCATTACCCTGTCCCTGGACATTGCGCAGCCGCCGGAGGGTGTGGCTTATGCGTACGAGTGGATCGTGTATGACGAGAGCGCAGCGGATGAACAACGGACTCTGAGTAACGACAGCACCCTTACCCTGACTTATGAAGAAGCAAAGGACAACTACTTTGCGGTAGGCGTTGCGGCCTATCTGCTGTCTGATGAGGAAGCTGTTTCCGAATGGGCGGTCTATGGCTGGTTCACCGTTTCTGCGACCGCCCATAGCTGGCCGAGCGATTGGACAGTTGACCGTCAGGCCACAGCTGATACGGATGGCTTGCAGCATAAGACCTGCACCGTGGCGGACTGCGGAAAGACCATCTGGGAGAGCATCCCCGCCACTGGCAGCACTGTATCTGGCAACATTACGAAGGCCGTAGAGATCGGCCCCGGCGCTCCGCAGACGGAGCTGCTGAATACGCGGGACGAACTGGCCAAGCTGCTGACAGCGGACGAAAAACAGGCAGTTGATGGCGGTTCCCACGCAAGGATCTGGCTGGAGGTACAGAAGCTGACAGCGGTTCCTGCGGCAGAGGCAGCAGCCATCGAGGCTAAGGCCAAGGCGCTGCTGGGCGACAATGCAGCTATACTGCCTTTCGATATTTCTCTGTACACGCAGGTAGACAATCAGGCACAGAGGAAAATCACGGAAACAGCCGATCCTATCCAAATGGCACTGACGGTGCCGGAAGAAGTGAGTAAGTCTGCGTCCGGCATGACTCGTCAGTGGTATCTGATTCGGGTACATAGCGGACAAGTCCAGCAGGTCAGCGGTGAATACAATTCGCAGACCGGTACGTTGGCATTTACGGCGGACAAGTTCTCCACCTATGCCTTTGTCTACGCTGATGCATATACCGTGATCTTTGACGGAAATGGTGCCAGCGGACAGGCGCCTGCGTCCATGAATGTCAGCAGCGGCGCATCCTTTACCGCTTCCAATGCCGGAGCGATGACGAAGACCGGCTATCACTTCACAGGCTGGGCAAAACAGGCGGATGCCCAAACGGCAGACTACCCCGCTGGAGCAAGCGTGACAGACATTACCGCGAATACCACTCTCTACGCGGTGTGGACGGCAAACGGCTATCAGGTGGTGTTCCATGCCAACGGCGGTACGGGCACGATGCAACCGCAGAACTTTACTTACGGCGATGCGGCAAAGGCGCTGACTGCCAACGCCTTCACCCGCATAGGCTATACCTTCTCTGGCTGGGCAACTGAGCCGAACGGCGCGGTGGTCTATACTGACGCTCAGGAAGTAAAAGACCTGACGGAGACGAAAGACGGACGCGTTACGCTCTATGCCGTGTGGACGGCCAACACCTATCAGGTTGTGTTCCACGCCAACGGCGGTACGGGCACGATGCAGCCGCAGAACTTCACTTACGATGATGCGGCAAAATCATTGACCGCCAACGCTTTCACCCGCACCGGCTATACCTTCTCTGGCTGGGCAACTGAGCCGGATGGCGCGGTGGTTTATACTGACGCTCAGGAAGTAAAAGACCTGACGGAGACGAAAGACGGACGCGTTACGCTCTATGCCGTGTGGACGGCAAATGCCTATCAGGTGGTGTTCCACGCCAACGGCGGTACGGGTACGATGCAGCCGCAGAGTTTTACCTACGGCGACGCGGCAAAGGCACTGACCGCCAACGCCTTCACCTGCACCGGCTATACCTTCTCCGGCTGGGCGACTGAGCCGAATGGCGCGGTGCTCTATACCGATGCCCGGCAGGTGAAAGACCTGACAACGGAGAAAAATGGAACCGTTACCCTCTACGCGGTGTGGACAGCAAACGGCTATCAGGTTGTATTCCACACCAACGGCGGTACGGGCACGATGCGGCCGCAGAACTTCACTTACGGTGATGCGGCAAAATCATTGACCGCCAACGCATTCACCCGCACATGTTACACCTTCTCCGGCTGGGCAACTGAGCCGAACGGCGCGGTGGTCTATACCGATGGTCAGCAGGTGAAAGACCTGACAACAGAGCAGAATGGAACTGTTGATCTCTATGCCGTGTGGAAAAGCAACTCGCATTATCATCCTACGACTCCGACAACGCCCGATTCTGTAACTACAGGTGAGACAATTAAGAGTCCTGGTACGGGTGATACCGGCAACCTTGGCTTGATGGCAGCCCTTATGGTTGTTTCTGCCGCGGGTGTGCTGGTTCTGCTCCGCAGAAAGAAAGCGCAAAACTGAATGAATCGTTAAGAAGCAAATGATAAAAATACTCCCTCCGCTCTGTTCATCAGGCGGAGGGAGTATTTTAGCTTGCGCCATACCTATGCAGTGCTCTGCCTTCAAAATGGCGATGATGTGAAGACCGTACAGTCGAACCTTGGCCACGCAACGGCAGCGTTTACACTGGATGTATATGGCCATGTCTCTGAAAAAATGAAACAAGACAGCGCAAACCGCATGGAAGCCTATATGCGGAGCACTGTCTATGAGAAGCCCCAAAACGGTTAAAGGGTCAGACACAAGAAAAGAGGTCTGAAACCCATTGGTTTCAGACCTCTTGCTGGCAGCGGGAGAAGGATTCGAACCCTCACATACGGAGTCAGAGTCCGCTGTGCTACCATTACACAATCCCGCTATGTTCTGACGAACAAAAACTATTATACGCATTTTGCGGAATTTGTCAACACCTTTTTTCATATTTTTTGGAATTATTTTGTGCATCATCCGATTTGCTTTTTTGAGCAGGGTGTGATATCATAAGCGGCATCCGGAAGTAACGGAAAGGAGACAGGCATGAAACGGTCAACGAAAGAGCTGGCGCTGTGCGGTGTGATGACGGCGCTGAGCGTGGTGCTGCTGTGTCTGGGCGGCGTGATCCCGCTGGCAGTATACGCTTATCCGATGCTGGCTTCCTGTGCGCTGCTGGTACTGCGGGAGACATGCCGTGCCCAATACGCGTGGTGCTGTTGGGCGTCGGTGGCGCTTTTGACGCTGCTGCTTGGACCGGACAAGGAGGCTGCCGCGCTGTATCTGTTTCTGGGCTACTATCCGCTGCTTCAGCCGAAGCTTGACGCGATCCGGCGGCCCGCTCTGCGCTGGCTGGCAAAGCTGGCGCTGGCGGTCGTGTCCGTGGGAGCTATGTATCTGGTGCTGCTGTATGTACTGGGGCTGACGCAGGTGACGGAGGAATTTGCCGATACCGCGCCGTGGCTGCTCTGGATAACAGCTGCGCTGGGACTGGTCGTATTTATTGTATATGATATCCTGCTGTGCCGGTTCGCCATTCTGTGGCGCAGACGGCGGAAGCGGTGAGCTTACTGGGGAGGCGGACATTATGGCCTGTATTATTTTGGGGGCGGGCAGCTACTATGGCCTGACCCGTCGACCGGAGCCGGGCGACTATATCATCGCCGCCGACGGCGGCTGGCAGTACTGCAAACAGGAGGGCATCGTGCCGGATCTTCTGCTGGGGGACTTTGACTCGCTGGCGGTAGTGCCGGATTTTGCCCATATCCACCGCGTGCCGGTGGAAAAGGATGACAGCGATATGATGCTGGCCATCAAGGACGGCCTGTCTCACGGCCAGAAAGAATTTCATTTGTATGGCGGGATGGGCGGCGCGCGCAGCGACCATACGCTGGCCAACATACAGTCGCTGCTGTATCTGACTTGCCACGGCGCACGGGGCTGGCTCTACGGCGACAAGGAACAGTATACGGTCATCCGCAACGAGAGCATTACGTTCCCATCGAAGGAACGGGGCATCATGTCGGTGTTCTGCATGGGTGCGGATGCGGAAGGTGTGTCGATCTCCGGTGCGCAGTATCCGCTGGACAACGCGCCGCTGTCGGCGGAGTTTCCGCTGGGCGTCAGCAATCATTTTGTGGGCAATCCGATCACGGTATCGGTGCGCAAAGGCAGTCTGTTGATCGGGCTGCTGGATAAATAAGGAGGATTTGAATCATGAAGAAGTTTTTAGCGATCATTCTGGCCTTGGTCATGACCATGAGTCTTGTGGCCTGCGGCAGCACGCCTGCCCAGCAGCCGGACAGCGGCAATGATGCCAACGTGGAAGCTAATGACGGCGCCAACACGGATGCCGACGTTAAGGTACCGGTAGTCACCGACGGTGCCGTTCTGGGTGAGGGTGCTCACAGCTTCACGCTGGAGATCACCGATGCTGACGGCAAGACCATCACCGCCACCGTCAATTCGGATGAAAAGACGCTGGGGGCGGCGCTCAGCAAGCTGAACGTCATTCAGGGCGAGAACGGCCTGTATACGACGGTCAACGGCGTTACCTATGATTATAATGCCGACCATGCTTATTGGGCGTTCTATGTTAACGGCGAGTATGCGCAGGTGGGTATGGACGATACGGAGATCGTGGACGGTGCTGTCTATAAGCTGGCGGTCGAGAAAGCAGAGTAAGCATAAACGGAGCTTCTGAAAAGCGGGCCTTTTGGCCCGCTTTTTGCTGTGCTAATGGCAGATGTAAACTTTTTTGATAGAATTTGTAAAAAATGTGTTGACAAAGGGGAAAAGGTGTGGTAATCTAACCTAGCTGTCCGCGAGAGACAGCAGTCCGGTCGAAATCGAGACAACGAAAAACATCGAAAAAAGATGAAAAAAGTAGTTGACAAGATGGCTGACATGTGATATAGTAATGACTGTTCCGCGGTTGTGGAGCGTGTACCTTGTAAATTAAACAACGAACGAAACGAAAAGCACCAGACGGGAGCG
>ERZ1034719.1061-NODE-1061-length-13678-cov-5.376789_pt1 | contig 13678 bp, 12 predicted proteins | sample MGYA00520703_ERZ1034719 | MGnify/ENA primary metagenome ERZ1034719 (study PRJEB33766, sample SAMN09781716) | gut metagenome | biome: gut microbiome | host: Homo sapiens | place: Madagascar | study: EMG produced TPA metagenomics assembly of the PRJNA485056 data...
CAGTGTAATTCTGTAGGGGTCTCAAACAAAGCAATTGATGAGAGACTATCAAGAGTGGTTTGAGAGCAGTGTAATTCTGTAGGGGTCTCAAACTATAAATCTGCTCTGACAATGATGGCTCTTGTTTGAGAGCAGTGTAATTCTGTAGGGGTCTCAAACAAAGCAATTGATGAGAGACTATCAAGAGCGGTTTGAGAGCAGTGTAATTCTGTAGGGGTCTCAAACACAACGCTAACGAGGTACATACATTTAAAGTTTGAGAGCAGTGTAATTCTGTAGGGGTCTCAAACGAGGAAGATGAAACATGAAAATCATAATTGGTTTGAGAGCAGTGTAATTCTGTAGGGGTCTCAAACTTCCGGTACTGTAATTGAGCCTGAATTTGTTTGAGAGCAGTGTAATTCTGTAGGGGTCTCAAACCGCCTAAAACAGACTAAATCAATACTAATAGGTTTGAGAGCAGTGTAATTCTGTAGGGGTCTCAAAGGCAATAGGCATAATAAAAGCTCGAGAGAATTCTCTGGCGAGTCAAAAAAGCTGATTATATATGCAATTCGGCCCCTGCAACTGTCTGTTGCTTGCGGGGCGGCGGGGTATGTGATACAATATGGCAGAGGTGATTTGAGTGGAAACAAAGAATATAATACTTGAGCTCAGGACGAAGAACCATATGTCGCAGGACGATCTTGCGGAGCGGGTGTTTGTTACCCGTCAGGCGGTGTCCCGCTGGGAGACGGGCGATACCGTGCCGAATACCGAGACGCTGAAGCTCCTTTCCAAGCTGTTTGACGTGTCGATAAATACGCTTCTCGGCTCGCCGAGGCAGCTCATTTGCCAGTGCTGCGGTATGCCGCTTGACGACTCGACCATCAGCAAGGAGCCTGACGGCGAATTCAACGAGGAATACTGCAAATGGTGCTACAACGACGGCGATTTTGTCTACACAAGCCTTGAGCAGCTCACGGATTTCCTCGTGGAGCATATGTCGAATGAGAATTGGCCGCCGGAGCAGGCGAGGGCTTATTTTGAGGAAAATCTGCCTAAATTGAATCATTGGAAATGAGTGAAATGCGAAAGATAAAGTCAAATAAGATACGCTGTAGGAAGTGTGGCGAGATAATCGAGAGCGTGAGCGTTCACGACTTCAAATTCTGTAAATGCGGCGCCGTAGCCGTTGACGGCGGGCATGAATACCTGCGCCGCTGCGGCAGCCTTGAGAATTTTGAGGAGCTGAGCGAGTTCGAGCCCGACGCCACGGAGGACAAGGCATAACCTGTCATTTACGATATTGATATCAAAAAGCATCAATAGTTTAACCGGATAATTTAAGCCGCAGCAGGAATTCAGCCTGCTGCGGCTTTTGTCATATACGGCTTTATTCCTCTACAACGCTGATACGCTGACAAATGTGATTTCCGTTAAGCGCTTCATCAACGAAGGCAACGGCAAAATCGGCATAGCTTATCACGCTTTCGCCGCTTTTACTCAGGGTCAGCTCTTCGCCCGCAACGGTGTATTTGCCGGTCTTTTCACCGTCCGCACGGAAGTCGGCGGCGGGGCTGATGTAGGTCCATTTGACATTTTTGACGGTGCGGAGATAATCAAGAGCCTCCTGATGCACTGCGGCGAGGGGCTTGAAGGCATCGGGAAAATCCTTGCCGTCGGCGACGGTCAGGGTGTGCTCTTTGTTGACATAAAGGCTGCCGGCACCACCGACTATCATCAGGCGGGTCTGAGTGCCTGCAAGCAGCTCACAGAGCTTTTTGACCGCCTGAGGAATGCTGCTGACCGTCTCCGGAGTCCACGCGCCGCAGGCATCCGCCACGATGTCAAAGTCGTTGAGATCCTCTGCCGTAAGGTCAAAGAGGTCTTTAACTATCGACTTTTCCGCTTTAGAAGTGTTGCGGCCTCTGACTATAGCCGTCACGTCGATGCCTTTTGCAAGAGCCTCCCCGGTGATGAGTCTGCCTGCCTTACCGTTTGCACATACTACTGCCATTTTCATAGTTATCTTTCCTTTCTGTTCGGGTGATCCCGCTTTATGACTGTATTATATACCGCAAAGTTTCGATTGTAAAGTAAGCACTTTATTGTGCTGTAGTTACCTTTAAGAAACTATTAGAGTCTTTTAAGCAATTCGACGAGAATACTCCCGATGTCCGCATTGATGCAAAAGGAGCGGTCGGCGATCTGCGGGGGGCAGACCGCTTCGCCGAGATTGACGCAGGCATAGATCGAATTCGGATTGCCTGCCGTCATTCTCCAAAATGGATATTTAATTATAACCGGGGTATTGCCGCCGACTCCAAGCTCCAGGAACAGCGTCTTTGCGGCTGCGTGTTTTTGGATAAATTCGGTATAACGCTTGCTTGCGGCATACCAGCCGTCATCCTGCACAAAGGTGTCGTCGCTCCGCAGATTCATCGTCATGGGTGCGCCGCATATCGGGCATTTCGGCACAAGCTCCGTCGGTATTGCCATGCCGTCTTGTCGGTCTATCATCGCTTTTATGATCTGCTCGTTATCGTATGTTCGCTCGTGGCAGGGCACCGAGCATTGAAAAAGTCCGTAGTCGCCCTGCGTGTAAAACAGTCTTTTTTTGTCAAATCCGACCCGTTGAAAGCAGTGGTCGACATTTGTGGTCAACACAAAGTAATCCTTGTGCTTTACGAGCTTCAGGAGATCGGAGTAAACGGGCTTCGGTATGGGGAGATATCGGTTGATTTCTATGTACCGAGACCAATAGCACCAAAATTCCTCGCGCGTTTTATACGGATAAAAGCCGCCGCTATACATATCCTTGAACCCGTATTCTGATGAAAAATCTGCGAAGTAACGCATAAATCGTTCGCCGGAGTAGGTGTATCCCGCTGAGGTCGAAAGCCCGGAGCCTGCGCCTATCACGATCGCCTCCGAAGAAGCAAAAGCGTCGGCGAGCCGGTCAATTTCCGCTGAGAAGCCGCCTGTATATTTCTCGGTCGATGTCCTTATAAACATTAAAAATTACCCTTTCGATTGAGGAATTCTTCAAATAGCTCTTAACGGCGCTGACTGCGATCTCCGCAGCCCTTTGATTTGGAAAGCGAAATTCTCCTGTGGATATACAACAGAATGCGATTGAGTGCAGGCCGAATTTTTCTGCAAGGCTCAGGCAGGAGCGGTAGCATTCCGCAAGCATAGCGCAATGCTCGTCCGTCAGCTCAGGCAGAGCAACGGGGCCGACGGTGTGCAATATATATTTGCACGGCAGACAGTATGCACTTGTCAGCTTGGCTTTGCCTGTAGGCTCGGGGCAACCCTGCTTTTTCATGATCTCACTGCATTCCATGCGAAGCTGAACCCCTGCGAATGTGTGTATGGCGTTGTCGATGCAGCCGTGGCAAGGCACGAAGCAGCCAAGCATAGCCGAGTTCGCAGCGTTAACTATCGCGTCGCACGCCAAGGTCGTGATATCGCCCTGCCATAAGCAAAGTTTGTCACTCACAAACGGCAGGGAATCGGCATACGTTATGCCTTTTTTGTTGATCTCTTCATGCAGATATTCATTTTGCACACGGATAAATTCATCACCTGCGGGCGAAGGCTCTCGCAGATTCATCAATGCACGAAGCAAATGCCTTTGCTCATGCGGTGAGGCGGGGATCTGAGCGCAGCTTAGTCCGCGCTCATTAAGCAGATAAGTCAGTAAGTAATTCAAGCGTTCGTTTTGAGTCATGGGTATCACCTCTGTGACAATAATATAACTGCCCGCACGATTTGTAAAGTAAGCACTTTATTGTGCTGTAGTTACCAAAAGGAAACCGTGGTTGACATAATGCGCCGCGTGTGATATGCTGATATGGGACTAAGTTACCCGAAGATACTAAAGGAGGCGGAATAATTGAATAAAGAATTGCCTGCTTGCCCTGTGGAGACCACGCTTACGCTGATATCCGACCGCTGGAAGGTGCTTATAATCAGAGACTTACTCAGCGGCACAAAGCGCTTCGGCGAGCTGAAGAAATCTCTTGGCGGCATTTCTCAAAAGGTGTTGACCGCAAACCTGCGCTCGATGGAGGAGAGCGGGATGCTGACGCGCAAGGTCTACGCCGAGGTGCCGCCGAGGGTCGAATACACTCTTACCGAGACGGGCTACAGCCTGAAGCCCGTGCTCGACGCAATGGCGGCGTGGGGCACGCAATACAAAGAAAAAAAGTGAGGTGAAACCATGACTATTGACAGAATAATAAGAAGCGCAAGGATAAACGCGGGGCTGACGGTCAAGGCGGCTGCGGAGAAATGCGGCGTTGCGGAGCAACTCATTCAGGCGTGGGAATGCGGCGTTGCCGAGCCGACGGATGAGCAGCTTGCGGCTCTCAGGGGCGTGCTTGATATGGGCGGCTGTGGGGTGCCGCAGCACGATATCCCCGAGATCGACTCGGGCGAGTCATATTCGGCGCAGCTCATGACGGAGTATAGGCAGTGCATGGATGAGGGGCTTGATATTGCCGAGTACGAGGAGCTTTTTAAAGCGGCGGCAAGGCTGCCGATGAACGAAGCCCGCGAGCGCATTGCCGACACTATTTACAGCGCCGTGGCGAGCGCAGCGGTACGCAGTGATTATGAATACTGCGAGCCTGAGCGCCTTTGCGACATTAAGCGGTGCAGAGAGAAGGCTCCCGTTAAGAAAACTCCCGACCCCGCGGCGCTTGAGGGCAAGATCATCGGCGCGTGGTACGGCAGGATATGCGGCTGTCTGCTCGGCAAAGCATTTGAGGGCATCCGCACAGAGGAGCTTATCCCCGTGCTGAAGGCGACGGGCAATTATCCGATGCACCGTTATGTCCTTCGCGGCGATCTCACCGACGAAATGATAGAAAAAACTCAATTCTGCCTCGATAATGGCAGCCATATCGACGAGCTTGACCATGCCCCGTCGGATGACGACACAAACTACATGGTGCTCTATCAGGAGCTTATCGCAAAATACGGCAGGGGCTTCACCTCCCGCGACGTTATGAATTTCTGGCTCTCAAGGCAGGCGAGATACGCCTATTTCACCGCCGAGAGAGTAGCGTTTGACAATGCGGTCAAGGGCTTCGCTCCGCCGGATACGGGCAGATACAAGAATCCCTACCGTGAGTGGATAGGCGCTCAGATAAGAGCCGATTATTTCGGGTATATCAACCCCGGCGACCCCGAAGCGGCGGCGGATATGGCTTACCGCGACGCCGTGGTCTCACACGTCAAAAACGGCGTTTACGGCGAAATGTATTTTGCCGCTCTTATTGCCGCGGCGGCGGTCGAGAGCGACATGAGAGAGGCGATAATTAGCGCGCTCGCAACGATCCCTCAAAAGTCGAGATTCTATGCCAACGTGATGCAGATAGTCCGTCAATTTGACGGCGGCGTTGCCGAGGAGGAGTGCTTCGCGGGCATTCACGAGCGCTGGGATGAGCATGACGGCCACGGCTGGTGCCATGTGCTCTCAAACGCTCAGATAGTTATAGCTTCGCTGCTCTACGGCGGCGGAGATTACGGCAAAACAATATGCAGAGCCGTGCAGACGGGCTTTGACACCGACTGCAACGCCGCAACGGCGGGCTCGGTGCTCGGCATGATGAACGGTATCGGCTCCATCGGCGACGAATGGACTGCGCCGATAAACGGCAGGCTCGACACCCAGATATTCGGCGTCGGCACGGTCAATATCGACGACAGAGCGGCGCTGACCCTCGAGTATATCAAAATGGCATAATTGCAAAAAGAACGACCTCGGCGGCTTCAAGCCGTCGGGGTCGTTGCTGTTTATTCTGCTTTTCGTTTAATTGCTCTCAGCTCGATATACCCTCTCGTGCCGACAGGCTCAAGCTGAATTCTTGGCTCGTCGTCGTTCCACTCATAGCCGATGACCGAGGGGTCGTATTTATTCATCGCCTGTTGCACGGCATCGATGGCCTCGCAGTAGTCCTCCTCGGCGAACGGCTCGCCCTGGAACATCAGGTATTCCGTCTCGGGCAGCGTTATTTCATCAAATCCTTCGGGGACGGCGGCATTGTCATCGACCGCCGCCTCAACACCTTGCACATAAGCCGAGGTGCCCGCTTTGCGGTATTTCTCGGGCAACCAGAGGCAGACCGGCTCGCCGCAGAGGGAATCCATGCTCAGCAGAGTGCCCCAAACATCGCAGCCGACCTCCTCACAGTAGGGGAAGTAGCTGTCGGCCTTGACACCTCTCTTTATGATAACTTTTCTTGCGGGTTTGCGGATGACCTGGATAAATACATTCCGAACCTTGCTCATTGCTTTAGGCTCCTTTCGCAATTCTCTGAATTTTGCACCGTAAGGAACAAAAAGTGTGATAGGCACGGGGCGGCGGGCATATTCGCCCGGGGTCATGCCGAATTCACGAGAGAAAGCACGAATATAGCCGTCAACGCTGCCGAAGCCCAGGTCGAGGGCTGCGTCGGTTATCCTGCATTCACCGCTTTTAAGCCGCAATGCGGAGCGCGACAGGCGCAGGCGGCGGATATAATCCGCAGGGGTTATACCGAGATGCAGGCGAAACAGCCGATAGGAATACCACGGTGAATAGAGCGAAGCGCGCGCTAAATCGCTCAGCGTGATATCATCCTCCAAATGGCCGCAAATATAGTCCTGCATTCGTTGGACGGCGAGGATCTGTTCTTTCATGCATTCAGCCTCCTTGATGACCGCCGATCCGCCGTAAGCACAGCTTAGGTTTTATCGGCGGTTACCTTACATTTGCAGGACTATTCTACCATTTCAAATTGTGAAAGTCTCGACCGATTTTGCTATAATCAGTCCGCCATTTTAAGCGCAAGCTCAAGCACTCGGCGCACGCTCTTCTCAAGGTCGGCTCGTGTGAGCTTGCCGCTCTCGTATGCGGCGCGGAGCTCAGCGGGGTCGCCGTCGCCCATCTTGAGGTCGTTGCCTGCCTTGATCTCGTCCGAATGGGTGCTGTGAACTCCCCAGTCGGTCGTGACCATGCCCTTGAAGCCCCATTCGCCGCGGAGCATCTCGGTCAGCAGCTCATAGCTCGTCGAGGTGTGGTTGCCGTTGATGAAGTTGTAGGAGGACATAACAGTCCACGGGTCGGCCTCGCGCACACAGATCTCAAAGCCTCTGAGATAGATCTCGCGAAGCGCCCTTTCCGACACTCTCGAATCGCACTCAAAACGGTTGGATTCCCTGTTGTTGCAGGCGAAGTGCTTAATGGAGACGGCAATCTTGTTTGACTGGATGCCCCTGACCTCGGCGGCGCAGCATTTGCCCGCAAGGAGGGGATCCTCTGAGAAATACTCAAAATTGCGCCCGCAGAGCGGGTTGCGGTGGATATTCATGGCGGGGGCGAGCCATACGGCGAGGTTATTCTCTTTAAGCTCCGCTCCGCCCGCGGTGCCGACCTCGCGGATAAGCTCGGTGTTCCATGTGCAGGCGAGGAGCGTGGCGCAGGGCCATGCCGTGGTGGATACGCCCGTCTGAGCGTTCAGACGCAGGCCCGCGGGGCCGTCCGCCGTCGGCAGGGGAGGAATGCCGAGCCTCTTGAGGCCGCCGAAAGCGCCGGTGTTGCATACTCCGGGCTGATTCTGATGCCCGCCGACAAAGTCGATAAGCTCGTCAACGGTGAATTGCTTTATAAATTCGTCGAGCGATATCTTCTCGCCGACGTCGTCAAACATGACTGTCTGCTCGGGGGCGTTTGCCTCGATAGCCGCCGCTTCACCGACGGGGTAATTCGGCTCGCCCATGGGCAACGGCTCAAAGCTGCCGTCGGCAACCATGCGCTTGCCGAGCTTGAACGGGCGCAGCAGCCCGCTCGCCTGCCTGACGACGACATCGTCCTCAACGGTGTATTCGTAGTCTATTTTTTCGGCGCTTCTGACCGAATTGCCGAGATAGAAGGAATATTTGCCGGGCTCAAGCACATAGGCGGCTTTCTTTACCTTGCCGAGGTCATCGAAGCTCGCCATATCGGCGATGTCGAAGCTGAGCGCGAGAGTTTCGCTCTCACCGGGATTCAGCAGATGAGTTTTGGCAAAGGTCGCAAGCTCCTTTGCGGGCTTGCCGAGTACGCCTTGGGGAGCGGAGTAATAGAGCTGCACGGTCTCCTTGCCGGGCACGGAGCCGATATTCTTAACATTGACGGAGACGACGATTTTGCCGTCTGTCTCGCCGCAAAGTACGCCGCCTAGTTCAAAATCCGTGTATGAAAGACCGAAGCCGAACGGGTAGCGCACTCTTTCGGCGGCGCCGGGTACGGTCTCGAAGTAGCGGTAGCCGACATAGATATCGTCGTAGTAGTCGAGGTGCTCAAAGCCGGTGAGAAATTCCTCGGCATTCTGATATGAATAATATGAAACGGGGATGGTGTCGGCGAGCTTGCCTGAGGGGCAGACGTCGCCGCAAAGGATATCGGCAACAGCCGCGCCGCCCTCAAGGCCGCCCTGCCAGCCGAAAAGTATGCCCCGGACTTTATCGTTATCGGCGAAGTGCTCACAGTCGACCACGGCGCCCGAATTCAGCACAATTATCGTCTTTTTGAAGGCCTTTGCGGCTCTGTCGATGAGGCTTTTTTCCTCAAAAGAGAGATAATAATCACTGTCAATGGGCTTGCGGTCAACTCCCTCCGCGGAGAAACGGCTGAGAGTGATCACCGCGACGTCGGCGTTCTCGGCGGCGGTGTTTATAAGCTCGTCGGGCACGGCGGCTTCACGCACATGCATACTCGCAAAGGTGTCATAGATTATATCGTCCTTCTCTTTGCAGAAGTCCATGGCGTTGACCTTATCCCAGATCTTCTCGATCTGAGCGCGGGTCGGTATTTTTTTGCTCTCCTCTTTGACGTATTCCTTATAGAATTCGACCGTGGGCATATAGATGCTCACCTTGCCCTCGGCCTCTTTCTCGGCAAAGCCGTCGTAGATGTTGCGGACATAGGCGGTGTAAACGTCGCCGCTGCCTCCGCCGCCCTTTATGTATTCGATGGTCGCCTTGCCGAAGAGAGCGACTTTCTCGCCTCTTTTCAGCGGCAGAGCGCCGCCGATATTTTTGAGCAGCACCATGCCCTCGCCCGCAGCCTTTCGTGAGAGAGCGGCGTGCTCCGGCGAAGCGGTCACTTTCCTGCCGTCGCGCCCGAGGGGCAGGCACGGCTGATATCTGAGCCTTGCATATTTATCCATGGCGAATTCTCCGTTCATAAAAATTGCCGATAGCGGCAATTAAATAATACACCGCATCGGCAATTAAATCAAGTAAAATTAAATTTCGGCAGTCAATGATTTATCATAAGGAAAGCTGCGGCGTCGGAGTTCCATGCGTCGTATTCGGGGTCGCCCCGCTTGTCGCTGAATACTCCCTGCTCGGCGAGAAACCTGCCCATATAGGAGCTGACCTTGGCTGCGCCGTAATAATTGAGGTGGTCGCCCTTGTCGCGGGTGTCCGTCGCCCAGTCGATGGGTATCTCGTTTTGCAGCAGGTTCATGTCGATGAATTGCAACCCGAGGCGGCGTGCGAGGGCGTCAACGCCGTTGTGCTTCTCCATGCTCCAATTCTTGGTGCTCGGTACGCTCACAAGCAGGAGCCGAGCTCCGTTCTTCTCGCAAAGAGCGTTGATTTTCTCGATATATCTAAGGCATTCCTTAGGCACGGTCTGCGCCTTGTCGGAGGGCGCCATATATCCGTCGGTCGAGGCGGGGCTTTGAGCTGTGCTGTAGAGATAGCCTCTGGCTCGTTCGTCTCTCTCCTTGATGTCGGAGCTTTGCCAGCCTTTCGGCAGCAGCGACTTCCAGCGGTCGTGGTATTTGAAAATGCAGAATGCGTCCTGCGCCTTGGAGGTGATGACGTTTGCGCCGGAGAATCGGCTGAAGAGCGTGTCCGTCTCGAGCACGACTATCTTGGGGCTTTGATGCTTAAAGGTCGTTGACAGCAGCTTGTATGAATAACAGAGCTTTTGCAGCGTTGAGCCGCAGACATATGAGCTGACTCCGCTCTCGTTCCAGATGCTCAGGGGTATGAATGCGCTGTAGGATTCGCTGTCGCCGAGGAAAATGACGTCTATCGAATTCTCTTTTTCCGACATGATACCGCCGATCAGCGGGTCGTCGAGCACATTTCCCTGCGACATGGAGCGGGGCTTGACAAGGACTGACGTTATCAGCAGCAGCGCCGCGAGGGCGACGATAAATGCGGCTGAGTGAAAGATATTTTTAGCTGTGATTTTCATAATTGATCCCTCAAAAATCGGCGTAGATGGGGTCGACGGGCGTGTAGCCCGGGCCGTATGCGCCGAGGATAACGATGTAGATTATCAGCGCGAGTATCGCGGCGTAATGCAGGGCGGGGTGCTTCTCTCGCAGAGCGCTGCGGATGTCGACGCCCTTTTCGCTCAGCAGGCTGATGATAAAGACGACGGCAACGGTTATGCCGACCGCGACAAAGTCGCCGATATCGAGCCCGAGAGAGGTGAAAAGCTCCCTGCCGTAGGCGGAGAAGGTGAAATCGGTCACGACTTTTTTGAGCATCACGAAGCCCGCCGTCGCACCGTTGGCGCGGAATATCAGCTCGCCTATGACGATGAGGATATCCGAGCGGATTATCTGACCGACACGGTAGGGGACGGAGTCGGGGCTGATATTCAGCCGCTCATTGCTCTTTTTTATCAGCGGGGCAAAGAATCTGCCGATCATTATCACGACGAAGTGATAGAGGCCGAAGAGAATGTAGTTCCACGCGGCCCCGTGCCAAAGACCGTTGACGAGCCATACGCAGAGCAGCGCGACGCTGCCCGCGAGCAGCGGGCCGTACTGATTGCCGAGCCTCTTGCGGGCGGCTTTTGTCAGACGCTGCATCGGCTTCGACATCGTGACGGGGTAAAAGAGATAATCCTTGAGCCACTCGCCGAGGGTTATGTGCCAGCGCTTCCAGAATTCGGATATCGTCTTTGAGAAGAACGGGCGGCGGAAATTCTCGGGCATTGTAACGCCGAGCATCTGAGCGATGCCCGTCACGGCGTCCATTGCGCCTGAGAAATCCATATATAATTGTATCGTGTAGCATACGGCGGCGAGGGCGATAACTCCGCCGTCATATATATTGTAGTTGTTAAAAACCTCTTTGATAAGGGGGTTCAGCCTGTCGGCAACGACTATCTTCTTCATCATGCCGTAGAGCAGGCGCTCAAGCCCGAGGGTGAGGTTTGAGAAGTCAATCCTGCCCACGCTCCAAAGCTGCTCCGCCGTCTGAGAATAGCGGCAGATGGGGCCCTCCGTTATCTGGGGGAAGAACGCGAGCCATAGGGCGAGCCTCGGCAGACAGTCATCGGCTTTGGTTTTCTCGCGGTAGACATCGACGAGGTAGGATATCGCCTGCAGCGTGAAGAATGAGATGCCGAGCGGCAGCAGGTATTTCGGCACGTTGAAGCGGAAGTCAAGCCCGAGCAATCCGAGCAGGGAGTTGACGTTCGTCGCGGCGAAGGCCGAGTATTTGAGCACCAGAAGTGTGCCGAGATGCAGCGCGGCGGCGAGGGCAAGCACGCCTCGGCTGCGGCGCTGGAACGCCTTTTTGATCTCTTTGCGCTGCTCTTTTTCGGCTTCTTTCAAGGCCTCGGTGCGCTTTGATATGATGCGGTCGAGCCACAGCCCGAAGTAATGCGCCGAGAATATCGACAGCAGCAGATAGATTATCAGCTTGCCGCTGACGAGCCAATAGAAGCCGAAGCTCAGCGCAAGGAGCATATAGCGGCGGGCTTTCTGCGGGGTCAAGACGTATATCAGCAGGCATATCGGTAAAAATATCACGATATAATCAAAGCTGAAAAAAGATGTCAGATCGGGGGCGCCCGAGCCGGATATGAGCGATGAAAGCATTACCCGACCCTCCCTTGCCCGATAAGAGCGGCGATTTTAAGACGATACTTCATTTTTCCGTTCCTTTCTCTGGGTCTGTGACCATTATAAATCCGATATGTTAACACAAAAGTACGAAATAATTACAAAAGTACTACAAAATCGGGCTTTCTCCATCAAATCTTTCATGTTTTGTAATCGTTTCGTTCTTTAGGAGAAATAAGAGTGTTGTAAAAAATGCCGTCAGGTGCTATACTTATGCCGTAAGGAGGGGGGAGCATGAGCAAGGAAAGAAGGCAGATGTCCGACGCGTTCCGCACGGCGCTGTTTATAATACTCTCCGGCGGGTATCAGGACGCCTATACATATTGCTGCCGAGGCAAGGTCTTTGCGAACGCTCAGACGGGCAATATCGTGTTGATGAGCGTCAATCTGTTTGACGGCGATATTCAAAAAGCGGTTCGCTATGTGATACCGCTGCTCGCATTTTTGGCGGGGATAATCGCCGCCGAGAGCGTTCACCATAGGTTTAAGAATATCGAGAAGATCCACTGGCGGCAGATAGTCATTCTCTGCGAGATAATAATGCTCTTTGCCGTCGGCTTCATGCCGCAGGGGCTTAATGCCGCTGCCAACGCCCTTGTTTCGTTCGTTTGCGCCATGCAGGTGCAGACCTTCCGCAAGGTCAGGGGGCACGCCTACGCCAGCACGATGTGCATAGGCAACATGAAAAACGGCGCCGAGGCTCTCTGCGCCTATTTCCACAGCGGCGACAAGAGAATTCTCGCAAAGGCGGGCGTGTATTTCGGCGTTATCCTGCTCTTTGCCGTCGGCGCGGGGATAGGCGGAGCGGTGACCGCTCATATCGGCGAGAGGGCAATATGGGTCAGCTGTGCTCTGCTGACGGTCAGCTTTTGTATAATGTTTAAGAGGGAGCGGCGCAATGAACAGGAATAAACAACTTAAAAAAGACGCTTTGGATATAATAAATACCGCAATCCGCGCGGCCGACCCGTTTGACTCGACCGCCGCGATACTGCGGCAATTGAATTTTGACCCCGATAAGCGCCTGACCGTGTTCAGCGTCGGCAAGGCGGCGATACCGATGGCGAGCGCGGCGGAAAGCGTGCTCGGCGGGCGTATCGCAAAAGGTCTTGCGGTCACAAAATACGGCCACACGGGCGACTACAAATCGGAGATTTTTGAGGTCATCGAGGCGGCGCACCCCGTCAGTGACGGCAACAGCATTCTTGCGGCTCAGAGGGCGCTCGACATTGCGGAGAGCATCGGTGAGGGCGAAACACTGCTCGTCCTGCTCTCGGGCGGCGGCAGCGCATTGCTCGAGAAGAGCGTTATTCCCGCCGAAATGCAGCGGGATATAACCCGCAGGCTGCTTGCCCGCGGCGCGGATATCTCCGACGTGAACGCCGTGCGGCGCAGGCTCTCGCTCGTCAAGGGCGGCAGGCTTGCGGCTGCGGCTTACCCCGCCCGGGTCGTCACGGTGGCGCTCTCCGACGTGCTCGGCAACGACAGGAGCGTTATCGCCTCAGGCATAACGGTCAGAGAGCCGCTGAGCGACAAGGAATTCGCCGATACGGTCAAAAAGTATCTGCCCGAATACGCCGAAACGCTTGCGAGCCTTGACGGCGGCACGGATATAATGATAAACGACGGCGGTTATTATTTTGCGGGCGATGTTGAGATACTTTGCTCCGCCGCAAGGAGACGGGCTGAGGAGCTGGGCTGCGAGGTCGCCGACTTTGCCTGCGATATAACGGGCGAGGCGAGGGACGTTGCCGCCGAAAAGCTCGATAATTTAGGTAATATAAAAG
>ERZ1034719.1066-NODE-1066-length-13610-cov-4.374032_pt1 | contig 13610 bp, 25 predicted proteins | sample MGYA00520703_ERZ1034719 | MGnify/ENA primary metagenome ERZ1034719 (study PRJEB33766, sample SAMN09781716) | gut metagenome | biome: gut microbiome | host: Homo sapiens | place: Madagascar | study: EMG produced TPA metagenomics assembly of the PRJNA485056 data...
TTGCCATCCGCGCCGCCGCCAAGGCCGCCGGAGAAAGCCTGCAAGGCTATATTCGCCAAGCCTGCGCCGACCGTATGACCCGTGAGGGCCAGCCCCTCACGGTCAACACGCCCGACGATCCCACGTGACGCCACACAAAAATTTCCCCCACAAAAAAGAGTACCCCGGCAAGCTGCAACAAACAGCCGCCGGGGTGCTTTTTATGCGATTCGCAAATTGTTTTTCTCCGCGCCATTCGTTGGCGGCGGAAACAGTTTCGCGCGCACGATCTCACCGACAGAAAAACACAGGCTATAGAAACAACGCTTTCCGCAGCCGCCGGACGGTCTCTTACCCCAAAAAGCAGGGCCGAAACAGCGCCCGCCGGTGCTGATTTTCACCTCGGCGCTTAATATGTACGCGCGCGTGAAGCCCGCGCCAGAAGTTCCTCCACCATGGGCACCTCGTCCAGCGCCTCGCCCAGGCACAAAACGGCCTTGTCGTGCCAGCTCCTCACGGTGCTGTCCGGCGTCCCCATGCGTACAGAGATCGCCGCCCAGCTGTGATGACATTTGTGCCGCAGTTGAAGGATGCTCTTGTACTTACCGGAAAGGCCGTCCAGGCAGCCCCTTACAGCGGCGGCGTCGCCCTCCAAAACCAGCAGGCGCACGTGGATTTCCTGCAGCCGCTCATACACGCCCAGTTCGTCCAGACGCACCACGGCGGCCTCTGTGGGCTTTCCCGGTTCGCCGCCACCGCTGGGCATACCATCCCCGCCGGTGCCTTTCAGTGTGTCATATAGGCTCTCCTGTTCCCGCTTCTCCGTCTTCAACAGGCGTACCATCTCCGGTATCTCGTAGTAATACTGGACGATCTTCTTCACGTTCTTCTCGCGCATCTGTCAGCCTCGTTTCTCTTGCTTATTCCTTCCGCCGGTCCTGCTGTGCCTGATCCGGCGTCCTGTGCAGTTCATCGGAGATCACGTCGGGGGCGCTTTTCTTCCGGTGTTCTGCCTGCCATCGCTTCAAAAATCGCCGCTGGGCGTGTTGGGCAATGTTCTTCCCGTAGAAAGCGGGCATCCGCTGTTTACGCTTCGCCATCGCCGCTCTCCTGATCCTTGAAGATGTCTTCCTGGCCCTCGTCCTTCTCCGCCGGAACGGCGGTCTTTGCCTTCTCCATCTCCTGCCGTGTCAGCCTCGCCAGCTCGTCCAGCTTGTCACAAAACCGCTCGTCCTTGATGACCACAGGAAAGATAATGGCCGCGGTCAGCAGGCCCGACTTTACCACAACGTACCGCGCACCGATAGCCGATGTCCGCACGTGGAAGGATAGAAAATCCTGTTCATCTTCCAGCGGCGCCAGATATTTACTCTGGATATACAGCATCCCGCCGGAGTAGCACAGCGGCAGCAGGACCTTTCCGCCGCCGGAGATCGTCATGCCCATATCCATTGCCCGCATTTCGCCGTGGCAGAAGTCCTCCACGTTTACCTCTTCCGGTAGGTCACAGTGCTTGAAATAAAGCTTTTCCTGCCGCTTTTCCGGCACATCGAACATCCGGAACAGTTCTTCCTCCGTCAAAACGGGCAGCCCATGCAGGGGATAGGCGCAGCGCTCATCTCCAAGCCACTGTTCCACAGCGCCATCGTCGTCCACTCGGTCATACAGGTGGAACGTATTCGCATTCGCACACAGCGAGGCCAGTTTTTTCAGCTTCATGCTTTGTCCTCCGTGATGTGGATATGCTCCGACGCGCCGATCTCCTTCACCGCCCGCCGGATATCTCCCACCGTGGCGTTGTCGATCTCCACAATGACCGTCCCGTCCTCAAATGTGGTTCGCCGGACAGTCCGTTCCGGCTTCCGCAGCGCCTTGATAACGCTCACCGTCCCGTCCAGCAGCATCACCAGCAGAATGACCGTGCCCGCCCAGGTCCAGAAGTTCGCAAAAATAACCTCAGAGATATTCATGTCATGTTCTCCTTCTCCATCGTTCAATTTCGCAGTCGGCACCGGTGATCCACCGCCCGCCGATCCTGTGTACATAGTCCAGGAACAAAACCGCCCCGTTATACTTGACGCGGAAGTCCTCCAAGTCCGCCGCCGAAACGGTCAGGCGGCCAAATGTCCCCTTCATGTCGCGCCACACAGGCCACGGCACGAAAAAGGTACGATCCCGGATGCCCACGCACACACCCGCCAGCGCCCCGCGCCGGTGGTGATGTTCCAGGGTCTCCATCTGTGTTTCCGTCAGTACGTCCCGTTTCATGCTCTCCGTGGTGGTGTACTTCGCCTCAAAGATGATGCTGCGCCCACCGTCCAACGTGCCTTGAAAATCCGGCTGTGCGTGTGCGGTGAAGCGCCCTACAAAAACGCCCTCCTTCCGCTTTTCCATCACACGGAACGGCTCCGGTGTCTTCTCCACCTTTGCCCGTCCCTGTCTGGCATACAAAACACACGCCTGCCTGATCGCTTCCTCAAATTCGTGGCCCTTGTTGTTGCTTGCCCCGGCGCGATACTGCGCCAGCGCGTCCCGATGATCCCTCATGCCATACAATGCCTCCATTCTGTCCGCTAACTCATGCGCCGCATGGTCAGGTAGAAATACCATCCCGTCTGCTCGTTGTACTGCCTTTCACATTCCACAAAGCGCCAGCCGCGGTACTGTCTCTCCCAAAACCGCCGGAACTCCTCGCTGTCCTCCGGCAGCTTGGCGATCTTCTCCAGCTGCCGCCGGGTGTACTTCCGGTCGTTGGGGGCGCGGTGCCAGGGCTTTTCCAGATTCTGCGATTGCGTCCAGTGCTTGCGCCCCGCACTGTCCAGAACCATATAGCCCGCCATGTTGGCAATGCCCTTCTCATTGGGCCGCAGCCGGTCAGCATTGGCCCAGCCGTACATCACCTGCTCGCGTGTCTTTGTCCCCTTCACGACCCACCACAGGTTTTCCACCTCGTCACGGTCAAGTCCGCCGTTCATGAGGATGTGGTGGTGGATGCGGTGTGTTCCGTCCTTCTTCCGTCCCACCTGCATCACCTGCAGGTACTTGAGAGGGGACAGTCCCCGCACATTTCGCAGATAGGCCACCCGCCGCAGGTACTTGGACACGATCTGCAATGCTTCCTCCTCGCTCTCCGGCAGAAACTCCGTCGCATAGGTCAGATGCACTACCAGATCACCCCTCCCGAAGTTGGCCTGTGCCAGCTGTATGAAATACCGCTTCGCTCTTCGGTCGTTGAGATTCTTCTGCTTCGGCGCGGTGACATTGACTTTCTTGCCCCGCTTCCTGCCGACGGCCTGTTGCTGCTGCCCGCTGTATGGAAAAATCTCAGGCGACAGATAATCCTTTCCGCAATGGATGACTTTCTCCCGTATGAAAGACCTGTTCATCATCTGTGTGTACCCCTTCGCAGCGCTTGCCGGTCATCCTCTCTGTCTTCGCAGGAAGGATAATACCCCATACAAGCCCGTCCGCCGCCCCTCGGCGGCGTCTCGCGTTTTGCCTTTCCGCGCTGCGTCAAGGCCGTTATCTTGACTTCTGCTGCGCCTTGTGGTACAATATGTAGTAGGTAATCCCCCGTGCACAGCAAAATCTTGTTTTTTCTCCCCCCGGCTTTCGCTTCCCACAGCGACCGCCGGGGGAGAATCTTTCTTTTACCCTCTCCGGGGCTTCCGCCCCGGAGATTTGTTTGATTGTCGATCAGATATCAAAGCCCGGCGCGAAACCAGACGAGTGACCGGCATAGCTGGCGCTCGCCGACCCGCCGGTGTACACACCGCAGAAGGAGCTGCTGTAGCTCGTGCTCGCAGAGCGGAGCCACCAACGATATGTCCCGTTCTCGCCGCACTCCTTCACGCGGTCACGCTCCCGCAGGAAGATCGGCAGCTGGAAATCGTCGTCCTGATCCTTCCACCAGTCCTTTTCCGCCCTGCCCAGCACGTCCGTAGCGGAGGGTAGCCACATGGGGTCTGCGTATTCCACCTGCTCACCGTCGATGGTCTCCACAAACGTCCGGTTTACGATGATCTCCTGCCACTCCGGCACAATGTGGGGATAGATGTCGGTCAACACGTGCTGGCGGCCCCGGCTTTTGAAATAACCGCCCTTGTTGGTGGCCGGATTGTTCATCGCGGCGCAGTCCCAGCAGTCTTTCATCACGAATCGGGCCGTGGTGGGGGTCACATAGCCGCAAACCATGGTGACAGTCCCGCCGGTGTCCAACGGCACATCAATCTCGTCGTACGGACTGAGGAGCTTGTCCAGCGTCCCGGCCTCCCTGGCTTTCTTCAACTGCGCGGGACTGACGCACCCCGTCTGGATGCTGCGCTTCCGGCACAAACCGTCTCCCGGTTCCTCAGTGTCCTCCTCCGGTTCATCATCCGCCGGAGCAATTGCCCTGAGCAGCTGCCCCATGATGCCCTCCGCCCGTTCTTTGTGGCTGTTCAGCTGTTCCAGGAACGCTTCCCGCTCTCGTTCCAGCAAATTGTCGTCGCCCTCCACAAACAATTTCGCGTCGCCAAACTGTACTCTCAGCTGGTTCATGTGCGTGTCCTCCTTTATTTAATATAGTGTGCGCTCACGTGTCCGCGTGGCAGCTCTCACTCCGCATCCGGCTTCGGATATACCTGGCCGTGTCCCCGGTAAACCCTGTACACAGGAACACATCATGCACAGCCTGCCCTTTCTGGCGGCAGTCCGAGCAGTTCAGGCCGTTGTTACAGGGCACCTCGCAATACTGGCACATACACCTGGCGTTGTCGAAGGGGCAGGGCGCATCCAGCGCCACAGCGATCTCGTGGCCGCAGCTGGGGCAGAAGTTCCAGCCGTTTTCCTCCGGCCCGTCCGCCTCGAAGTTCTCTATGTACCCGCACCCCATGCACACCCATGCGTCATGCTCCCGATCCACACAGGCGTATACCGTTTTTCCTTCCATAGCAAATTCCTCCTTCACGGCGAGAACCACCCGCCGCCGTTATCGTCGATGTTCTCAATGACTATGACCACCACAGCAACCACCAGCCCGATAGTAAAGGGGATGATATCTCCAATGTTCATCCGCTTTACACGCTTTCAAATCTGTTTCTGCAATTCACGTTGTTACAAAACCGCTCGCGCCCGATCACGCGCAGGCGGCAGCCGCAGTATTGGCAAAAATCTCCCGCTTGCCTCCGCGGCTCTTCGTCTTCGTGCGTTCCGCAGTATCTAAGTCTGTTGATCGTACACATTACAGAGCCTGGTTGTACGACTGCCGCACACACTCCTTTTGCTTTGCAGCTGTAGCAGTCCATTCACTTCACCTCCACATACGCCGCTTCCAACAGTTCATCCACGTCGTTGCCGCTATGCCCGATGTAATCCCCGGCAGCATCGAAAAACTGATATGCGCTGTAAGGTCTGGCCTCAATGCCTACGTATTCTTTCAGCAAGTGGATAAACTTCTCATAGTCGTAAATTTCGGCAGCTTTCAGCTTTTGAAGCTGTTCCTTCGTGATCTGTGCCATCGTTTTGCCTCCCATCCGGTCATCTCACGCCGCCGGTCTCGTCCATCTTCGCCCCACAATCGGGACAACAAGGCGAATCAATTTCCCATAGGCCAGATTCCGTTCTTATTGTCCTTACTTCACCGCGCACTCCACAGCACAAGCAGGTTGCAATCACGCGCTCACCATCGTTATAGCTCGTGATGTACACCCACCGCCCATGCGCCACCGGTGTCACGTCGGCAGCCGGGAAACGATCAATCATCGCCAAAAAGTGTAGATGTTCGTCGTCGTGCGCCTTGCGGTAAATGCTATTCAAGTGAAGATTATCGTGTTTGCTCGCCATCACCGCGCGACGCAACGCGTCTCGATCAAGGTATTCAGCCATTACTCAGCACCTCCGCCGGTCAGTTTTTCTCCGCACCAGGGGCAGTAGTTTACCTGGATCGTCACCCCATCGGCGCCGCTTTCGCTTTCCTGAATGAGAAGGAAGGTCGGTGCGCCCGTCTTGGCGTTTGTGATCCGAGAAACCAACAGGCGCTGGCTTGCGTCCCACACCTTTGACAGATTTTTACAGGCATCACACATATCATTCTGCCTCCCGAATCTCATCTTCAGTAAACTCCACGCCATCCTGTATACATTCCAAGACAGCTGCAACAAAAATCTTATCAGCGCAGGAATGCAAGGATTGGATAAGCTCATTGGTTAATTGCATGATGGTTTGCTTGCTATTCATCACTTCACCTCCTGGCCTCAGAACTCACGGCGGCAATCCTCTCCTCCGCCATCTTGGCGTAGGCGGGGTTGATCTCACACCCTACAAAGCCGCGCCCCAGGCGCTTGGCAACCACGCCGGTGGTGCCGCTCCCGGCAAAGGGATCAAGGACAGTTCCGCCGACAGGGCAGCCCGCCAGAACGCACGGTTCCACCAGCTTTTCTGGGAATGTGGCAAAGTGCGCCCCTGCATACCCCTTCGTGCTGATGCTCCACACATCGCGCTTATTCCTGCGCCCCGTCTGGTTCTCCTGGTTCCCGTGGCTCTCCCGCTCCACCTGCGCGCCGTTGTCGTGGGACCGGCCTCCGGTGTAGGCTCCGCCGCCCCGGAATGTCTTGGCGTTGCCCTTGCTCGACGTGACCGGCTCACTGATTGCCGCCGCGTCGAAGTAGTAGCGTTCCGCCTTGGACATCAGAAAAATGTACTCGTGGCTCTTGGTGCAGCGGTCTTTCACGCTTTCCGGCATGGCGTTCGGCTTCTGCCAGATGATGTCCTGGCGGAGATACCAGCCATCCGCACGGAGGGCAAGGGCAAGTTGCCAAGGAATGCCAATCAAATCCTTGTATTTGTACCCCTGCGGCGTATGCTTCGCCGTGTGGCCACACGAATTACGGGTGTTTGTCGGTGGTTGACTTCCTGATCTGGTGGCGTAGCTGTCGCCCATGTTTACCCACAGGGTTCCGTCTGCCCGCAGAACCCGCCGAACCTCACGAAAAATGGAAACAAGCGATAGCAGGTATTTCTCCACGCTGGTCTCATTCCCGATTTGATCCGCCACGCCATAATCTCGCAAATTATAGTAGGGTGGGGAGGTGATACAGGTATGGACGCTCTCGCTTGGCAGCGTCTGCAGTATGTCCAGCGCGTCACCACACAGGATGATCTCGCTCATTTGCCATCCTCCCAGGCAATCGCCTGTCCGCAGCTGGGGCAGTGGTCATGCTTCTCACTATAGATTTCGTACAGCTTGCCGCAGCTCGGACACTCCCAGGTGTCATACACCAACTCACCATCGGCGTACCCGTCGCCGCTCAACACCGGAGCCGCGGGGAGTTGCTTTTTCAGGGCCGCCATGCCCATGCGGCAAGCCTCGTTGACCGGCTCAATGCTCTCGTAATGCTCCCGGTGTTCCGGGTCCAGAATCTCAACGGCTCTTTCTGGGGTCATACTTTCTCGCGTTTCCGCCAGCACCACCACGCGCCCGTCCGCGTCAGCATCCATCAATTCGATGATCCGCTTGATGGTAACGCCTTTGCCTATGGCTTCGTCCTCGAACTTCTTGTATTCTGCACACATCAGAGGCGTCACCGTCGTATCTTCGTAGGCGGCCACACGTTCCAGCAGCTCACGAACGCCTTGCGGATCAACCTCGCAGGCGATTTGTCCGGTCTCATATTTGTTTGACAGGCCAATGTATGTAACAACGCCATTGCACCTCTTCGTCAGTCGTGTCATATATGCTCCTTTCCATACCTTGTAGCAAAGCATCCAGTCTCATAGAGTTCGCACCGCTCCGAATCTGGCAACCTGACTTTAATACTCGGAACTTCTTTTCTGCCAAGAGCGTAATCTTCTCTATGCTCCCGCAGAAAATCCCGGTGCGTCTTTCCTTGCTCACTGTTTTCTACCATGGAGCAGTACCCTTTACCGGCAGGGCCTTTTCTGCTTTCGTCCAGCCATTTACATCCGTGACAATTCATGTCGTACCTTCTTTCAGCCCGTAAATTCTTCAAAGCTACACGATGCAAAAGCCGCCCGCATATTCACCCAGCGGGCAAGTCGCTTCTGTTCATCCGTTGGTTCCCCTCCGTCATAGTCCCGGTAGGGCTGGGCGAACGGCTCCACGCCCATCTTTTTCAGCGCCAGCACCCGCCTGTGGGATTCCTCCACGTCCTGCACCAGCACGTAGCACCAGAACCGCCACTGAGGTATACCGGCCTCCCGTAGATAAGCCGTGGCTTGCTCGATCACCGGCAGCATGGCGGACGTGTCGCAGCTCATGCGAACGAACCTGATCCATTTCAGCCCCGCCAGCAGCTTTGCGGTCTGCGGCGTAATGAGCCGTGCATCCAGCCCCTGATTAAAGTCCACCCGCACAGCCTCCCGCCCCATGCGGTCGATCTGCTCAAGCCCGTGATCGTGAGCCAAAACATTGTTGTCCATGAAAATGATATCCCTGCTGTCCTGGCGCTTGATCTGCTCCCATGTGGCCGCAGGGCGGATGGTGCCCTCTTTCCTGGGCACGATACACCACGGGCAGGAACGGATGCACCCACGGGTCAAAAAACCGATGGCCGGTTTCCACGCTGGATACAGTGAGTAGTCGGGCCGCATCCGCTCCACATCGTCCGGCAGGCTCCCGTAGTCCTTGTACCCCGTGCCGCCGGTAATGATCTCGTCGGCATTGATGCAGGTATCCATATCCGGCGAGAAGGTAAACACCTTGCTCATGTACACCCGGTCATAGTGCTTGAATCCGTCCCACCACTCCACGCTGTCACCATTGGCCTTGTGATAGGCAGACAGCCGCATCAATGCGAGGTTGGGAAAATTGTGACCGTCTACGTCGATCAAACCGACTTTCATCTTTGGCAACCCCCAAACATTGAAATCTGTCCAGCTTCCGGGAGTGCCAGCATTTCAGCTTGCGCCTTGCGGCAGAAGTCACGGCTTATCTCAAATCCGTACCCCTGTCGTCCCGTCTCCATGCAGGCCCGCAGAGTACTGCCGCTACCGGCGCAAGGATCAATCACAACATCGCCGGGGTCTGTGAAAACGGTAATCAGCCGCTTTAACAGCGCTACCGGTTTCTGCGTCGGATGTATCTTGGGAATTTCCTTCCCGTCCCGGCGCCACTCAAACCAGTTGAAAACCATGCGCTTCTGCCCGCTCTCGTCTGTGTTGCGAAACTTTGGCAACTTGTCCCGATATAGAACAACTGCAAACTCCGTCGCACCTACGATCCGCATGTTGGCTTTCAGAACCTGTGCGGAGTAGTTTTTGACGAAGAACAGCGGATAGGATTTCATAAACCCATATCGTTGGCCATAGTCGATTACCGTCTGCATCTGCTCAAAGGCGCAGAACACGATCATGGCCGGAGCTTCGCCTTTTGCTTTCGGTTCTTTTCTCAGCAGACGGGAGCAAAAGTGCATATATTCCGCAATTTTGAAATTCCCGTCGGAGTTAAAAAACGCTTTTTTGGCGAGGCGGCTTTCGCCATTGGAATTATCACCGCCCTTATACCACATGGGATTGCTGGCGTAGGCGTTTGTCCCGATGTTATAAGGGATATCAGCAATCACCAGCTGCGCTTTCGGAATGTTGTACTTTTTGAAGTTCTGAAAATTGTCATTGAACAGTTCGACTTTCATATTTCCTCCACATAGCCCCAGCTTTGCGGCGGGCGGCGGAGGTGCAGCGCCTTGTTTCCGCAGGCTTCGTCATGCTCTCTGTACAGGGCGCAGCTCTCGCAGCGCAGGTCACTCTCACAGGCCCGCCGGAACTCTTTCAGGTCACGGGGCTTATCGTAGATGCACAGACTGGATATCTTCCATGCGTAGCCAGGACCGGCAGCGAGATATCTATGTATGTCCGGCGCCGCCATGCAGGCGGCCCGCACCACCGAGGACTGAATCCTCTGTGCCGCGCCCATGTCTTCTATCCCGTCACAAACGAACTCGCCGATGATGTGCCCGTTGCCAAGGCTCATTCCGTCGCAGTTCTTCTCGTTGTGCAGGAAGGCAATGGGGCCGTTCATCCAGCGCTCACGCCATGCGGCGTCCCTGACCCACAGCTTATCGCCCCCACCGGAGCAGTAGATGTAGCATTTGAACGGCGTTTTCAGTTTCGGGCGCGTCTTGCGAATCTCCATGGTCTTCTCGCTGTTGGCGATCTTCGCGCACCACTCCGGGCGGATACTCAGCATAACGGCTTTATTCATGGTCAATCCTCCTTCCGCAAACCGCGCCAGCAGAAATTCTCACACCGGAAGGCGGCACCTTCTTTGAAGCACTTCCCACCTTCGACAGAGCAGAACTGCCCGCAGAGGCTTGCCAGCGCTTCATCCACGTCTTCATCGTCAACCATGTACCGCTGCCGGATGCTCTCGATCTGCCCCAGTGCGTCGGTCAGATCATTGACAGCGGCGGCCAGCTGTGCCGACAGCGCCTCCATGCGGCTTGCGGCGGTTTTTAACAGCGCGGCCGTCCCCTCAATTTCTCTGCCGGTAGGGGGCTGCCGGTAGCGGTAGGCATAGTACCGCAGGTTCTGGATCACTTGCTTGTCTTTCATCTTTCGTTCTCTCCTTCATTTTTTGAGATAGGGCACCATGCCGGAACATAAGGGAGAAAGCGGTCAATCCCGACAATGCGGCCCTTACGTGGGCCTTCCGCACCACAACGCCAGAATGTCCGCTCTTTTCCCCAGTTCTCCGCCCCGGCATACCGGCACTCTTCGCACGTCCTGGTGCAGTCCGCTTTGATGTCGCTGTTCATCGGCGGCTCCTGAATGAATCAGCCGCCGGACAGGTAACCCAGTGCGGCACAAACGCCACTTCATCGGTCTTCTCAACCGAGACGGCACCTGTGATGATGTCGCCCTCGTCTGTGACAAACGTCTGCTTGCCGCCGGAGGCAACAAATACCGGTTCAGGATCGACCGGCATCATCTTTCCGGCCTTCGTGCGCACCCACTCGATATCCGCATGGCAACCCTTGCAAATGCTCATTTTTCTTCCTCCGCATTTCTCTCAACCAGTCCTCCGCCAGTCCAGCTATCTTGCCGGACTTGAAAGGCATCTCCAAGCTGTACCGTATCAGGGAAATTTGCCTGTGTGGTCTGCATGGCATACTTGTCGATCTCTGTGGCGTAGTATCTTGTGATCTTGACGCCCAGTTTGTCCAAAGCGATATGCCCGCAGCTCATGCCATCGTACATAGAGAGGACTTCCGCTGGCCCGTCCATCAGGCCCTCAAAGTGGCTCATGATATGGGCGATCACGTCCACCGTCCAGCCGTTGCCCAGCATTTTATACGCCTGAGTATCACTGACGGGAAAGGCATATGTATCCGGTACGGTCTGTAGGCGCTTGCACTCCGTCACAGTCAGCTTGCGAATGATATAGAATCCGTCGGCCAGCTTAATGGGGTATGTTTTCCCGTTGATGGTGATGCGCCCGCCTCGAACCTCATAAACCGGCATTTGCTTTCCGTCTGCCGCCTCAATCACCAGACGACTTTGATGTCCTGTAGCTGTCACAGTGTTACTCTTCTGGTCGCCCCGCATTTCAAAAGCGGAGCCATCTTCACGCCCACGCCACGCCATCCCAGCAGGTATGGCTACCATATTGTCCTTTTCAACGGTTGACAGGCAGTTTGTCTTGTCTGGATTCTCGTTGACCTCAAAGCGCTGTACACGCTCGATTGCCTCGTTGTAATCGTCACGGTGACCCTGCTCGTTGATTCTGCGCCCCACGATACGCCCGGCCACAGGAGTAGCATAAAGCCCGGTCTTTGCGCCTATTCCACCGCCGTTGCCGCAGAGCGTCACGCTCTTTCCATCCGGTGAATAGACGCGGTATTGCTGGCTGTCGTGGTCCTGGTTCTTCGCGTTATTCTCAATGATCCCGATACGGATAGGCTCGACTATGCAGTCATATTGTTGCTTTGCTGGGTTCGGATTGTTTATCCTCGGCACAAGGTTGTTTTCTAGCTTTCCCATGTGCGCGTCAACGGTTCGTGATTTTCCGTTTTCCGTTCCATTGACGATTATCGGCTCGGCCAGCACGTTATAAGGGACGCCCTTGTGCGTGTTCGCCGTCACGCAGGCACCCTTATCCTTGGTGGCATCGTGAAAGTAGTCAAAATCAAAATGATTGCGTCCATCCTTGGTTTCCCGCACCATATATGCCATTTCTCGTTCGGTCAGCGGTTTGAGCGCATAGCTTTTTTCTCGCAGCAGGTATCCGGTTTCCAGAATATCCCGCAGAAGAATCCCCCGATCTATGGGCTGTTCTACCGGCACTTGGCTGTATGTACCGTCAAGGTTCCGTTTTCCGACCCAATAAAGACGCTGGCGATTCTGTGCTGATACCAGAGCCGAATTGATAAGCACAGGCTCCACGCCCAACTCCGCCGTGATCTGTGCCCGAATAGCGGAGGACATAGATTTGTTATTTTCATAGAGGAAGTAGTCCGGCTGGTACTTATCGCAGGCAATACGATAATTCAGGAACAATTCCCAGCCGATCCCGCTTGCTTCGGTCTCGCGGTTCTTTGTCTGTGCGATACTCCAATGTGTGCAGGGACTTCCACCGATCAGGATTTTCATTCAGCCCGCCACCTTTCCGCCAGCGCCAGAACCGCCCTTGCGTACCCGCGTTTTCCAGTGTCGTACCCGGCGTTGTAGGCGGTCAGCGCCGCTTCCACGTCACCGTCATACTGGTTCAGCTTGTCAGCCAGGCACTCCACGCCGTACCTGATGTTTTCCGCCGGAGAAAGGTCGGTAGGGAAGTATTCCACGTTGAGCTGCATCAAGCCGTAGCACCCCGCATCACTTTGCGCCCACGGGTCAAAGTGGCTTTCCTGTTCCATCACGCCCAGGGCCAATGCGTATTCGATCTCGTGTTCCTGACACGCATCCCACAGCGTCTTTTGCAGTTCCTCACTCAGCGGTATGTCCTCTCGGAACTCGAACACCTCAATCTCCGCCGCTTCCAGCTCCGGCGGTGGGGCAATGCAGATGGCAGGGAATGTGTACGAAGTCTCTGCCGCACCGGCAGCTTCGGTCTCCGGTGTGGCGCTGTCCTCCTTGGCGGCCATGATACCCGCCGCACCGATGCAGAAGCACACCATCGTCAAAATCAGGCCACAAAACAGTCTGCTTGATATCCGACAGAGCTTGTCCACCCGCCGCGCTCTTTTTCCATAAGTTTCCATTTCGTTACGCTCCCTTCATGCTCGGCGTGTTCTTCGGCCTGCGCCCACGCTTCCTTAAATTTCTCTGATATGTTTCCTCGCCCCGCTCAGCCTTGTATTCCGGACGGTAGTTGTGGTCCAGGACCGTCTCGCCGGTCAGTTCGTCGATTCTCTGGCCGCGCCGAAGCTCCGTGTACACGGTGCATTGACTGATATTCAGCTCGGCGGCGATCTTTAAGGGGGAAGCATTGTCATTCCACATCTGCTCAATTTTTCTGCGATCCTCAAGCGTCACCTTCTTCACCATTCGTCACCTCATTTCTGCTTGTCCCCAAAAAAAGGATAAAAAAATAATGCAGAAAAAAGCGTTAAACTTTTTTCTGCATTTAATTTACTACGTGACCTCTCCCCACCTCCCGCAAAATAATGCTTTACAAGTTTGATTTTCTGTGGTATGCT
>ERZ1034719.1068-NODE-1068-length-13597-cov-4.511446_pt1 | contig 13597 bp, 8 predicted proteins | sample MGYA00520703_ERZ1034719 | MGnify/ENA primary metagenome ERZ1034719 (study PRJEB33766, sample SAMN09781716) | gut metagenome | biome: gut microbiome | host: Homo sapiens | place: Madagascar | study: EMG produced TPA metagenomics assembly of the PRJNA485056 data...
ATTTTAAACATACCGTTGTTTTAAAAAAAACATTTGACGTTTTTGAAAAAACATTTGACGTTTTCAAAAATTCCTCGTGATGTTTTTTTCAAAACAACGGTATATTTTTCGGACTATTGCTGCATTGTTTTAAGTTGCTTATTCATAGGAAGATATGTTCCATAGTTCACCGACTTTCCCCTCTTGCACTTTAGACGTAAACAATTTCCTTAAGTTGTCAATGGTAAGTGCATACGTTGGAGCAAAATCGTCGGATTGCATGTATTCCAACAAGCTGCGATAGAATTGGCGAGCTTCTGGTTTGTCTTGTACCGATTTCAAATCCGACATGCAAACCAACAACTTGCCATTTCCCACCTTGAACTCAAACAACAATCCCAATTTGTGATTGCGTTCCACATTGTCAATAACTTGGACAATTGGTTTGTAATCTGCTGAGAGGCGGTCCAATATCATAGGATAACTTTGTTTGATAATCGGGAACCATTGCCAATTGGTGTGGAATTCTGTTGGGAAATTAGCCAAAGCGGGATGTTCCGGCTGTGCTAAAATTCCTAATGTTCCTGGAGAAACCGGACGCTTTAGCCCTTCACAAATGGTTCGGAACATGCGGTAATTCCAATAGTCTGTTTGGAATAAGGCACCAACTGTCTGCCCTTTCATTTGTTCTCTGTTGGGAAACCATAATACCTGTTTCCCCTCAGCCAAAGATTGGAAGGCTTGATTCATCTCTTCTGTGACAAGGACATCTTCTGGAACTTCCGGTCGGTTGTTTGCCGGATAAATCCAAAGCGGATAAGTGTTATGATAAGGCGTCCCTTCAATGGTTAAGCTCAAAACAATCTTTTGTGCCTTTGGCAAATCTGCAATTTGAGGTTGGATGGAACCAATGGACGCTAATTCCCCTTGCTTCGCTTCTATGGCTAATTCTCCTTGGTCAATGAGCTGCTGCCGGTTATCCATTACTCTCCAAATGAGTTTCCGGTTATTCAAGTCGCCATCGGAGTAGTTGGCGATTTCAACCTTCCCCGTCAGTTTCTCATCGTTGCTCCAGCAGAACTTCTCCGTACAGAAAAGCGGAACGACCTCCGAGCAAGATTGCCGCCATTCTTCTGGAGTAATCAGACCTTTGCTATCCATGAAAGCATCCAATACACCGACATAAGCAGAACCCTGTCCGGGATAATCTTGCAAGTCTAACAATTGGAAACCTCCCCATTCCGGTGTGCGGAGATTCATCTCCATATCTGCCCGGTATAAGATAGCCGACCATTTGCCCGACGCCATGAAGAAATCATGTGCTTGCTCTTTCATGCCAGCCTCTTCCAATCTCTTTTGGAAGACTTCAATGTTACGAGGTTTCAATACGCCTGTATATTTCTGGATCTCTTCATAGTTGGGATAGACTTGGAATTGCCCTGTTTCGTGGCTGATGATAGGCACATCGCAAAGCATATTCGCTGAAGAGAAGTTCATCATTGAATTGGGATATGTGTGGTTCAGATATCCGCCATCGTAAGCATCGGCAAAAGAGAAAGAGGCACGAGTATGCGTATTGAATTGCTTCTCCTCTTCTCGCCCGACACGGCACGTGGTGAAATAATCCTCGTCTGCCTGTTTCCCGTTAAAACCCAAATAGTTGTTAGAACCGGAAGCGTACAGATGGCGTTCGTCCTCCTTTTTGAAGGTTTGTATCAGCATTGTCAATCCCTCTTCTCCGTTCATCTCATTTCCTAAAGCAAACATGACGAATGAGGCGTGGTTGCTGTAAGCCCGATGTAAGTTCCGTCCCTCTTTCAATAAGAAATTACACAAAGTAGTATCACTTATATCCACATGTCCCCAAATTGGCAGCTCCGGCTGTAAGTAAACGCCTTCCATGTCTGCAGCCTCAAAACAGGCTTCGGGAGGACACCATGAATGGAAACGGTAATGGTTGATACCGTATTCTTTAGCGACTTGGAAATAATGCCTCCAGCTATCCACGTCCATGGCAGTATGGGCAATCAACGGGAATACACACGCATCATGCTTGCCTCTGAGGAATGTAACTTTGTCATTGATGACAAACTGTTTGCCTTTTACCCGGAAATCCCTCAATCCGAATGTGGCTTGTTGCGTGTCTATATTACCATTTGCTTTCAAAGAGGCATAAATACGATAAAGGGCAGGGGAGAACTCATTCCATTCCACTGCATTGTTTCCTAAAGGCAGCTCAACGACCTGTTCGGATTGGCTCCAATCAACTGCCACTTTGATTGTCCCGCTCTTTTGTCTCTTTGGGGTATTCCAACTTTCGGCGAACAACGATAATTCTCCAGGATATGAAGGATTAGCATCCGGATTCCGGAGTTTTATGTGCGCTGTAACCGATTTGCGGTTGTAGTCAGGATACAATTGGATATCTTCTATGCCGCAAATAGGCAAACGTTCGATATAGAAGTCCCCGATAACTCCATTCCAGTTAGTTTGCGTAGAACTTGAATAGGCATGGGAAGAGCCATAAACTTGTTGAGGAACAGCCTGGCTGCTGTTGTCTATAAGAATGGCAACCGTATGCTCGCCGGGTGAAAGGAATGAAGTAAGCTCATAGATTTGCGGAGTTGATATGTTATCATTACTACCCGCATATTTCCCGTCAATCCATACGGAAGAAGGCTTTGTCCTTTCCATGCATAACCGGACAGCCGATTCGTTCCAGCCTTCAGGGATGGCAATGGTTTTAGTGTATAAAGCCTGCCCTTCATAGATATATTCGCGGGAAAGAGCCATTGTTTCCGTCATGTCTGTATTGTATTTCCCCTTCTTCCCTTCGTCTGTCGTGCCGGGAAGAAACAGGGAATCCGAGCATCTGTTCCCTATCCAATCTGCGGTTATTCCTACCGATGTAGTATCCAATTGAAGTCCCCAATTCCCATTTAAGGATATTCGGTCGCGAGTTTGGGAATCAATTTGTTTAGAACAAGAAAAGCCGAAGCAAGCACCCATCAAAAGAGCCGCTATTTTTAGGTAAGTATTCATGATAAGATATATTTGTAAATAGCACAGTTGTCATTGCAATATTCGTCATAAATAGTGATATATGCAAGAGATATCTGAATAGATTGATGGGTGCAGAAGAAAACACAATAAAAGTGAACTCTATTTGGATGCTTTTGCTGTCATGACTTTCCCGACAGGACAAGAGATGTCTATATAACTGAAAGGATTGCCAAAAATGTCTTCTGTATGATTGGCTATTTCTCCATTGATGGAAGATAAATCTCCTGGGAACATAGCCCTCCATGTTATTTCTTTTGAAGTGTGGTTGATAAATGAACTATTATGCTTAGAGTAATGGATTAATGATATAGTTCCGTCAAATACAGAAATATTTCGCAAAGCAATCCACTGTTCATTTTTATTTAATCGTGGCAGAGTTGAGATTCTCCAAATTGATGCGTCTGCATCAACACCAGCTAAACCAGATACAACTCCTTCAATAATACCACTGGCAACTTCAGGATAATCCCGTCGTTCATTCTGATATAATAGATTTAATGAATTGTATCCCTCTTGATTCAGATTGTTTCTATAGAATAACATTGGATAGTAACTCATGTTTTCTACGTTTGTTTCTTTAACTACTAAAATGGATAGTAAACGATTAATTCGTTCAGGCTGGTCAATGATATTAAACCATAATGGGAAAGAATTTGTTCCTCCTTCTATTAATTCACCATCTATCTTATATGCATAGTAGTTTTGACTTTTTTCGTTCCACCAAGTTGTATGGTATAGTTCCGCATATTCTCTGGCTTTATTTTTGTATTCTTTTGCCAATTGGTTTTCACCTTTCAAGAAAAGCATGTTTGCATAATCTAATAGCCCTTTGTAAATTGCAGCAATCAAATCCCCTGTAACACTTAAGCCGTTAACCGATTCTTCATAGGAAGGCAATCCTCGAACTCCTTTGAACCGATATGTTTTCAAAGAGGAGTCTTCATTCATGACTGTCGGACGGTTCATTATTTCATTGACATTCAATTGCCAAATGTCCATATATTCATGTAAAGAGAGCTGATAGAAGTGGTTAAAAACGGGATTGTCCAAGTATTGTTTATTACCAGTCCACTTATAAAGTTTATAACAAGCTTGGAGCACATCAAAGTTAGCATTCAAGTTATACCAAAAATCTTTGTCAGATTCATAGTCAACAGGAGCAGGAAGATTATCTTTGTTAATTTCCCAATATGAGCAATAATCTTTATCAGCGGAAATGTTTTCAACAAATTTCCTCATCATATTGTAGTTCTCTTCCCCATGTCCGTTTATCTCTTCTCCGATACATTGATGGGAGACATCACGCATACAAAAAGCTTCACGGGCAGGAAGGGCTGCTTCATACCATGGACCAACTGGATCATTCTTATCTCCGACATATTTATTTGAACTGTTGATTGCCCATTTGAATAGGTTGACTAAAGAAGAGTCATTGGATTGTATATCCAACGTTTCTGTTTTGTTGATAGATAAATCTGGATAATATGTATCCGTATTTTTGCAAGCCGATAAAAATAATAGCCCGCATAGAATAAGTATTTGTGATTTCATATCTTAATGTATAAAAAAAGCGCATTGGCAAATGTAACTTACTAATGCGCTTTATGTGAATGAATCGTTATTGATTAAATTTTATCATATCCTGGATTCTGTTCCAATTTAGCATTCTTTCTGATTTCAGAATTAGGAATAGGCATCAAATAGTGATTTGGGGAGATGAATTTTCTCGTATCCACTTGCTCAATTTGATAACTCTTTGTACCATCTGATTTCTTGACAATCTTAATGCCGTTTTCAGGACCATTATCTGTTCTTTCGGCAATCAACCATCGTCTTACGTCATACCAACGGTGTTCTTCAAATGCTAATTCAATTTTTCTTTCGTGACGAATTGCTTCGAGCAACTTGTCTCCTGATACCGTAATATCAGGTAAGATATTGCTTTTCCCTGCCCTTGCTCTTTCTCGAATCAAATTGACATACTTACGAGCTTCTTCTTCATTTCCTATTTCAAAGCTTGCTTCTGCATAATTTAAGTATAGTTCAGCTAATCGGCAATAAACCCACGGTTGGGAACCGTTTGTTTCCCAAGGAGACACCAATGATTCATCCATGAATTTACGGATGGTGTAGTGTGTATCAGATTTGTTCCAGTTATCTGTACCGTATTCACTATCTTTACCTCCCGTCATGCCATCTTCATTAATCCAGAAATCAGCAACACCATCTCTGAATGTTTGTCCATCACATACGATAGAAGCATAAAAACGAGGATCTCTACCTTTCCATGGATTTTCAGTAGCTTTAGCATAAATAGCGGGGTCAGGCATACTGCCGTCTTCCATTTCGTAGCTGTCAACCATATCCTGCAATACGCAAGTAGCAGACCAACCAGTCCATCCATTGGGTGTGTTTTCCCAATCAAATCCGTTGTTGTATTCAGAAGTGTATAATCTTTCAAAGATTATTTCCGGACTTTGTGGATTTAAGAACAATCCTTTATAATCACCATCCAAGTTATATACCCCTAAATCAATAACAGCTTTGGCTGCATCAGCTGCATTTTGCCATTTTGATTTATCGTTGTTTGTATTCCATTGAGGGCTTGCTGCATGTAACAGCATTCTTGCTTTCATGGCCAATGCTGCTCCTTTAGTTGCTCTACCAAAATTGCTTCCGGATTGTTGAAGAGGAAGTAACTCTGCTGCTTTATTAAACTCCTTTACGATAAAATCTACACATTCTTCGTAAGAATTGCGGCTTAATTCCATATCATCATCCAAAGTAAACGTTTTTGTAATTAATGGAACTCCACCATATCTTCTTACCAAATCCATATAATAATAAGCGCGCAAGAATGTCATTTCTCCAATTAACATATTCTTGTCTTGTTCGTCGGCTTCCAATTTATCAATGTTGTCAAAGAAAATGTTGCAGCTTCGGATGTTTGCATAGTAAGAATCCCAAAGTCCAAAACCTCCATATTGGTCTGGTGTCATCTCTCCACGGGTTAGCGTGTATGAATTGTCCCAACTGAAGTTGTTACGAGATTCATCACAGACGAATCGTAAAGCTGAATGGTTGAAACCATTTGCCAACAAGGTATAATGTCGAGTGACATAAGCTTGCGTTAAGTTCTTGTCTGAAAATATATTTGATTCTGTATAAGAATCCAGCGGTTCTACATCTAAGAAGTCGCAAGAAAAGAGGCTCGTTGCGAGAATCGCCATGATGGTATATTTAAAAATTTTCATCTTGTCGAGTTTTTATTTGTTATTATCAGAATGAAACATTAAGCCCAACACTGTAAGTTCTTTGTTGAGGATAATATTGACCCGCATTTACTGCACTTGATTCAGGATCTTGGAATCCGATATGGTCAATGGTGAACAAATTGTTTCCTGTCAAGAAGAACCTCAGACGTTCAACATAGAATTTCCTTGTAAGATTAGATGGAACGGTATAGGCCAATTCTACATTCTTTAATCGGATAAAGGAGGCATTCTTTAACCAAAAGTCTGAATATTTAGTATTCATATTGTTGTCTTTGTTGAAAGCTCTTGGATATTTTGCATTTGGAGTTAATTCTGCAGAAATCCATCTTTTGTCAAAGAATTCTTGATAGGTATTAAAGGAATATGGAATAATCATTTGTTTTGCTCGTGCTTGTCCACTCCAAAGAATATTCAAGTCGAAACCTTTCCAAGAAAGTCCCATATTCACGCCAAATACGATTTGAGGAATGTTACTGATGTAATCTCTGTATTGGTCGTTGCTGGTTAATTTCCCATCACCATCCAAATCTACATATTTAATATCTCCCGGACGAGCGTTGGCAAAGTGGGGAGAGTTATCAATTTCTTCCTGTGTTTGATAAATACCATCGGTTTTGTACATTAACCAAGAATCAATAGAGTAACCTGTTCTCTTTTGCCATTCCGGAACGTTGGCTGCTTCATCGAAGAATACGATTTTGTTTTTAGCAAACGTCAAATTGAAACCAAGATTATAAGCAACCTGGTTCACTTTATGATTATGCGTAAGCATGATTTCTATACCTTTATTGTTGACCTCACCGATATTTTGGTCAGGTAAAGTAAGTCCGGTATAATTTGGAATAGATGCGTTTTTAGGAGTTAAGATATCTTTTCTGTTCTGGAAGAAATATTCAACATCGAAACCTAAAAGTCCATTCCACAGTCGCCCTTCTAATGCAATATTCTTTGTGTCTACTTTTTCCCAAGTGATACTTGGATTACCAATACGAGCTTCCTTAAACGCATTGTTCATGCTCGGAGTATCTCCTAAAATAGCTCCATTGACCATGGAGAATGTAGTAAGATATTGGAATTGATTAACACGGTCATTTCCTAACTTACCCCAGGATGCTCTCAATTTTAAGTCGTCAACCCAAGAATAATTATTCATGAAGGCTTCTTCGCTAATTCTCCAGCCTGCAGACAAACCAGGGAATGTACCCCATCTGTGACCACCGGAGAAATTCATAGAACCATCGTGACGTAAGGTGAACTCTAACAAGTAACGGCTCTTGTAGTCATAATTTAAACGACCGAAGATATTCTGACGAGCAGAAATATAGCCATAACCAGAATTTGTTTTTTCTTTATCTCCACCATAATTTAAATACGGAAGCTTATCACTTAAATAATATCCGCGCCATGCAGAGAAATAGTCACCTTCTGTTTTGCTTTGCTCATAAGCGACAAAAGCTCCTACGTGATGCTTTTCTAAGAATGTGCGATCATATGCAATGCGGGCATGGAGTGTATTTGTATGATACTTCTTATCACTTTGAGACAAATTGATGACATTGTTATTGGCATTTGTCGTCTGTTTGATGTATTCCCCTGTTGCATCGCTGTAAGTGTACGTATCCCAAACATTTTGAAAATTCTTGTTTCGGGTGTCAATACGATCGAAAGCTGCATAACCGCTTACGGAAAGACCTTTTGTTACTTTGTCCAAATTTAGATTAAAATGAAGCTTTGTATTCAAGTTGAAGTTGTCCGTTTTGTTGTTCCCGACATCTTCACCGTTGGCTAATACTGCCAAGTTATTACCCCAAGCGATACCAGGACCAGGTAGTCCGTTAGGATAGTAATCATATAGGTAAGGATATGCCATGAAAGCTTCCCAAAACATGGTGCCAGAAGAAATTGGGCTGGCATTATTGTTTTCGTTCAAGCCAGAAGCATTGAATCCAATGGTTAGTTCTTTGGTGACTTTTGCTTCAAGATTTGCTCGGAACTGATACGTCTTATAGTCATATACTGTATTTCTATAAGCTGGCTCTTGATAAGAAAAATCTCCGGCAATATAATATTTGACACTTTCGTTACCACCACTTAAAGAAGCAGAATGACGAGTTTGAGGTGCGAAAGTACGGAACATGGCTTTCATCCAATCTGTATCGCCATACTTATTCCTATTAATGGTACCATCCAAGTATCCATCTTTAATATTGGTCCATAATTGGGTTGTTCCTTCATGCATGTTCTTTTCATCATCATAAACCATCCAATTATATGCGTTCAATAATTTAGGAGTACGTGTATGCTGAGAAAGGCTGAATGTGCCAGTATATTCAATCGTCGGCTTTGATTGACTACCATTTTTAGTCGTAACTAAGATTACACCATTGGCGGCTTGTGCTCCATAAATGGCTGCAGAAGCATCCTTTAAAACAGAGATAGATTCGATGTCATTTGGATTCAATCGCTCTAATCCTTCTCTATTGGCAACACCGTCAATTACAATTAGAGGTGAATTGTTATTCAATGATCCTTTACCACGGACTAATAAAGTAGAATAATCACTACCAGGTTCACCTGTCCTATTTGTTGCAATGACGCCTGGAACTTGTCCGGCAAATGTGTTGGTGATGTTCATAGAGCCGGATTTCTTAATGTTATCACCTTGCAAAGCAGAAACAGAACCTGTGATAGTCGCTTTTTTCTGTACTCCATAACCGACAACAACAACTTCTGAAAGGCTTTTAGAGTCTTCTTCCATCTTGATGACAAGAGCTGTCTGTTTTCCTACTTTTATGGACATAGTGTTGTATCCAATGTAAGATACTTGTATGGTTGCATTATTGGATACTGTTAGTGTGAACTTTCCGTCCATATCTGTGATAGTTCCATTTGCTGTCCCTTGTTCGATGACATTCGCTCCGATGACAGGAGTTCCAGTAGCATCTGTTACAACTCCGGTAATCTTTTTTTCTTGTTGGGCTATCGTTGTAGAAGCATTATGGCTTGTATTGGGCTGAGTTTTTGATAAAACGATGTAAGCACCCTTTTGTGTATAGGTAATGCCCAATTGGGAAGCAAAGTTGTCCAATACTTCTTTTACTGGTCTACCCACCATGTCGATGGACATTTTTTTGTCTACATTGACATCTTCGTCATAGATGAATAAGTATTCCGTCTGCTTTTCGATGGCAGTCATATATTCTTTTACAGAAAGGTTCTCTCCTTGCAAGGTAACCTTTTGTGAGTAAGAATTTCCCGCATGCAGACAAAAAGCTGCTGCAAATAATGATGCATAGGTTATACGCATAATCCTAAAAAAGTGTTTATGCCCGGAATTTAATTGGAAATATATGCCGGACAAAGGTATTTTGATCATAACTTTGTAATGTTAAATTAATACTTGTGTTGACTGGTGTTAGTTTTCCAGGCGGTGAATCTCGCACATTCATCGCCTTTCTTTTTCTAAGGATTTAATATATCATAGGCAATTGATTTATATCGTATAGTTAAACATTAGTTTATGTAAATCACAGTATTGTCTTCATTCCTTTTGAAGGTGAAGTTAGCATTGCGTTGCAATACTTGTAAGATAAAATCTATTCCATCAGACACTCTGCATTTCCCGCTGCATTTGTACTTTTGCAATCTTGTGCTGCTAATAACAATCTGTATGTCATAGATGTTCTCAAATCGTTTCATTAGTTTGGAGAATTCAATGTTGTCAAAGCATACCAAACCTTTTGTCCAAAGGAAGTTGTCGGTATTTGTAATGGAGTCAATTACCATTTTCCCTGCTTGTAGTTGAACCATCTGCATAGGAGATAGTAATATTTTGTTATGAGTCGCCTTTCTTTCACAGATTTCAACGGATCCCTCTAACAAGGCAGTTGAGAATATATCATCCAAACAGTCTGATTTAACATTGAATTTCGTCCCCAATACTTTGATATCATACTGTGATGTTTCTACTATGAATGGATGTCGTTTATCTTTGGTGACATCGAAGTAGGCTTCTCCTTTTAATTTAACATTTCTGGAATCTCCTTTCCCGAAAGAATTGGGATACACCAACTCGCTACATGCATTAAGCCATACATTTGTTCCATCTGACAAAGTGATATTGACTCGTTGTCCAGGAGGAACTTCTATTTTATTCATTGCTCCCAGCTCTTCTTTATGGGAGTTAATGTTGAAGATATAGAAAGAGGCAGAAATAATAAGGACAATAGCAGCTGCAATTTTCAAAAAGTCGCTGGCAAAAGTGTGTAATGATATACGTTTGACTTTTATCGTATCCATCTTCTCTTTTGTCGGATGCATGAGTATCATGTCGAAATATTTTCGCTCCTTTATTAATTCCTCTTTGTTAAGAGTGGAAGCTTCTGCCCAATTGCAAACCGCTTTCTCTTCTTCAAAAGAAGCGGTTCCCATAAAGAAACGATGTAATATTTTTTTATCCATATTTTTGCCTTTACTTATATATAAGCACTTCAGGAAATAGATACCCTAAAAGCGGACAGAAATTTTTTCGCCTTCTTTTACTTTTTTGTTGAGAATGTTTTTCCCATCAACTTGTATGATTACTTGTAATTTCCCATTTACCCGTTTTACTTTGATGTCGAATTTGTTTCCAAATGCGCAGATGTTTTTTAAGCTCATGTTATCCCATTCTTGTGGAAGACGAGGTGTAAAATCAAATGCATGTAAACCTGTAGGGCGGATTCCGAACATCCCTTCTGTGATTATTCGGCAATACAATCCACTTTCAGCGGAAAGGTGTCGTTGATTTCCTTCTGGCCATGCTTCGATGGCGTATGGTACATGTTCACTTAATAGGCGTTGGTTGGAATAGAATTTCAAGTATGCTATTGCTTTCTCAGTCTCACCGCAAGCAAATACACCGCGCAGGGCATAAAGAGTGGATCTATCCCAAAATGTTTCACTTCCGGCCTGTGTCAGTAAACCGTTTTTTGTCCAAAGTCTTGGGGAAAACAAAGCATTGATAGTTGCTTGCTTGCGGTCATAAATTCCAACTGTTAACGGGATGCAAATCCAAGAACGCAAGACATCATTACCTTTATAATATTGGTAAGAATCAAATCCTTCTACTGTTGCGCCAAAATAGTGGTCGATATTTTTTCTCAGCTCTTTTGCTTCTTTAGTGTACTTTGCCATATTGCTTTTACCCAACTCTTTGCCTAAATATACTGCAGAGTTTAAAGCATCATAATAGAGAGAAGAAGTACAAAGGTTGGCTTTTCCTGCAGGGAAACGCCCTTCCAATTCATCAGAATCAGAAGCGACTACTCCTTTGTCATTCAGATTACGATGGCAATATTCCAATGTCCATTCAATGAGTGGCCAAAGCTTCTCCGCTATTTGTTTGTCTCCTAATGCTAATGCGTAGCGTGAAGCCCCATAGGCGATCATAGATCCATCTCCTCGATCACCGGCACCGTTCCAAATGTCAATTCCTTCGGCAATGATGGAGCTGGGGATGGGCTTGTATTCAGGATTCATGAAACGGGCAAAATGTTCGTAGGAGCATAGTGCTGATTCGTTTCCAATAGCATATCCTAAGAAAGGAAAGAACGGATTGATATATTCGGCTTGATCGTTTGCCCAAATGGCGGCATAAAAAGATTCTCCACCGGGACCATGCATCAATCCGCCTTTCGTTTGGTAGATACTTTCAGCACCTCTGATTTTAGCAAAGGCGAACATGGTGTTGATAACGGGATTTGGAGTTTCCAAAACCAACTTGCTCCAAAATTCACTAACCAATTCTTTTCGAGCATCTAATTCTTTATCGATGTCCAATACAGGTTCGTTTTCTCCGTTTTTGTATCCAGCAAAGAACGCAGAGAAAGACAGGGATTCTCCGGGTTGTAATTGCTTGGCTTTCTCCCCTTTTAATGTGGATATTAGTCGATAAGAGCCATCAACTCCTTTGCTTGCATCTGTTTGGATAATTGAGCGTGCAGAAGGAATCTCAACACTTAAAGGATTGCTCCCCTTGTTTGTCAGGATATATTTCTCACATGTCATGGCTTGTGTAGTAGATGGGAAAAGGATGCGCTTCAGCTCTATGCCGTTGTCAAATTGGCTGTAGACCTCCATCGTTCCATTAAGAGTTATCTCTTTTACTTTCTCATTTGTGATAGATTTTCCATTTACTTCAATCATCCCGGGGATATCCCATGCGAATCGTCGCATCAGACTGGCGTGTGTATTATTGGGAATGGTGCGGAGCATAGGCCATACTAAACTGCGGTTTAGAATAAAAGCTCCGGAAGAATTGACTCCATAACGGTAGACAGAGGATACTTTTAATCCGCTCATTTCAATGTGATCTTCATGAGGAATATTCTCAGTTATGTGCCAAGTAATACCACCTTTAGCATTGATATTCCAGCGATTGTTAGCTTGGATTGACACGCTTCCTGCCAATAGAAGACAGAATAATAGAGTAAATAAGTTTTTAAGATTTGCCATATCTTTATGATATTAGTTTTTGGATGTTATATATAGTAAGCACCTGATAGAATAAATACCCTAAAGGAAAAAGACCATTAAATAATCTTTTAGTTTTGCTCGAAGAATTTTCAAAGCTTTTGAGATATGAAATTCAACACTTTTTACAGATAGTGAGTACTGTTTTGCTATCTCTTGGTAACTATTACCTTCGTAACGGCTCAAGATGAATATTTCCCTTGTCTTTTCGGGAAGGGAATTCAATGCTTCTTGGATAAGCCGTTGTGCTTCATTACTAAATATTTCTTGTGGGTCACAAGCTTCCAATGTGGCAATTCGTAAGTTATTTACACGTGTTTGGTGCTCAGTAAGATATTGTTCGGTTTCTTCCCGTACTCGTTGATGCCTTAGATAGTTTAAGCATTTATGTTTAATGGTTTCTAAAATATAAGCAGGAATGTTGGATTGGTCTGTCAACTTTCCCCGGTTTTCCCAATAATAAATAAGCCCTTCCATGACAATGTCCTCTGCATCTTCTTCGTCCAGAATGTAGGTTCTTGCGAACCTGACAAACAAGCCGTAGTAATCGGTGTAAAGTTTATTAAACTCTTTTATTTCAGATGTCATATTTAATAGGGTATATAAGATGTCAAAGTTTCAGCTTGTAAAATTACAATACAAATCTTGTTTATGAAAGTTTTTAACGGGTAAATAATATATGACTCCAAATGGTCGTTTTGTTTTTTCAAAGAGATTTGATACTATCTGAAAGATATTCTTTATATTTGTTCTTATGAAAGAGATTC
>ERZ1034719.1069-NODE-1069-length-13596-cov-6.886936_pt1 | contig 13596 bp, 7 predicted proteins | sample MGYA00520703_ERZ1034719 | MGnify/ENA primary metagenome ERZ1034719 (study PRJEB33766, sample SAMN09781716) | gut metagenome | biome: gut microbiome | host: Homo sapiens | place: Madagascar | study: EMG produced TPA metagenomics assembly of the PRJNA485056 data...
CGCATACGCCTCCGCTTTTTTGTCGCCCTATTTCGCTACCGCTCAATACGGGCTCTTGGCCGCGGCTATGTGCTCACTATCGTTGCGCGCATACGCCTGCGGCCGCCAAGCGCAATTTCATTGCCATACAACGCGCAATGCGATAAAATCGTGTTCATGTTCGCGTCTGCGCACACCTCGTGCGCTCTTCGATTCGGCTCTCTTGCCGATGTCGATTTGGTTTGTTATGCCGTTCGTTTCTCGGAGTGTATCATGAAAAAAAGCCTATCCATCTATTGTGCGTTCATTGCGATTGCGATGACAGGCGGATGCACACTCGAGACCCTCGACACATACGATGGACCCCAATGTGAAAACGTCGAAAAGATTATTACAAAAATCGACTACGGCAGACCAAACGGCATTTATAACGAAGTCTCTTGCCTCTCGCATGTCACCGATGTCAATACAAATCGCGTGATATGCGACGAATACGTCAGCTACGACTATGTCAACGGCGTTTCCATCGCCCAAACCGAGCCACAAATGATCTACGCACTCAGCTCTGGTCATTGCCCCGAATCTTATATATGTAAAGGTGGCGCCGTTTGTATACTTGCAACTTGCGACGGGCTCTATACAAACTTCGATTCCGATAATATGAATTGCGGCTCGTGTGGTAATATCTGCCGAAATAATACATCTTGCATCGATGGCAAATGTTCTGTCGCCGACAATTCAAAAGTCCTTTGCAATGGCGAATATATCAATCCCGATAACGATCCGCGTTATTGCGGCGCAAAAGGCGCATGCTCCGATGCCGATATATCGAGCAACGACTATCGCGGCACGCGATGCGACGATCTCCGCCCCCTCTGCGCCAATGGGCGATGCGTCTCGACTTGCATCGGCAATCAAATCCTCTGCGACGGCAAATGCATCAATCCGCTCACCGATAACGCCTATTGCGGCGCAACGGGCAATTGCCTAGGCTCCGATCGTGGCACAGTGTGCCCAAGTGGCGAAGTTTGCTCCGAAGGCTCATGCGACATCTCGTGCGTTGCAGGGCAAATTCTCTGCGACGGCAAATGCATCGATCCCAGCACCGATAATGCCTATTGCGGCGCCAAAGGCCTCTGCAATTCAGAATCCAAAGACGACGAAGATTACAAGGGCACGGCTTGCCCAAGTGGCGAGATCTGCTCCGAAGGTACGTGCGGCATCACATGCGTTGCTGGGCAAATTCTCTGCGACGGCAAATGCATCGATCCGCTCACCAATAATGCCTATTGCGGCGCCAAAGGCCTTTGCAATTCGGAGTCAAAAGACGACGACGATTATAAGGGCATGGCTTGCCCAAGCGGCAACGTCTGTTCCGAAGGCAAATGCGACATTACATGCGTCGCCGGTCAAATTAAATGCGGCAATAAATGCATCGATCCGCTCACAAATAATGCCCATTGCGGTGCTACGGGCGATTGCACGGGCGACAATTCTGGTGTCTCGTGCCCCAGTGGCAATGTCTGTTCTGGCGGCTCTTGCCATATCGCATGCCCTGGTATGCAAGTCCTATGTGGTAATACATGCGTCAATCCTACGACCGACGACGTCTATTGCGGCGCTCGTGGAAGGTGTATTAGCGCTTCGATCGACAGCCACGATTTCAATGGTGTAGCGTGTAAAAACGGTTATTCCTGCAAAAATGGACGATGCATTATTTCCTGCCTCGACTCGCAAGTCATCTGCAACGACAAATGCATCGATCCCAAAACCAATAATCAATATTGCGGAGCAAAAGGGCAGTGTAATAACGCCTCCTCGACGAGTAATGATTATAAAGGCGTCTCTTGTGGCGACGGCATGAAATGCATCGAGGGTAACTGTCATTGCGCTTCTTCTAACCATATCATGTGCGGCGGCAAATGCATCGACCCAAATACCGACAATCAGTATTGCGGCGCCAAAGGCTATTGTATCAGCACCGACTCGACAAATGCTAATTACAATGGTGCCAACTGCAAAGATGGTAATATATGTGTCGCCGGAAAATGCATCCTAAATACTTGCCCATCGGGCTATACGTTATGCGATAGCAACGGCAGCAGGAGTTGCGTCAATGTCAACGCAGATGATAATTCTAATTGCGGCGCATGCGGTTACAGTTGCATCGATAATAGTATGAGTGGAATAGAACTAGTGGGCTGTCACCTAGGAGAGTGCCGATATCGTTGCCCCGATGGGTATACAAACGGCGGGCGCGGCGATACGATGTCGACGATTCAATGCATTAAAGCTGTGTCATAACAATTTATCATCACTTTTTCGTTTTTGGAGTGTGCCATGCAAAAGAAACTTTTCGTCTATAGTGCTTTCATTGCTATCATGATGTTATCTGGGTGCACGCTCGAACCGCACGATGCATACGAGGGCACCCCTTGCCCAAACGTCCATCGATTGATAACTAAAATCGATTACGGGCTCCCCAACGGCACTCACGTCGAAGTCTACTGCGGTTCTAGCTCTATCGATTCCCACGCCGACGGTACATGCGACGATTACATCACCCACGATTTCATCGACGACACCGTCAGCCACGATGCCGAAGGGCAAATGATCTTTGCCCTCAATTCTGGCCTTTGCCCAAAATCCTACCTTTGCCAAGACAACGGCACATGCGTCAAATCTCTCTGCAACGGATTCAATACAAACCTCGATTCCGACAACGCCAACTGCGGAAAATGTGGCTACAAATGCGGTAACGGTACGACTTGTAGCGACGGCGTTTGCATCGTTGCCGATAACTCTAAAGTCCTTTGCAATGGCGAATTCATAAACCCAGAAAATGATCCACGCTATTGCGGTGCTCGCGGGGATTGCAAAGATGACAATCCTGTAAGTTGGAATTATCGCGGGATTATCTGCCAAGGCGCAACGCCCGTTTGCTCTAATGGGCGATGCGTTTCTGTTTGCGTTGGTGGGCAAATCGTTTGCGATGGCCGATGCATCGATCCTCAGACAGACATGAATTATTGCGGTGCTCGCGGGGATTGCAAAGATGAGAATGCAGGCGAGAAATGTGCAGATGGGCGCTTCTGTTCTGGGGCGGTGTGCACAACATCGTGCCAAGCGGGTTTGTTTTTGTGTGATAATAAATGCGTCGACGGCGCGACGAATCCGTATTATTGCGGTGTTACGAGCGATTGTACAGAGAGCAATAAAGGCACAAAATGCGATGATACTCAGGTGTGTGTAAGTGGAAAGTGTGAGTATAGTTCATGTCGAGAGCCGGAAACCTTGTGCTCTACAATTGGCGGAAATCGATGCATAAACATACAATCCGACGATGCCGATAATTGCGGCACTTGCGGCTATAAATGCGCCGATCACCCCGTCGCGAATGCGACTGCAAATAGCTGTGTTAGAGGCGTATGCCAATATACATGTATTAATAACACAGAGAATGTAGGCAGTGATAATACTGCAGCAAACATCCGTTGTGTCGATACATCGACAGATGTGAATAATTGCGGCGGAAAAGGTAATAAGTGTGAATCAGGACAAGTCTGTGTAAATAGCATTTGTGTTCAAAATTCATGTGTTGCTCCTCTCGTTTTGTGCTCAACGAAGAATGGTAATCAATGCATAAATATTAATGAAGCTGATGAAAACAACTGCGGCGCCTGCGGCTATAAATGTGCCGATCATCCCGTCGCGAATGCAGAAGCAACACGGTGTTTAGCTGGTCAGTGCATCTATGAATGCATACTCGGATATGCGAATAAAGGCACTGGCAATACAGCCAGCGAAATACTCTGCGTCTAATCAGCATCCTAATCCATTTCGATATCGACGATAGTCATCCATTCGTCGACGATTTCAATGGCGATGTCGAACGATTCAAGTCGCTCGTTCATCGCCGAAATCCAATCTGCTAGCGACAAATCGCCATCGACGCCAACGCGCTCGGTCTGCTTGTTCGCTTGGTGAAGCAAGTTCTTCACCATACGCTTTTGTGACTCGCAAACGGCAAATGCCGACGATATCCACGGCGATTTGGGCGTTTGCAATACGCCATAAAATGCCAAAATGCGCTTGCATTCGTTTTCTATCGCTTGCGCATCCGAATGCCACACTGCATCGCCACTGCGATGCGAAGTCGCCGATCGGTGTGCATGTGCGGCATCTAATTTCGTTGAATTCATCGTGCGACGGTCGCCAAACCATGCCTCTATTGCAGGCTCGATTTCGCGATTGTCGTGCGCATAGCGCTTTGCCATCGCGCGAAGCCCCGCTTGCATGTCTTGCGCGACGGGCACGGCTGCGCCACCATTCCACGACGCCATCACATCGCGATAAATATCGAGCACATCGCGCGATTGCACATCCGGATCATCGTCATCGCCCAAGTCGATCGGATTATACCGAATCCCGACCTTGTCGAAACCGGCTTGTGCCAATTCGCCAACCGTCTTTTGGATCTTCTTCAAAAAGCTCATCGTCAAATCTCTATCGATATAAGATATCTATTTATACCTTCTTTTCGCTTTCTGCATACCGTTTCTTTAGCCCTCTCACATGGCGCCTCCGCGCGATTCTCAACAAAACCATCAAGAAGAGGACGATCGCCGGCACGCCTATCACATTGATCCGAATCAATCGGTTCTGCGTCGCCGTATCGGGCTTTTGGATCATCTGTGGCAAGGATCGGTTGCGGATCTTCATCAATGCATCGTCTTGGATGAGCCATTCTGTCGCATTGACGAACAGATGAATCCCCAATTTGGCATACGCATCCGAATACCCTGTTATTTTATTCATAAACAAGAACTCGCCATTCGAGACGATGAAAAACCGCGCATTATCGGTTTTCTCAATAAAGGCGCTTTCGATAGCCCCATTGGGGAGTTTGCCTTTGAACTGCGACGTGAGCGGTGTTTGCAGTGCGACGGCGACGACGTGCGGACCTTCGACTTCGTCGTTTCGTGGGCGCCCGAGCGCCGTGACGTCGATATCGCCGCCCGATGGGCGTGTGACGGCGTCGCCGTCCGATTGAGCCAATATGTCGAGCTTTGCCGAAGGGGCGATCTTCGATTTGTCGACGTCGATCGTGCCCGAAAACGGCAAGACGAGCGCCGTCAGATTTTGCGTCATCGGGTGCGATTTATCGAGCGTCGTAATGATGGGAAGCGCGGGCAACGATACATCGACGGCGTCGTCTTCGGTAAATTGCGTTCCCGTCAGATTGTGGGCGCGATCGAGCAATAGCGTTTGCGCAAGCGATAAGCCCGTATTCTTCAACAATTCATTCATCCCGACGTCGACGTTGATCCGTGGCTGATCGGGTTGGCGATAGTCGCCATGCGAAGGGCTTTGCAATATGGCGATCGACGTTCCCCTCAAAGATGCTTGCTCAATGGCATATTGGGCGCACGGCGTGAGCGTCTTGTCGAGGTTGAGCAAGACTAAGGCGTCGAGATCGGTGGGGCCGCCGCCAGCGTTCCCGCTTGTCGAATCATCGCGTTTTGTCGCTGGCAAGGCGATCGAGCACGTCTCATCGACGCGAACGCCAGCGACGGCGACGCGTTGGCCAAAGACTTCCGAAAACACATCGCGCATCGAATCGACGAGAATCGGCGATTGTGCCAAGCCGCCAAAATCGGTCAAAATGCCAACCGTCTTCTTCTCGGGGGCCGTCAAGTTGACGATCGATTTGGCGAGTAGGTATTCGAGGTTGTCGGTGGCACGGATTTCGGGCGTCGTTTCGGCGCGATCGCGATAGATAACGGTCATGCCTTTGAATACGAGGCGCAAAGAACGCTGGCTTTCGTCGCGTTGCGAAACGGCGACTTTCCTGAGCCCAAATCCCTTGGCGACTTCTTCGTCGGTCGCCGATTGTGGCTCGACGATTTCAAAGCTAAACTTGCCATGCGACGCCGCCTCGAATTCCGAAAGCAAATCTTTTGCGCGTTGATGCAAACCATTATCGGGCGCTGGCAAATTCGGCGATAAAAAGAATTTCACGGAGATCTTCGCATCGAGCGTACTCAAGAGCTCAACTGTCGCTGGGCTCAACGTAAACTGCTTGTCGGCCGTCAAATCCCACCGTGCAGTCGTCACATTCGAAAACACGAGATTCAGCACGACGAGCATCACGCACAATAGACCGAGAACGACGAAACCCATCTGCAAAAAAGCCGACTTCGTCACAATCTTTTCGGCATGAGATCTGGCTTTATCGCGCGGGGTTTCTCCCACTTGTGCCCGTTCTTCCGACGCGTTTTGCGCGGCTTCTTCGTTTTGCAAATCGCCCGCGCGATCCGCTCTCGCCTCTTTTGGCGTTTCATTCTCTTGTTTTATCGTATTCGAATCGCTCATCGATAATTCGCTTCATCAATCGTTAAAATCGCCCAAGCGACGCAAGAACAAACGGTATCGCATGGGCGTCGCATTCCTAACATTTATCGACGCAATTAAAAAGCATTTGAGCGCAAGAATGAACGCGCATTTTGCCCTAGCATCGCCCAATCTACGCCGATCCATCTCGAATTCTCTTCATTTCCCTTTTTTGTCGCACTCTACCATTCATCCGCTCAATTCAGTGCTTTTAGCTACCAAAACACCCATCATTTCCTCCATCTATTCTTCTCTAGCAACCGACATTCCCCGTCTGCTTCTCTCAAACAAAGTCCCGCAAACGTCGATAAACACGTCGTTTGCGCAATTTCTAAATCGCAAAAAATAATGCTTGATTTCGCGGGCGAGGCGTAGCAGAAAGAAGGTGTTTGGAATATTATTCCAAATAACGCAATGCGTTAAAAAGAAAATTTCATTATTTGCGTTGGTTGTGATGAAAAATTCGAAATTATCTAAAAAATCACGAATATTTGAGCAAATCGCCATTTCGGTCGCTTTGGCCACCACGACGATCGCTCTCGGATGCAACGAAGAAATCGTCCCCGAGCGCGAAGTTCGCAATTATGGCTCATTTGGCACCGAGCTCTACAACATCGTCTATGCGAATTCCGCGCGATCTGCCGATCACAGTAGCCCCGAATTCCTCGCGACGTTCGAGTCGCATCGCGACGCCTTCATCGAAGCCGTCGATACGACGGCGCCAAAATCCGAGCTCGAAGACCTCAACCAAGTCTTCGTCAACATCGTCCCGCTCTACGAAAACATGCTCTACCCAGGGACATTGCGCAAAGTCGCCGTCGTCGCATCCGAACTCGCCAACGACCGCGACGCCCTCGCCGGCGTCAATTGGATCGCCGAATCCCCTCGACTCCTCATGTATCCAGCGCAAACAAATCCACTTGCTCGAACTTTCAGCTACGACGCGCTCCCCGATGTCACCGACCTCATGCTCAAGCTGCTTCTCACCAACTCCAGCAGCTCAAACAATACGCGAAACGCCACCAATCAGCTTCTCAAAGAACTCTCTCTGACTGCCGCCGACCTCGAAATCGACGATGATCCCAATCGCTTCACGCGGAAAGTCGTCGATTTTATGCTACGTCCTGCGGCAGATTATGCACCAAATTTGTCTTATAAGCCGCAAACCGCAATTAAATTCGATTCGCGAGGTTGGCCTCTCACCGTCGAAAAAAACGGATCTCGCGTCTTCGAACCATTCGTCGACGCCAATGGCGACGGATTGCCCGACGGCAACGAAAACGGCTTCTTCACCCTTTCAAATGGCGCATTGGTCGCCCCATTCGAATCGTTTGGCACTCTGCCACAAAACGTCGATTTCGACGGCGAAGGTGGCATGCTTCGCGTCAACGGCATCCCCGCTTTCGAAACTTTCGACATTCAACAAACCCCTCTTTCGTATTTAGTTCGAGAAAGCAAAGTTTTCCTCGAAGACGATTCACTCGACAAGGGGCTTCGTTCTCTCAAAGTCCTCTTGGGCAAAGGCCAACTCAAAGCCGATTCCAACGGCACATACACCGCATTTCCAGCAACTGGCCCCGTCGTCGAGCTACTCGCCGCACTCCTCACAACGCTCGATCACGATTCCGTCGGACCCAATTTCGAAGCCGCTATTCAACTTCTCAACAATGACCGCGACGTCGTCGCTCGGCTCGTCAACGACGTCGAAACAATCGTCGATATCGTCGACGAAACACCGTCGGAATTCACACTCGATAACGACCTCATCGATCGCTTGCTCCCTGAACTGCTCAAAATTGCTGAAACACCAGGTTTGCTCGCCGATTTCTTCATGGCTCTCGACGATCCCATGTCGGCGCAAATCGCTCCAATCTTATCAGAACTCGCTCAGCGCAAAAAAGCCTTCATCTCGGTCGATCCCAGTGGTGAGTACGAAAAATGCTTCCAAGCATGCGATGCCGCCCATAAAATCGGTACATTCGATCGCCTCAACTGCGTCAGAGCTTGCCCGCGCGACGAAATCTTAGGCACCGAAATAGTCGACCACAACGCCCCCGAAAGTCTCGACAATCGATCCCTGTTCCAGCGTACGACACACGTCATGTGGGAAACGTCCGAAACAAAATACGACGTCCACGCTGCCCATCTCTCCGTGGCCGATGTCGATCTCACCGCTCCCGCTAAAGGGCTTGGCACACTCATCACTTTCGACAACCTCGCCGAAGCTTATCTCAAGACGATTACCGGCGATCTTCACCTCGTCGATCATCTCAGTCAGACGTTCATCAGCCTCGCTGGATTGCTCGGCGAAAGCGGTACGACGACCGTCGTCGAGCTCCTATCGATGCTCGTCAAAAACATGTTCGACCTCAAATTATCGGTCGATCCTACGCCCGCCGAAGTCACGCGACTTTTCAACAAAGCCATCATTTCTTCGCAAGGCGCAAACTATCGATTCGATCTCAGTATCGCCATCTGCCGATCGGGCTTCGAATGCCTCAAAGTCAATGCCGATGTCCTCTACGCCATCGAAGCAACTGGGCTCGTCGACGCCCTCTATCCGCTTGTCAAAGTCTTCAACGATCACGACAAAGCCGATGTCCTAGCCCGCGTCATTTCCATTCTGTTCGAATACTATACGACGAAAGACGTCAAATATTTCGATGCCAATGGGCAACCCCTACCACTTCACCCATCCGACTTCCGTAGCATGGAACCCGTCCTCGTGCGCGCACTCGACGAAACGGGCATCGTCGAAGATTTTGGCGCCTTCGGCGATGCGCTCCTCAACGTCTCACTCCCCGACGGCACAAAACTCACCGATCGCTTCGAAAAATTCGTCGCCTATATTCTCACGCCCGACGATAAACTCCGAAACGTCGCCGGTAAACAGTCGACGACCGATCGCGTCGGTAACGTCATCGCCCCCCTCTCGCCAGCATACCTCTACATCACGCCTATTCGCGAAATCGTCGACATACTCGACGAAAACGAAAAAGCAAAAAATGACCTCAAAGACGCCGCAAAACGCGTCATCGACATGACGATTCGAACGCGCAAAACGGCGACTGGCGCCGAATTCGAAAAACCCGCCGGCATCAAACTCACCGCCGATGTCCTCGACCTCTTCTATAGCCTCTATCGCGACAAAACCGATGCAGGCCAACGATCGACTTGGATTCACAAAGAAGCCATTCCCGATATGGTCGATTTCGTCTCTGGAAGACTCCCATACGCCTTTTTCGAGCTATTCGATCAACTCGACAATACCCCCAACGGTTTTGCTCGCATCCGCCGATTCTCTCGCCACATGATCGAAGCCGATGCCGCATACTCCTACCACATCCCCGGTGCCGTTTACGCTGCGTCGTCGATGGTTCTCGAACAACGAAAACTCAACGCTCTCTTGCGCTTCTTCGCTAGCCCTATCGACCCCGATCGAAAATGGACGACCGAAGGCTTCTCGCAGCTTTCATTCATCATCACGCTTCTCACATGCGTCGACGCCTTCAACACCTGTGACCCAAAACACGCATTTAACGGCGTCTTCTTCCGACTCTTCGAAACCGAGACGCGCGATCGCATGAACGTCGCAACACTCATCGACGTCGCTCAAGACCTCTTGCGACGAAACCCAGGTTCAAAAGAACAACGCACTGCCGACGACGAAAAAGTCTTATTCGATTTCATGGCAGACTTGTTCAACGACGACGACCGCGGTGTCGAACGCATCTACGGCGTCATCGATTTTACCATTTGGGGTAACGACCGACGACCGAGCGATTGGAAACCCGAAGATGCCTCGTGGCAAATCAAATTCGATTAACCATGCAATAATGATATCGATCTAGGTTTCATGATTAGCGTTGCTATTTGAGTCAAATATGAAAACGATCAACACGATAAACCGCATATTCAATAAAATGCACGGCATTTCGACGTCGCATCGCATGGCCACGGCAGTCTTTTTCGCCACGGCAATGTGTACAATTGCCACGCAAGCCCAAGCAGGCGGGCTCTTCGTTCCACTCGGTGGCGTCGCCACTTCGGGGCGCGCTGGTGCCGCCGTCGTCTCGACACGCGATCCAAACGCCATCGCCTATAATCCCGCACTCATCGCCCTCAACGAAGGTCATCAAATCCTCGTCGATGCGACGTGGGCCATGCTCAACCTCGAATACCAACGATCACCGCAAGTCGAACCTAACGGCACCACGACGACTTTCCAAAAAGTCAAAAACGAAGCCGTTGGCATCGTCATCCCGCAAATCCTATTCACCACCGATTTTGGCACCGATCAATTCGGGCTCGGCGTCGGGCTCTTTCCGCCCAACGCCGCACCGGCCAAATTCCCTGCCTCGGGGGCGCAACGTTACGCCATTATCGACATGTCAAATACGATTACTTTCACGACGGAAATCGCTTTTGCATGGCGTCCACATCCTCGCTTTTCCATTGGCGCGGGCATTCAAAATGTGACATTCGTCTTTCGCGGCACTGGTGTTTCGTCGACGTATTTTGGCGTGCTCGCCGATCAAGAAGACCCCGACATGGATAGCGTCATTACGATCAATGCCTCCGATTATTTCACGCCAAGTGCAAACTTTGGCATTTGGGCAGAACCCGTCGACGGCTTCGAACTCGGTGCATCGTTTCAACTTTTTTCCGATCATGCCTCCAAAAACGGTAAGTTTAAAGCCGCGCTTCCAAACCACTACGTCTACGAGCACTCGCGCCTCGAAGGCAGTAAAATGGACCTCACTCTATCGCTCCCATGGAGTGTCAAATTTGGCGTCCGATACCGACACGCCGATATATTCGATATCGAACTCGATGCTTGGTATACGGGATGGAGCCGACACGATAATATCAAGATATATCCGCACGGTGTTTGGCTACGCGACAACGCTCTCGTCGACGATGTCAAAGTCGGCACTTTCACGATTCCACGACAAATGAAAGATACTTGGGGCATCGCCATCGGTGGTGATTGGAACATTCTCCCGCAAACACTAGCCGTGCGAGCCGGTATGCTCTACGAATCCGGAGCCGCTCACGACGACGATTATTCGACTTTTATGTACGATAATCACAAAATCGGTGTCACACTCGGTGCTTCTTATACAATTTCATTCGTCCGTCTCGATTTCTCTTTTGCCCATGTCCACCAGCTACCCAAAACGGTGACACATGGTCGATTTAAACAATATAATCTCGTCTATCCCGAAAAAGCTCACGCCACCAACAACGGCGATTACAAATCGTTCTATGATTTCATCGGTATCGGTGCCAATTTTATGTTTTAGACTGCAGTCGCGCCTGTTAGGCGCTGGCATGAGATTGCGTTTTGCATTTCATCAAAAAAGAGCCCGTATTGAGCCCAGCAGGGCGAAATAGGGCGAAAGCACGGCGTATTGCCCAAGTGGGCAATAGCCGTGCAGCGTAGGCGTATGCGCGCAAGCCGCCCGAGGCGGCGAGCACATAGCCGGAGCCGGTGCCCGTATCGCCCCCAGGGCGATAGGGCACCCACAAAAATGATAAACTATGCTAAGCTCTTCGATGGATATTTTTGCGATTCGATTTGTATCACTGCCGTGGCGAGTGCAAATATTTGAATCGTGAGGGCATAGAGGATGTCGCGGATGTCGACGACGCCGCGAGCGATGTTTGCAAAGTGGGCATTGGCTGAGATATATTGTAATATCGAAGCTGTTGTGCCCGAGGCATCTTGTGAAAGACGATGTATAAAAGTAAGTGCAAAACAGAGGAAAAAAGCGAGTAGGAAGGCGGAGATTTGATCGCGCGTGACGGCCGACGCAACGATGCCAATGGCGATAAATACGCCGCCGAGCATGATAAGTGCAATGTAGCCACCCCAAATCGGGCCCCAATCGAGCGAGCCAAGTGTTGAAAGTGTAATGGGGTATGAAAGTGTGAAAACGAGGACCCCGGCGAGTAGTGCTAGGCACGAGAGAAACTTGGCGACGACGATTTGAGCCGATGATATGGGCATTGTTTGGAGCAAGGCAAATGTATGACGAGATTTTTCTTCGCTGATGGCCGACATGGTGAGGGCAGGGCAAAAGATTGAAAGCAACAATGGCGCTTGACTGAAGAAATCGCGCAGGTTGAGGGCTTGCACATCTTTGAAAAAGTCGATGAAGAAGAGGGCGCCTTGCATGATGAGAAACAATATAATAATCGTTGCAACGACGTTTGAATATATCATGCGCGACATGTCGCGTTTAAATACAGTGAATATCGGTTCCATAATCGCTTTATGACTTTGTGTAATGTCGGAATAAGGTTTCAATGTTTGGGGCGAGTCCTTGCGTTTCGAGGGCGTCGAGGGCGGTTTGCAGTGGGGCGTCGAGGGCGATTTTGCCGCGATTGAGGAGGATGACGCGTTTGGCAATGGCTGACACTTCTTGCAAGATATGCGTCGAGATAAGGACGGTTCGCTGTTTGCCGATTTGTAGAATGAGATCGCGGATTTCGACGATTTGGTTGGGGTCGAGCCCAGTGGTTGCCTCGTCGAGGATGAGGACGTTGGGGCGGTGGAGGATGGCTTGTGCGATGCCGACGCGTTGGCGGTAGCCGCGCGAGAGCGTGTCGATGGTGCGGTGCATGACGGGGGTAATGGCGCAGAGCGTGGCGGCTTCGTCGATGCAGTCGCGGCGTTGTGCGGCGGGGATGCGGCGCTGTTGGGCGATCGAGGCGAGGGCATCGGCGACGATCATATCGTCGTAGAGCGGGTTATCTTCGGGCAGGTAGCCCAAGTTTTGGCGCACCGATTGGGCGTCTTTGGTGACGTCGTAGCCTGCGACGCGGATGTTGCCGGCGCAAGGGCGCAACAGCGTCGTGAGGACTTTCATCGTCGTCGATTTGCCGGCGCCGTTTGGACCGATGAGGGCGACGATTTCGCCTGTTTTGAGTGAGAAAGAAATGTCGTCGACGGCGCGCGTCGAGCCATAGGCATAGGAAAAGTGTTCGACTTCGATCATTCGTTGGGAGTAGTTTGGCTTTCCGAATGTGGATCGTGACCGAGGAACGCATGGATGTGATCGCACAGGGCGGTTTGTCGTTTGCCGGAATTGGGGCCTGGGATGGTGATGTCGGCGCGGTCGTAGACGATGAGTCGGTCGTGTTTGACGGCGTCGAGGCCCGAGAAGCGGTTGGAGAATTCGCGCTTTGTTTCGGCAGCGTTTTCGGGGGAGCGTTCCA
>ERZ1034719.1071-NODE-1071-length-13567-cov-9.690719_pt1 | contig 13567 bp, 6 predicted proteins | sample MGYA00520703_ERZ1034719 | MGnify/ENA primary metagenome ERZ1034719 (study PRJEB33766, sample SAMN09781716) | gut metagenome | biome: gut microbiome | host: Homo sapiens | place: Madagascar | study: EMG produced TPA metagenomics assembly of the PRJNA485056 data...
GATGTTTTGTTATATTTGCAATATCAACAAAATAAGAATACTATGTGTGAGATTATAGGACGCAAAAAGGAAATAGCCGAATTGCGACGCTACTACAACAGTGGGCGTGCGGAATTTGTTGCCGTTTATGGCCGCCGCCGTGTGGGCAAGACATTTCTTGTGGATGAGGTGTTCCATGACAATATGGTGTTTCATCACACGGGATTGTCGCCATACGACCGTCATCGTAAGACTTCCTTGAAAAGCCAGTTGCAGAACTTCTATTTCTCGCTCCTACGTCATGGTATGGAGAATGCTCAACCACCACGGTCGTGGATGGAAGCATTCTTTATGCTCGAACGCTTTCTGGAGACCAGCGACAATGGCACACGCCAAGTGGTATTCATCGACGAATTGCCATGGATGGACACTGTGCGTTCGGGATTCCTGACAGCACTCGAAGCCTTCTGGAACGGTTGGGGCAACACCCGTCACAATCTGCTTCTTGTCGTGTGCGGCTCAGCAACATCATGGATGCTCGACAACATCATAAACAATAAGGGTGGGCTGTATGGACGACTTACTGGCGAGATGAAATTGTCGCCATTCACACTGAAGGAGTGCGACGAGTTTTTCAAGTGCCGTGGCATAAAGATGTCAAAATACAATGTGCTGCAAGCTTATATGGCATTGGGCGGTATTCCGTTTTACTTGAACATGTTCAATGTTGCCTATAGTCTGCCGCAGAACATCGATTCACTGTTTTTTGAACGCAACGCCAAGTTGGGTGACGAGTTCGACCGACTGTTCAATTCCATATTCGACAATGCCGACGACTGTATGAAGATTGTGCGTCTGTTGGGTACGCGCCATTCTGGATACACCCGAAAAGAGATTGTGCAGAAAACCGGACTTAGCTCTAATGGCGACCTGACAAAAATGTTAAAGGCACTTGTTGGTAGCGACTTTGTTGTGAAGTACGTTCCCTTTGGAGCTTCATCGCGCGACGAACACTACAAACTTATTGATTCCTTCTGTTGGTTCTGGTTGCATTTCAAGGAGAGCAAGTGCATTACGCAGCCTGATTATTGGCAATGCCATGTCAAGGAAAGTGAAATATCGGCATGGCGGGGCATTGCATTCGAGGAAGTTTGCCTACGACATATTTCACAAATCAAGAATGCATTGAACATCGGCGGTGTATCAACCAACGAATCGGCTTACACAGTCCGAGATGGCGAACAAGGCGGTATGCAGATAGACCTGCTTATTGAACGTGCCGACGATGTGGTAAATGTATGTGAGATGAAGTTCTATCGAATGCCCTTTGCCGTGACAAAATCCTATGCCCAGACACTTGCTGCACGTCTGCAATATCTTGAAGAGAAATATCCCTCGCTAACGTTCCACCTTACATATATAGGTAGTACGGAACTTGTACATAATGAATATTCCGACATCTTTACTTCAGTTGTCACAGCCGACGAATTGTTTGTATAGCAAATAAAGAAAGCGTATATCCCTTACCAAGTGTGTGGTAGGAATATACGCTTTCTTTATTTTAGTCTATTTATATTCTGTTACTTATGTATTAGTAGCCAGGGTTCTGCTCGTTCTCGAGATTCGGGTTAACCTTAACCTCGTATGAAGGGATAGGCCATACCCAGTGGATGTCGTCGGCAGCCATTGCTCTCTTCTCGAAGTAATCGCCTGTGACGGTAGCACCCTTTGCTTCAGCTGTGGGCTGAGCGTAACGTGCGCTATAGCCCTTGCCCCAACGCTTGAGGCAGCTGATACGCAGACCTTCGCCAACAGTCTCTCGGAACCATTCGTTCTCGATATTCTCCTCTGTAGCTTCTGTTACTTCAGCCACACGTGCGCTCTGCAAAGCATTGAGCGCAATCTTAGCCTTTTCGGCATCACCGCCCTTGAAGTAAGCTTCAGCAGCAATAAGATAAGCCTCGCCAATCATAAACGGCTTGACATGTTGGCGTGCATTAGGTACAGAGCTTGAACGGAGTGCAGGGTTACCAAGATACTTAGAGAACGCATAGACATCCTTAAATTTCTTACCTCCGACTTCTATGACGTAATAATTCTTTGTAAACCACTGATTAAGGCGCAAATCCGATTCACTATAACTATCAACCAACTTGCCTGAAGGCAGATAATAAGGAGCGAGATAGATGCCTTTACCAGGGAATCCCAATGATACCAACTTAGGATTGTTACTTGCCTTAGTGTAATAATCATTCGTGCCCGAACCATTTTCGGTAATACTTGCTGGCAGCTGCATGATAGCTTCGGTTCCGTTGTCGTTGGTATACTCAGCCTTCATGGCATCAGCATTCGAAGACACAACATACTCAGCTGCTGAGTTGATAACTTTCTCAGCATACTCAGCTGCCTTTTCATTGTTCTTCGTGTCAAGATAGTAACGTGCATAGAGCATGTTCAGGACATCGGAGGTCACCAACTCAGAACGCTTTGCACCCGGCTTGTCAGCAATGCCATAACTTGCAGCAAGGTCAAGGTCGGCCTTGATCTGCTCATACACCTTAGCAACAGTAGCACGGTGAGGTTTCTCCAACTGGTTGTAAGCAAGCACCAATGGCACACCAAGGTCAGAACTTGCAGTAGCAGTATTGTAAGCCTTGGCAAAATGACGTACAAGCTCCATATAGCTGTAAGCCCTGAAGCACAGTGCCTCGCCTGCATATAAGTCGGCATCGGCCTTGGAGCCAGCATTGGCATTGCCATAGTTCTGTGCCGAGTTGATGAAGATGTTGTAGTCCTTGATGGCACTGTACATCGACTCCCACAAGTCCTTTGTATCATAGTCGGACGAGGTGAATGTCATGTCGGTACGATGGATTCCGCCGTAGTTATTGCCATAACCTATAGCTGCATTAAATCCATCGCACATAACCTCCGACGGCTGACTGTTGACACCATAGAATGTCGAACGGAATGAAGAATAAATACCATTACGCATAGCCGACAACTCAAGGTCGGTTTTTATGGCATTGTTTGCATCTGCTGCTTCTACATAAGATGTTGGAGCAACATCGAGGTGGCAAGAGGTGAGGGTTGACAACCCCACACCTAATGCTATGATGAAATATTTGTTCATTTTCATTTTTGTAGTCTATAATAAGTTATACACTAATTCTTTTAGAAAGTAAGTTCGATACCGAAGAGGAACTGCTTTGAGTTACCAATAATACCACGTGTAAGATTGCCATCAACCTCAGGGTCAATACCGCCATAGTTGGTCACAGTAAAGAGATTGCGGGCTGTTGCAGTAAACTTAACATCGTTCAATACATTCTGCCATGCGAGAAGCGACTTGGGCAGCTGATAGCCAATCTGCAGATTCTTCAAACGCAGGAATGAAGCATTCTCAAGCATGCTATCATCAAACTGCAATGTGTAACCTTCTTCCCAATTCGGGAACTTAGCATTCTTATTGTCCTCCGACCAATAATCGGCTGTATTCTTTTTCAAGTTTGTCGTATAGCCTCCAATACTCGGGTCATTGTAGAACATTGCATCATTATTGTAAAGATACTTGCCGAGAACATAAGAGAAGTCAGCCTGCAGACTCAATCCCTTCCAACCTGCTGCTATGCTGAAACCACCATTTACAGGAGCATAAAGATTCTTACCCGAATTCTGTGTGAGTGCAGCTTCGTTAAAGTCCTCTGTCGTCTCTTTCTTTGTAGTAACATCAGGGTTGTCACCAGCCTTATACCACATCGGAGCACCATTCTCCTTGTTTATGCCAGCATATAATGGCAGATAGAAAGCAGGAGCCTTTCCTACAACGTAAGCAGTCAGGTAATTGGACATTTCCCAACGCTGACGTCCGTCGAACAACTTTGTCACCTTCATTGCATTGTAGTTGAAGGTTGTTGAGAAGTTCACGAAGTAGTCCTTGCCACGTACGATATCGACTCCGAGTTTGATATCAATACCCTGATTCTGAAGTTCGCCCACATTGTTGTACATTGACGAGAAACCAGTAGTGTAAGGATAAGGAACTTCCATAAGCATGTCGCTGGTTTTGCGCAGATAGTAGCTAAGGTCGAAATCGAAACGATTCCACAAACGTCCGCTGATTCCGATGTTGAGAAGTTTCTGAGTCTCCCATGTCAGTTTCGGGTTGCCAGCCTGAACATAGTTCATTGCAAACTTATCATTAAACGATGTTGTCTTACCAACAAGACCGAGTGCAGTATAGTCTCCGATAGCGGCATTACCCTGTGTACCGTAGCTTACCTTGAAGTCAAGTGAATTGATCCATGTGTAAGGCTGCATGAAAGCTTCGCTTTTTACCTTCCATAATGCACCTGCTGCCCAGAATGTAGCGTTACGGTTGTCCTTACCGAAGCGTGAGCAGGCATCGTTACGTACAGTCACGTCGAAGAAATAGCGGTTGTTATAGTTATAATCAACACGTCCGAAGAACGAGAGAAATCTGCTCTCAGTTGCATCCTCCGATACCTTATATGTGCTCTGTTCGCCATTCTGCAGATTCATAAGAGCATCGATCACCTGTCCTTTGCTGTATGCAGTGAATGCGTCGTAGCTGTTCTTGATACCCTCCTGTCCGGCGAGAACTGTGAACTGATGCACCTTATTGATGTTGAAGCCATACTCGATGGTGTTTGTTATAGTGTGCGAATAGTCGTAATCAGAAGTTTTCTCACGTGTACCCTTTCCAGCTGCTGGAGCGTACGAAGGCTTAACAAAGTAGTTGTTGCGGCTGAAATAGAGGTCGGTACCTACACGCGAACGAATCTTAAGATTCTTTATCGGTTCAAGCTCAACATATGCATTGCCGTTGAGGCCATAGCGTGAAGTGACATCCGAGATGTAACGGTTCTTGTATTGATCGCTATATGCACCGAATGGGAAGCGGTCAAGTAGCTTGCCATTTTCATCATAAGCAGGATATAGAGGATTAAGCATATACGACAAACCGCCATTGGTATAGTTTGAAGCACCTTCAGAATTACCCCATGCTGAGTTACGCTGCTTCTTATCGTAAGAAAGGTTGATGTTCACGCCAGTACGCAACCATGTCTTAGGACGTGCGTCAAGGTTTGTGCGGAATGTGTAGCGGTCGTAGAAGTTGCCGATGGTAGTACCCTTCTGGTGGAACTGCGAAGCACTGATGTTGTAAGACATACGGTCGCTACCGCCCTGAATACTCAAGTCGTTCTGAGTCTGCGGAGTATTAAACTGCTGATAAATCTCATACCACTTTGTATTGCTGCGATAACCTTCATCATCATACAATGCCTTCATAGTTTCTTCTCCGAGCAAGCCGGTATAAAAAGCATATAGCTCATCGCCAGTCATCATGTCTTCATAGAAGCCCTTGTTTGCCAAGGTGTTCCATCCATACTGCGAACGCAGTGTTATAGTGGCCTTTGAGTTGTAACCACCATTCTTTGTGGTGATGTAAACAACACCATTTGCAGCACGCGAACCATAGATAGATGTGGCGGATGCATCCTTAAGCACCGTAACCGATTTGATGTCATTAGGATTCATAGCCATAATTGCACGGCTTGACGAAGCAATACCGTCAATAACGTACAAAGGAGTAGAACTTGCACCGAGTGAACCTACACCGTGCAGACGCATGCTTACAGCATTGTCACCAGCCTCACCTGATGAAGACAATACGCTAAGACCCGAAACCTGACCCTGCAGATTGTCGAGAACAGATGCAGACGGAGCATTCTTCAGCTTCTCTGAGTTGACTGTGGCAATAGAACCAGTAAGCGAGCTGATCTTACGACCAGAACCGTAACCTACAACCACTACCTCGTCAATGTCCTTAGAGCTATTATTGAGCGAAATAGTCATACGTGACGATGCCTTGATAGTTTTGCTTGTCATACCGATGTACGAGACCTCAAGTGTTGCGCCAGCAGGAACATTAAGAGTAAAATTACCATCAACATCTGTTACAGTACCGGTATTCTTCTGACCTACAACCTTGACAGTAGCGCCAACAATAGGCTGTCCGTCTTCAGCTGAGGTGACCTTACCGGAAATGCGAGATTGAGCCAGTGCCATTCCTATGCTCAGGAACAGGCAGGCTACAAAAGTCATGATTCTTTTTTCCATAAAATCTCTCTCTTTTGGTGAATAATATAATTAATTGTTTTTTTGTCGAGCTTTATGTCTGTGACGGATATAACGCGAACCTCGCTACCTCTTGCCGGGAGGTGGAGAATCATCCATACACAGTTGCAACGTTGAGCGTAATGTTATTGCGTTTTGCGTCTATATATAATAGGTGTAGACAACATGTAATTGTCAGCCTATTTTTGTCGAAGTAATTGCTTATTGCTTTTATGTTTTCCTATGTGGGGTTAAGCCCACTATGAATTTGTTAATATTTTTAGATATTAAAATTCGTTTGCAAAAATAGCTATTATTTTTCACAGTTGCAAATGTTTTACTACAAAATGTTCGGTTTTGTTGTATTTTTATTACAAAAGATTTTTAAAAAGCCGTCGTAGCTTAGCTTTTGTGATTATTGTGCACGAACACATGGACAGAACGAAAGTTGAAAATGCAATAAAATGGCATAAATATTGATTTTTGTGCAAGTTTTAGGCGCTTGTTTACAATTAAAAACTTAATATATGTCAATTTTTAATTGACAAAAAAGCAATAAACACTACGATATTTTACAATATGATAGTAAAACAACGCAGTGCCTATTGCCTTTACTTGTTATTTTTATCTTTTTGTTAGACTGAGCCTCTCGTGCCCATTATTTTGTCTCGTCGGTCACGGCAAACAAGTCGTCGAGAGTGACTTCGTCATCGACAATTGCCGAATGTTTTCCAGGTAAAACCCCGTATGTAGTAACCATTGTCATGCGTGTACTGCAACGTGTAGCCGTCTCGGCACGGAAAATAGCCATACGCTCACGTAAGCGACGTTCGTAGTCGGCGCTTATTATATAAGGTGTACCGGAAAACTTCATTTCACAGATGTTTATATTCCGGTCGGCACGCTCTATCACAAGGTCAATCTGTGTGCCATGTCCGCCTTGTCGGCTACGCCATGCGCTTGAATCGTTGAGTATACGGTCGATGCCAAGAGCCTGCTTTATCTCGTCAAGATGCATCAGACACAACAATTCGAAACTGAATCCTTGCCAACTCACCACTTGCTGACTCGAAGACAGATGGGTCCAGCGGTGCGGGTCTTTCGTGTCTACACCTTGTATATATTTATAGAAGAACAGAGTGTAGAAGTCTTTAATGCGGTAGATTGTATTGTTGCGCTTATTGCCGTAGCGTGCGTATGGCAGCACAAAATCGCATTGCTCCAAATCAGAAAGTACCTTCGTGAGCGCAGCGCCTCCTAATCCCGTATTTTCTGAAATTTCCTTGCGTGTATATCCTTCCTTTCGTTGTGTGAGCAGACGAATTACCGTAAGATAATTGTCGGGACGCTTGAAGAGCGTAGCGTAGAGTTCGTTGTGTTCAGTACGGAGCATGGCGTGGCTGTCAGCAAAGAACAGCTCGTCGATGTTAGACAATAACGACACGTGCGGATTGAGAAGTGTCAGATAGAAAGGCACACCTCCCAATATCATGTAGCACTGTGCTATCTGATAGCGACTCCAATTGAAGTGGTGTTCGTCCATATATTGTTCCACTTCATACAGACGGAACGGACGCAGATATATCTTGCGCGTGATACGATTGAACAGTCCTCCCTGATTGTGTAGCAGGCTGTCAATCATCCACGACGTAGCCGAACCGCATGCCACAAACACTATGTCGTCGCGCATTGCTGCCCATCCATTCCAAAAATTCTCCAACGACGACACAAAATCAGACTTTGGCGTATCCATCCACGGCATTTCGTCAAAGAATATTACTTTCTTTCTATTCGCATCTTTTGCCTCAAGCAGTCTGGCAAGGCTATCGAAAGCCTGTGTCCAGTTCTTCAGTTCTGGGGCGAATTCAGACGATGAGTAGCGCTGCAATGCCTTGGCGAAATCGGCAAGCTGCTGTTCGCGCGGCATCTCGTGCTTGCCTACAAACGAAAAGTCGTAGGTGTCGTTGAAGAAACGACGCACAAGAAAAGTCTTGCCTATACGGCGACGACCGTATATTACAACAAACTCCGAACGTCCCGATTCAAGACAGTTATTCAGTATCGACTGCTCTTTATGTCTTCCTATTAACTTGTCCATAAGCCATTTATTATTGATAACTTGCCAAAATTACGAAAAAAATGCGGTTTTGGCAAGTTATCCAAATCGATAACTTGCCAAAACTTCAAAAAAATCGCAGTTTTGGCAAGTTATCGGATTTTCCAAGGTCACATTACGCCTAACGACTGCATCACTTTTTTGTTGGCTTCAGCCAGCGACGGGTCGAGCAACGCGCGTATATATATTAAGGTGGTGGAGAGTTTGGTGTGCCCCATAGCTTTGGCAATGAGCGAAATGTCTATGCCCGAGCGATAGGCAAGGCTCGCCCACGAGTGGCGCGCAACGTACGACGACAGTGTACGATTGCTGCCGATAAGCTGTGAGAGACGGTGGAGAGCGTAATTGTACGCACGCAACCGTTTGAGATAAGTGTGGTGAATGTTGGCGGCAGTGGTGTCGGCAAGTATCGGGAAAACATATTCGCTACCCTGCGTTGTGTGCCGACTGATGATTTCAGTCATGTACGGCTCAATTGCCACGCACACCTTATGCCCCGTCTTATGGCGGGCATAGTGCAGCACGCCGTCGTGTATCTGTTGCCATTTCAGATAGGCAATGTCTACAAACGGCATTCCCATAGCCATGAAACTGAACATGAATATGTCGCGAGCAAAGGCGAGGTGAGGCAGATGGTCGAGTTGCAGTGCGAGCAGTTGGCGTATCTCTTCATCAGTGACGCTGCGTTTGGCTGTTTGTTCATTGCCGGTGAAGACAGCAGTGAAGGGATTGTCGGCAACATTGCCTGCCGCCCGGTTGTACAAGCTACGCAATGAGCGCATATATGCCGACACGGTATTGAGACGTATGCCTCGGTCGCAAAGCCACCGCTGATAGCATTGGAGCATTGCGGTAGTAATGTCGGCAAAGCACCATTTGCTATTATCCAGAAAGCGTGACAACGAGCGTGCAGCCGTAAGATAATTGGCAGCAGTCTTGTGGCGTGCTTGTTTCTGCATGCGCTCAGCCTCAGCCATGGCAAAGCTCATTCCGTCCAGATTCATTACATTGGTTGCGCTATACTTCTTTCCTTTGGGGGCATGTCCAAAGCCCATCTCTATTCTGAAATATACCATAATAATGTATTTAAAGGTTAGACACTTGTTTTATATTTGCATTTCTAACGCTCAGAATTGCGAGTTGAACGCACAAAGAAATCTTTAGCTCAAAATTCTCGAGTTTTGCGCAGTTTTAGCTACATTATTCATACTCAGATAGTTATAATCGTAATGAGCCAAACTTGCAAAATGTACGTTTGCAAAAAACCTCATTTTTATTGCAAATGGGCTACATTTATACGTCAACGGGACTACAGTTGGCATTCAAATGTTGTCCTTATGCCTTGCAAAAGTAGTCCATTTAGAAAGTAAATGTAGTTCATTTGAAGAACTAACGAAGTGAATTGCTGCCAAACCCTATAAAAAACAGCCTCTGAAATCTCTAGAATGAATTTTTTATTTGTAACACTTTTTTACTGCATATACGATATTTGCATAGCTTTCTCCACCTCCCGGCAAGAGGTAGCGAGGCTCATGTTATATCCATCGCAGACATAAAGCTCGATAAAAATACAATTAATTATATTATTCACCAAAAGAGAGAGATTTTATGGTAAAGAAAATTGCACTCACGCTTTGCACAGCGCTCGTTGCCAGCTCTATGGCTATGGCACAGAATCGTACTGTGAAGGGCAAAATCACCGATGCCAACGGCAATCCTATCATAGGAGCTACCGTAAAGGTTGAAGGTTCGAAGACTGTAGGTGCCGTTACCGCTGGTGATGGACAGTTCTCCATCTCGGTGCCTGCTAACAGTAAGCTTAATGTCACTTATATCGGCTACAAACCCCAGACCGTGCAGGTGAACAACCGTACAAATCTTGTTATTGTCATCGAGGAAGACAACGAGCAGTTGGGCGAGGTGACAGTAGTGGCTTATGGTACTAAGCGCAAGCAGGATGTTGTAGGTTCGGTGGCAAACGTCAACAAGAACATTATTGCCAATGCGCAGTCGTCTTCTGTATCAAGTGCTCTTGAGGGTGCTGTAGCAGGTGTACAGGTGCTCAGTGGTTCAGGTCAGCCGGGTAGCGATGCCGCCATCTATGTACGTGGTATCGGTTCTATGTCTGCCAGCAACGCAGCCCTTATCGTAGTCGACGGTGTGCCTTTCAATGGCAAATTGTCAGACATCAACCCCCAGGATATCCAGTCGATTTCAGTGTCTAAGGACGCTGTGTCTAACTCACTTTACGGTTCGCGTGCAGCAGGCGGCGTGGTTATGGTGACCACAAAGTCGGGCAGCAAGGAGAAGGTTGCTATCAACTTCCGTGGCACATGGGGTGTTTCTAACCGTGCCTACAAGGACTATGACATGGCTACCGACCAGAGCGAGTTCTATCGCCTTACATGGTATGGTATCCGCAACACTGAGTGGGCAGCAGGCAAGTCGCTTGAGGAGGCAGCAGCAACAGCAAGCAGCAGCTTGCTCGGCGAGCTGGGCAACTACAATGCCTACATCGTTCCTGATGGCGAGTATCTCGTCAACACCGACGGTACATTCAACAAGAATGCCAAGCTGCGCTACAATGACTCGTTCGCTGACGCACTGTTCAAGTCGGCATTCCGTCAGGAGTATACCATTTCTGCATCGGGCGGCAACGACCGCACCGACTTCTATCTGTCGGCAGGCTATCTCGACAACCAGTCGTACGTTATCGGTTCTTCTTACGAGCGCTATACAATGCGTGCCAACGTCAGCTCACAGCTGAAGTCATGGCTTAAGGTAGGTACCAACATCGCTTACTCGCACACCAAGAGCAATGGTGTACAGGAGCGTTCGGGTATGGCTTCTAACCCGTTTGAGACAGCTCGCGGTTGGGCTCCTATCTATCCGGTACATGCCTATGACGCTCAGGGCAATATGAAACGCGATGAGAACGGCAAGCCGATTTATGATGCCGGTACCGGTCAGACTGACGGCACTAAATCACGTCCTATAGCTCAGAACCAGAACATTATCTGCTCAATGAACGAGGATATCAACGAGAACATCTACAACAATATCTCTACACGTTCGTTCATCGAGGTGAAGTTGCCGCTCAACTTCAAGTTCGTGACCAACTATGCTTACGACTTCACCAATGTAACAAGCAACAGCTTCATGACTCCTACCATCGGCGACGGTGCTTCGTTCAATGGTCGTGGCACACGTGCAAGTGGTACAGATATGACAAGCAACTTCAACCAGATTCTCTCTTATGAGAATGTGTTCGACGAGGATCACAACTTCTCTGCCAAGCTTGGCCATGAGTACTATACATACAAGACAACTTATCTGGAAGGACAGAAGACAAACTTCTTCGATCCGTACAACTCTGAACTCTACAATGGTGGTCAGATTCAGTCACTGACGAGCAACTCTGTAACTCACAACATCGAGGGCTACTTCGCAATGGCTGACTACAACTATGCTCACAAGTACTACCTCTCGGCTGCGTTCCGTCGCGACGGTACATCACGCTTCCTCGACCGTTGGGGTAACTTCTGGTCGGTAGGTGCCGGATGGCGTATCTCGTCTGAGAAGTTTATGGAGAGCACCAAGTCATGGCTCAACGACTTGAAGCTCCGTGCATCTTACGGTACACAGGGTAACGAGGCTATCCTTCCGGGTTATTCTTATGGCTACACTCCGTATGTAGACATGTATGATGTGACATGGGACGGTTCGAAGCTTGGCTACGCAGTAGCTTTCTATGGCAACAAGGACCTCTCTTGGGAGACTCAGAAGACATTCGACCTCGGTCTTGACTTCCGTTTCCTCGACCGTATCTACGGTAACATCGACTTCTTCACACGTCGTACTGACGACATGCTGTTCAAGCGTCCTTTGGCAACATCAAGTGGCCGTCCTTACAACTGGGAGAATATCGGTGCAATGCGCAACAACGGTATCGAGTTTGAGTTGAACGCCGACATCATCAAGAACAAGGATATGAAGTGGACCGTTACATTGCTTGGTTCACACTACTCTAACAAGGTGCTTACACTGCCTGAGGAGAACCGCGAAGAAGGTATCGTAAGCGGTACATTCAAGCTCATGGAGAACAAGAGCCGCTACGAGTACTTCACATACAAGTATGCTGGTATGGACGAGAAGGGCAACCCGACATGGTATACCGACGAGAAGGATGAGCAAGGCAACGTTATCGGTCAGACTACTACCGGTAAATATTCTGAGGCTACAAAGTACTGGCTTGGCAAGCAGGCTCTGCCCGACTTCAACGGCGGTCTGAACACTTCATTCTCATACAAGGGCTTCGACGTGAACATCGCTACTGCATTCCAGCTTGGCGGATGGGCATACGACTCACAGTACCTCAGCGGTATGAGCGTTTCGTACTACGTAGGCCACAACAGAGATATGTGGAATACATGGAATCCGGAGACAGGCAAGGGTAAGTATCCTATCTGGAACGCCAACAACTCGTCTAACTCATACACCCAGACATCGGATGCCCACCTTATAAGCGCATCTTACTTCAGCATCCGCAACATTACGCTCGGCTACACATTGCCGTCAAGCCTGATGAAGCGTTGGGGTATCGGTTCGATCCGCGTGTTCGCTACAGGTGACAACTTGGCACTCTTCTCTAAGCGTCAGGGCTTCGACCCGCGCGTTTCAATGAGTGGTGGCAACAGCAGCTATGGTGGCTATTCACCAATGCGCACACTCACCGGTGGTATCAACATCACATTCTAAGTTCATCACATTAAAAAACAGGAAAACAATGAAAAAAGGAAAAATATTCTTGCTGGCACTTGCGTCGCTTCCACTCTTCACCTCCTGTATCGACGATGCCGAGCAGAACACATATCTGACGGAAGACCGTCGCACAGAGCTTGCCAATGAGAATCCTGACAAGGTGTTCTCGTCAGCAGTAGCTGGTATATACAGCGACATGCAGAGTTATGTCAAGACAATTAATAGTCACAACTACTTCGGACAGAAGAGTTTCGATTATCTTACATCGCTTATGGGCAACGATATGGTTATGACCGGCCGATTCGGTATGAGTCTTTATCATTATCTTTGCGACTATTGGGCACAGAACTTTGTTGCTACTGCCAACCGTTGGGCTGAGTATTATCGTTGCATTGACAATGCTAACCAGATTCTCAAGACCATCGATCCGGAAACTACCGATGAGGCAGTCTTGAAGTATCGTGCCATAGCTCTCGGCATGCGTGGTTATGCCTACCTGCAGCTCTCTTATCTCTATCAGCAGAGCTACTATGTAGGATGCGACGACACCAAGTGGGGCAAGGGTCAGCA
>ERZ1034719.1074-NODE-1074-length-13522-cov-6.197297_pt1 | contig 13522 bp, 6 predicted proteins | sample MGYA00520703_ERZ1034719 | MGnify/ENA primary metagenome ERZ1034719 (study PRJEB33766, sample SAMN09781716) | gut metagenome | biome: gut microbiome | host: Homo sapiens | place: Madagascar | study: EMG produced TPA metagenomics assembly of the PRJNA485056 data...
AATCACTTCTGTTCTCCTGTGTTTGAACTGTAAACCAAACAAGGGATAGATCACAATGGGGAGGGGGCCACGCGCGGCGTATGTGCGCAACGAAAGTGAGCACATAGCCGCGCCAAGAGCGCGTGTTGCCCAACGGGCAATAGCGCGACCCAAGCCCGTATTGCCCAACGGGCAATAGGGCGATAAAAGCGCGTATGGAGCAAAGCGACATAGCGCGTAACAAATGCTTTTTTGTCAGTTTGATGCGTATTCAAGGCGGCTAGCTCGAGGGCAAGGGGGCGTACTGAGGTACGTTCCCGCCGCCCGCTGGGCGACGCCAACGCAGAAGACGCGCAAAATGGCAAAAAAGCCCAGAGTGCCCATCTCAAGATGGAGATGGGGGCATTACGTTTGCATGGAGGTGAGGAATTCGGCGTTTGTTTTCGTCTGTGAGAGCTTATCGAGGAGGAACTGCATGGCGTCGACGGCGTTGAGGTTTTGGATGATTTGTCGCAGGATCCAGACGCGATTGAGGGTGAGCGGGTCGAGGAGGAGTTCTTCTTTGCGCGTGCCCGATCGCGCGATGTCGAGGCATGGGAATGTGCGGCGTTCCATGAGTTTGCGGTCGAGGTGGAGTTCGCAGTTGCCGGTGCCTTTGAATTCTTCGAAGATGACTTCGTCCATGCGCGATCCGGTGTCGATGAGGGCGGTTGAGATGATGGTGAGCGAGCCGCCGTCTTCGATGTTTCGTGCGGCGCCGAAGAAGCGCTTTGGTTTGTGCAGGGCGTTGGAGTCGACGCCGCCGGAGAGGATTTTGCCCGAGGCTGGGACGACCGTGTTGTAGGCACGAGCGAGTCGGGTGATGGAGTCGAGGAGAATGACGACGTCGTGTTTGTATTCGACGAGGCGTTTGGCTTTTTCGATGACCATTTCGGCGACTTGGACGTGGCGCGTGGCTTGTTCGTCGAACGTCGATGAGATGACCTCGCCTTGGACGGAGCGCATCATGTCGGTGACTTCTTCGGGGCGTTCGTCGATGAGTAGGACGATGAGCGTGACCTCGGGGTGGTTTTCGCTGATGGCGTTGGCGATGTTTTGGAGGAGGTGGGTTTTACCGGTGCGAGGCGGGGCGACGATGAGTGCGCGTTGGCCCTTGCCGATGGGCGTGAGCATGTCGAGGACGCGCGTGGAGTAGTTGATCGGGTCGTGCTCGAGGACGAGGCGCTCTTGCGGATAGAGGGGCGTGAGGTTGTCGAAGAGAATTTTTTCGCGCGATTTTTCGGGCGCTTCGAAGTTGATTTGCTCGATTTGGAGGAGGGCGAAGAACTTTTCGTTCTCGTGGGGAGGGCGTACGCGACCATAGACCGTGTCGCCAGTGCGCAAGTTAAATCGCTTGATTTGCGATGGCGAGACGTAGATGTCGTCGGGACTGGGGAGGTAGTTGTAGTCGATGGAACGAAGGAATCCAAAGCCCTCGGGCAACGTTTCGAGGACGCCTTCGCCCCAAATTTCACCGCTAATGCGCGCCTGTGCCTGGAGTATGCCGTAGACGAGCTCTTGACGGCTGAGATTGGCTGCGTTTTCGATATTGAGCGCGGAGGCTTTTTCGAGCAACTCCGAAATGTGCATGCGTTTTATGTCTTTAATAAGCATGATCAACCCGAAAGATGAGAGAGATAAAAAGTGAAAAGGGATCGATGTATTTTATGCGAAATCGTCGCGACGTCAAGCGTTTTTCTCACCCTTAGCTCGCTTTGATTCGATATCTCGTTCTAAACGCCGATCTTCTTGCGAGTACTTTGCGTATTCGCTTTAATATGTTCGAGTTTCAACAGTCTCTTTTTTCGATAGTTTGATGCAGATACAAGGAAGCTAGCCCAAGGGCAAGGGGGCGTACTAAGGTACGTTCCCGCCGCCCGCGTGGCGACGCTGACGCAGTAGATGCGCAAAATATCGAAAAAAGATTGTGGGGGACCAGTCCCCCACATCCCCACGCCGCTACGCGGCTTTATGGCTAGCGTTTTCGCTTGGTTTTTCTTTGTTTTTTACAGCAGTTTTTCTTTGCGCTTCGCGCGTTTTTGCGTATTCGCTTTAATGTACGTTGTTTTTTACGTCAGTTTTTCTTTGCGCTTCGCGCGTTTTTTTGTGGGGGACCAGTCCCCCACGCCCCCACGCCGCTACGCGGCTTTATGGCTAGCGTTTTCGCTTGGTTTTTCTTTGTTTTTTACAGCAGTTTTTCTTTGCGCTTCGCGCGTTTTCTTTGCGCTTCGCGCGTTTTCTTTGCGCTTCGCGCGTTTTTGCGCTTCGCGCGTTTTTTTGCACTAAAAGATTAGAGATTAAGAGAAAATTTCACCCGATCGCCAATGACCTCTTGCACCACAATTCCCTTCGCCCGAAATGCATTCAAAAACGCCTCGATCGTCGTCTTGTTCAAACGCGTCCGACGCGCAAGCGTCCGGATATCGGAGGCTCCGCGCGTGAGAAGCCAGCGATAAATATCCTTCGCAGCATGGATCGGATCATCGCTCAAGTCGGCTAATATAGCCGGATCGATCGCATCTTCGACAAATCCCATGTCGGGTATCTTGTCGCGGCTGTTGGCCGAATTGCGCGGTGCACGGCTCGTCGGTGGGTTCTGAACCACTTGTACTTTCAATGGCTTGCCAACGACTTTTTGCGTGTCGGGGACCGGGATTTCATAGTGTTCACATTGTCCGAGCATTTCGGCTTCGCGCGCCGCCGCTTCGATGATCGGCTGAAGTATCGATTCTACCGACATAGGCGCATGCCAAATCGCCGGATTCCCCAAACGACGAAGAATCGTCGCCGGCGAATACGAAATGTGGAAATTGATGTCGTCGATGTTTTCGTGTCCGTCGCGCGAATCGCGCGGCGAATAAAAATCGGCAAAAGATACGCTTTGTGCAGGAAGTTCATAAGAAATGCGGTATTTTGTCTTTTCATCGACGATTTGATCCGAACGCGCACTGCGAATCATCGAAAGCAAATTCTCTCGCGTCATGCCGCGCAAAGTGAGCATGTTAAACGGATCTTCTTCTAGTTTCTGCGCAAATGCGATGAGCAATGCACAAGCATGCTCGCAAGGCGCCACCAACGTTCGGCAATTGCAGTGGAATGTAAATTCGCGCAATTTCGTCGGGAATAGCGATAGCGACGCTTGCTTGAAGATGTCGACGATGCCTTGCGGGAGCTCGCCGTTGAGGAGCGATGTCGTGAATATCGCGCGATCGGAAAGCATCGCGATGACGTTGCGCCATTGTCCTTGAGCAAATTGACGCAACTCGATCGAGACGACTTGATCGAATATCGTCGCCTCGAGACATCCCGGCGTGACGCAGATATTGTTGACGAGCCCAGCCGAGACGAGCGGAATCGAATTCGGGAGGCTGTCGACGACGGCTTGGCTCATATCGGTAATGGCATCGCACCAAAGACGAGCATGCCACGATTGGAGCATGAGCGATTGTTCGATTTTAAGCGAGTCGGCGTGAGCCGTTGCAAGCGCTCGGGCGGTGGTGGCGATGACGTCGTTGTGCTTGACGACGTGTTTGTGGATCTTCGTCGCATGGACGACGGTGCGATCTTTTTTGGTAACGGGTTTTAACGCCACGCGAACGGCGTGTTTTTTGATCGCCGTCTTGGCTTCTTGTGGCTCTGGTGTGGTGTCTACCTTCGCAGGCTTGGGCGCGATTTCTTCGTAGATTCTGGTCGGTTCGGCGGGCTTGGGCGCCGGCGGAGCGACGAATTGTTTTTCGGGCTTGTCGTAGATCGCATGCGCTTGCGGCTTTGTGCTGTGCAATAGCTTCGTTGGCTTGTCTTTATCGCCCGTTGTGGCGTTCGAAGTGGGCACATTGGCGACGATACGGCGCTGTGTAGAATATTGCGGAGACGCCGCGTTTTGTGCCGTATTATTCGATTGAACGGCGTTTTGTTGGTTTGAAATTCGGTAATTGTTGGGTTGATTTGGAGATTTATTAAATCGATTTCGCGTTTGTGCAGTCGCGTCTTTGTCGTTGATGTACTGGGTTTGTTTGGCGTTTGAATCCGACGAGGGCGTTTTTTTGGATGTCTTTGGATTGTTCTGTTTGGGTGGAGTCGATTTGTTTGCCTTGGGATGTCGGGCGATCGACGACATATCGACGACGCGATTGAGTCGGAGCGCTGCGGCGACTTCGGGCGGATTATCGGGTGTCGATTTATCGCACGATTTGGCTTTATCGTTTGTATTGATGGGTATGCCAGTCGACAAGATCCCTTTGTTATCATGCGTTTTCATCGATCATGGCCTCCGAGCTAAGTGTGAAGAGTTCGCGTAGGGCGTCGGCATCGAGTTGCGAGACCCAAGCGCCCGAGGCGTCGACGATGGCATCGGAGAGGTTTTTCTTTTCTTCGAGCATGAGGTCGATTTTTTCTTCGAGCGTTCCGAGCGTGAGGAATTTATGAACTTGGACGTTTTTATTTTGCCCAATTCTGTAGGCTCTATCGGTTGCTTGATCTTCGACGGCGGGATTCCACCAGCGATCGAAGTGGAAGACGTGCGAGGCGGCAGTGAGATTGAGACCTGTGCCGCCTGCTTTGAGCGATAAGATGAAGATGGGGGGACCGTCGGGCGATTGGAAGTCGGCGACGAGGGCATCGCGCTGGCTAGCCGTGAGTCCGCCGTGCAAGAAGGGAATCGTCTCGAGATCGAAAGCATCTTGGAGAATGGGAACGAGGAGATCGCCCATCTCTTTGAATTGTGTAAAGATGAGTGCGCGTTCGTCGTTTTCGATGATCGTTTCGAGCATGTCGATGAGCCGCAAAATCTTGCCCGAACGATCGGGCGATTTCGACGATGCCTTTTGGAATAGGGCAGGGTGATCGACGATTTGTTTGAGATGAGTGAGCAAAGCGAGTATTTGTCCGTGTCGGGCAATCCCCTCGGCGTGTTCGATCTTTTCCATCGTCGTGTTGACGAGGGCTTGATAGAGCGTAGCTTGCTCGCGCGAGAGCGAACAAAATATCTTGTTCTCCATCTTTTCGGGCAGATCTTGGATGATTTGTGGGTCAGATTTGACGCGTCGGAGGATAAACGGTGCGACGACGTTTCGGAGTCGTTCTTTGGCTTTTTCGTCGTTATTGCGCTCGATGGGCACCCCATAGAGCCTTTGGAATCGCGTATGCGTGCCCAAAAGCCCCGGATTGAGGAAGTCCAAGATAGACCAGAGCTCGGAGAGTCGGTTTTCGATAGGCGTTCCCGTGAGGGCGACTCGGAAATCGGCTTGTAGCTCGCGCACCAATATCGATCGCTTGCTCGAGGCGTTTTTAATCGCCTGTGCTTCGTCGAGGGCGATCATCGCCCAGCGATGCGTATAGAGGAAATCGGCATTCCGATGGATGAGTCCATATGTCGTGATGACGACGGTGCCGGGGATTTCGAGATTCTTGAGCCAATCTTCGGTGCATTGGGCGCGATCGTTGCCGTGGTGGATGACGACGTGAACCGATGGTGCAAAGCGAGCAAATTCGCGCTTCCAGTTCCCGACGACGCTCATCGGGCAAATGAGCAATATGCCACGACGATCCGAAGGCGATCGCTTTCTCATGTGCAGAATGTGGCAAATGAGCTGTATCGTCTTGCCCAAGCCCATGTCGTCGGCAAGGCAGCATCCGAGCCCAAGTCGCGACTGGTATGATAGCCAAGCGACGCCGCGTTCTTGGTACGGGCGCAGTGTCCCGCGGAACGTATCGGGCGCTTTGAGCGTCATATCGGTGATGTCTTCTTTCGTCAATCGCGACAAGATATCGGCGATCTTGCCCTCGACGACGACTTCGATATTGGAATTGGGCGAATTCGGGTCGGCGACGCCCGTCAAAGCTCGGTTGATGGCGTCGAATCGCGATATGACGCCTTGCGTCTCGTTTTGATCGATGAGCAATTCGATATCGCGCAATTGAACCGGATCGACGAGTACCCATTCCCCATGCCATTGTACGAGGGGTTGTTTGAGAGCGACGATTTCGTGAAATTCCTTGGCCGAAACGACTTCGTCGCCAAGGGCGGCTTCCCATTGGAAGCCCGCGATTTCGGTCAATCCAAAGTGACCACGCGCCGCGTCGCTCTGCGAGGCGTCGCGAATGCGGAAACGGGCTCGAAGACGCCGCGATCCTTGATCGGTGAGCTGTTCGGGCAATCTCACGTCGAATCCCGACGAATAGAGTATGGGGCTGACCTCCGAAATAAACGTCCACGCTTGCTTGACGTCGAGAAAGACGCCCTCTGGCTTCGATTGCTCGAGACTCTTTTTAATCGGCTCGAAAAATTGTGCCGCCTTGCCCAAATCTGCCAGCAATTGTTCTTGTGGATTGTCGAAAAAGTGACGATCGATTCGGAGCTTTTCGGTCCCAATCGAAAAGACGAGCCCTGCGCGAATGGCGATCGATGGATCTTCGATGGCCACGAGCATGTAGCGAAGAAACCAAAAATCTCCGCTTTCAGCCGTCGGGGCTTCGAGCCAGAATCCGGCATGCGCATCGACGTCTTCGGCCGCATCGGCATCGTGCATCGGCGCCAACCACGACGTAATCGAGTCGACGAGATCGGGGTCGTCGAGGTGATAGTCAAAGCGAGAATGCGTCTTTTTATCGAGTAGCGCATCGATCCATCGGCTTTCCCAGCGCGGTATCGCATCGAGCTCTTGCGGCGTCGTATAGACGAACTCTTTCATCGGCATGAGCTTGCGCATCTGGTCTTGTGTCATCTTGACGGGGAAGCCAATCGACACTTCGCTCTGCGATTCTAGCCCCGTATCGGGCAAATTCGAGGCATTGAGCGGCAGTTGCGATGGCGTCGCTTCGTCGATCGGATGCGTCGCCAAAAATGCCTCTGTCGGCGAATATGGCGCAGCTTGGGGCTCGTCCGATAGTGCCTCGATTTCGTCGATCGGTTCGATGCTGTCGAATATATCGAGCGGCGATTCTGGGGCTTTTGTCAACGTCGTCGCATTTTCGTCGTCGTCGAAGAAATCGAATTCCGATGCGGCTTTGGGCGCCGGATCGACTTGATTCGGCGTGTTTATCGTTTCGCTCGGCGTTCGGAATCCAAACGAAGCCGACTCGTTGATGTCGCTATGCTTCGACAAATGCTCGCCATCGACGGCGCGAATATTGCGCCGATTTATGGCATCATCTTCGATTCTGCTCGAAAATAGCGAATTTTCTTCGTTCTTTTTGCCAAATCTTGCTGCATTATTCGTGCTCGCCGAATTGTATTTCGCCGTTGCCACCGACGGTCCGGCGCTCGATAAGATGTCGTCGAGATCGGGCATATCGCATTCGACGACGTCTTGTAGATCGTATTCATTCGACAAATCGACGGGATGCGAATCGAAAGGATCGGGCATTTGGGCGCGTCGTAGCGCACGCCTGCGAAGTCCAGTCAAGTCTTCGTGCGAAATGCGCGGATTGTCGGCATGATTGCGATCATCGTTCTCATCTCGATGGGGGGCACGCCGCAACGCGGCTAGGTCGTCGTGCGAAATGCGCAGATTATCGCGATCGATTTGGCGAATGTTCGTTTGCGGCGTATGTCGTCGCAAGGCGACGAGATCTTCGCGCGAAATTCGAAGATCGACGCCTTCATTGGCAGGATCTTCGCTCTTTTTTCCGTTTTCTTCGATAGAAATCGAGTCGGGTAAAGTACGCGGGCGGGCATATAGGCCGTTTTTGAGGAACGGGAGTTGGGCTTGATTGTCGAAGTTGACGGCTTGCGGTAGCCCAATCGATGAATCGTCGCCAAAACATGGGAGTGCCGAATCGTCGTCGTCGTAGCGAACGACTTTCGGGCGCTGATCGTGTGAAATGGGCTTTTCATCGTCGTAGTGTTCATTTTGCTCGCAGATGGCATCGAAATTCTGCGGGTATTCTTGCACGAGTTTTTCGATGAGTGGCATCGAGGCCTTGGGGCGTTCGAGCAATCGCAACGACTCTCGTGCGGCGTGTGTTTGAGTGGCGACGTCGTCGGGGAGCTTTGTCGATCGCACGAATGAATCGATTGCGGCATCGATAAAGGCTCGAACGAGTGCTTCGGGGTGCCACATCATCGTCGGTTTGCGCCGCTTCGATCCGAGTTTATTGGCCTTATCCCAGCGATTATGTGGAATGCTATAGAGTGCATGTGCGCAAATCGGCATGAGCGAAGCGAGTTGGCGGATTCGCCCGATATCGACCGAGTTTTCGATGGCAGCTTGCCAGACGGCGTAGAGATTGTGCCCATTCGTCTTGAGCGTCGGGATAAATGCCGCACGCGCGATGAGTTCGAGTGAAAACTTGGCAACGCAGCTCCAAGCGATAATCGATGGGCAAGGGGCTTTTTTGCGCTTATTGCGCGTGTCGCGTTTGGGCTGTGCAAACGATGCCGTCGCCAGCACGCGCACGGCATCGCCCATGCGCAACGCTCGCCCCGAAACCGTATCGATGCGATATCGCCCGTCGCGCGCCGGCAAAAACAGACGCGCCTGCGCCGGATAAAGTCGCGATGACGGTATCCCCGTCAATCCTATTCGGCGCAATTGACCAAGCCAATCCGTCTCGGGCGTGTCGTCGGGACCCCACAAAAACAAGAACCCATCCGACGGCGCATTGCGTCGCGTGACAAATGTCGCGTGAATCGGACTCGGCTCACGCGCAGTTTCTTTCGCTTTACTCACCATCCATCTGGCCAATCAATATCGCAACTCGGCTCAATGCCGAGATACGATTGCAAATGCGCAAATACGCACACAAAGACTACGGTCTCGGTGCGCAAAAAAACGGCCATCTATACCACACACCTAGCGGTAAACCGCTTTGCGCCTTGCTGTAAACGAAGCGTATGTCGTCGAAATGTGCAACGATTCCATCTAAATCGTGCATTTCGAATCAAAAAAATCGGATCTTCCGAAAGAGTATTCTCTTTAGTTCGACAATCGAAGAATAATTTTCGTTGTATGTATTCGGTGGCGAAGCGAATGCGCCACCGCTGGGTCGACGCGCCGCGTCGACGGCAAACATCCGACTCCAATATCCCCAATCGAGGGAATTGACGCAAAGATCTTATACGACAATGCCTCTTTGCGTCAAGAACGAAGTCAATGCGCCACGATAAATTCTCAGCGCGTGCGGATAAAATCGGCGGCTTTTAGGAGTCGGTGGATCGTCTCGTCTTTGCCGACAAACCAAACGACTTCGTAGATCCCTGGCGATTGGGCAATCCCGACGATAGCCGTGCGAGCCGGTTGGGCTATCTTGCCCATCTTCAGCCCCGTCTTCTCGGCAACGCGCGTAAACGCAGCCTCGATCGAAGCCTCGTCCCACGTCTCAACCGCCGATATCTCAGCCGCTAAATCCTCCAACATGTCTGGCGTCGATTCGCCAAAATGGCGCGAAACACTCGCTTCGTCATACGACTTGGGCGCTCGGAACACGAACAAACTGTCGGTCACGATTTCGTTGAGGTTATGGGCGCGTTTGCGCATCATTTCGAGCAATTTGTCGAGCCATTCGTCGTGGTCCAAATGCACGCCGTGTTTCTCGTAAATCGGCAAAACGTGCTGCGCGAGCTTGTCGAGCGATACGAGGCGCAATTGCTGCTCGTTGACCCATTTGAGCTTTTCTTCGTCGAATTCGCCGTTGGCCTGATTAATCGCATCGGCGTCGAAGTATTCGATCAGTTGCTCTGTCGTAAAGATTTCGTCGTTGCCGTGCGACCAGCCCAAGCGGACGATGTAGTTGTTCAAACCTTCGGGCAACAAACCGAGCTCTTCGCGATAGTATTCGACCGATGGGCTACCTTTGCGCTTCGACAAACCATCGATGCGCGGTGCATGGCCAAATACAGGCGGCTCCGCGCCTAACGCATGATAAAGCGCAATCTGGTCGTGCGTGTTATCGATATGATCGGCGCCGCGAATCACGTGCGTAATCTTCAACGCCAAATCGTCGACGACGACGGCAAACTGATACGTCGGCATCCCATCCGAACGAATCATGATGAAATCGTCGAGATCGGCATAACGCTTCGTTATCTTGCCCTGAACCATATCGTCAAACGTCGATTCGCCCTCGAGCGGCATCTTAAAACGCACGACATGCGTTCCACAATCGGGGCCCAAATTCTTCTCGCGGCACGTCCGGTCATAACACGTGCGATTGACCGTCGCCTTCATCGCCTCTTTTTTCGCTTCGAGCTCTTCGCGCGTGCACGTGCAACGGTAAGCTTTGCCCTCGGCAATCAAACGCTCGGCGATTTCGTGATATATCCCCAATCGCTCCGACTGGCGCAAAACCGGGCCATCCCAGTTCAATCCCATCCATTTTAGACTGTCATAGATAACCTGAACCGCTGCCTCGGTATGGCGTTCGCGGTCGGTATCCTCGATGCGCAAAATAAATTCGCCTCCGTGATGGCGAGCAAAAAGCCAGTTAAAAAGCGCTGTACGCGCATTCCCGAGATGCATAAAACCCGTGGGCGATGGCGCGAATCGCACGCGTACAGGTTGTTTGATTTCCATGTGTCAATACCTTCCAAAACGAAAAAATCGCAAAAAAATCGGGCAAACTGCCCGAACGTCGCGCCTTATACGACAAGCGACGACCTTTTTCAACTAACCTCTACGCTAATTTCTCGCACGAAACATCGCTATCTCGCGGCGGTATCCGTCGATGTCGTTTGGCGTCTCCAAAATAAACGGCAGACCCGCCAATTTCGGGTGTTTCACCACGCGCAAAAGTGCTTCAAACCCTATATGGCCCTCGCCAATGCGCGCATGTCGGTCTTTATGCGCCCCCAACGCATTCATCGAATCGTTGAGGTGAATCGCCCGCAAATGCTCGATTCCAACCGCCGCATCGAACGCCCCAATCACGTCGTCGAGATGCTCGGCCACGTCGTAACCGCCATCCCAAATGTGGCACGTGTCGAGGCAAACGCCCAAACGCGAAGCATCCCCAACGCCGTCATACATCCGCGCCAGCTCGTCAAACGTCCGCCCAATCTCCGTCCCCTTGCCCGCCATCGCCTCGATCAAAACCGTCGTTTCCCCCGCCTCGGGCAAGACCTCCCGCAAAAACTCCGTCGTCAACGCAATCCCCGCCTCGGCACCTTGTCCCACGTGGCAACCCGGGTGAAAATTGTAATAATTCCCCGGCAACGCCGCCAATCGGTGCAAATCGTCGATCATCGTCTCGCTCGCAAACGCCCGCAATTCGGGCTTCGCCGCACACGGATTCAAGACGTATGGCGCATGCGCCACCAGCCGCCCAAAACCATGCGCCGCCATCAATTCCCGCGCCTCGGCCACGTCGTGCGCATCGATCGCCTTCGCCGCACCGCCACGCGGATTCCTCAAAAAAAACGCAAACGTATTCGCGTCGATCGATTTCGCCTCCTCGACAATCGCACGAAAACCCTTCGATATCGACAAATGCGCTCCAATATACATCTCTTTTTCCTTTATATTCGGTGTTTGAGCCAACACCCGCCATTAATAGCGAGCTCTTTTCCCCCTCGCCATTTATGGTGGGGAATGTGGGGGGGGGCTACGGCTATTGCCGCAAGCGGCAATACGCCTCCGCTGCGCGCCTGTCGCTACGCAATACGGCGCGCCAGCGCGCTATGGCGCCGCGCCGTGCGGCGCTATGGCGGCATACGCGCGCTATTTTCGGGCGGTCGTGCTCGCCTTTTACCGCTAGCTGGCGAACATTAGCTTGTACAAAAACGAAAGATTCTGTACCGTGCACCCCCATCTACGGTCGCCGGGCGCTTCGCGATATTAGCCACGGCATCGACCAAATCAAGCGAATTGGCAACGGGGTAATCGGCAAGTGAACGAAGAAAATATCATATCCGACAATAATATCGAAAATAATTCGGCTGCTGCGCCCGAGTCGGCAAAACAAGACACTACTCAAGCCCCGTCATGCGCGATCGATGCGATCGACGCACTCGATCAATTGCGCGCCGACCACGAAGCGATTTGTGCCAAACTCGGACTCGATAAACCCCTGGCCAGCCGCGGCGCCATCGGGCACGATGCGTCGAAAACCGGAATCCGCCCCTACGTCGTCATTGCCATCGCCATTGCCGTCGTCGGCGCTATCGTCGCCACATACGTCCTTTTCTATCGATATGTCGACCTCCGCGAGTCCGAACTCGCCATTGCAAAACACGATGCCGAACTCGAAAAAGAAAAGGCACGGCGCGACCGCATCGAATACGCCGATATCGCCTTCCTCGAATCGTTGCCGCCATACGTGGCGATTTCGATGGATGGCAAAGCCCTCTATGCAAAGACCCCCGACGGCGCCTATACCGAGCTCCGCGCCCGCGAATCGACTTGGATCCGAAATCTCCCCATCAAAGAAGATACGATCTTGCGCTTCAGCTTTGCCGCCGAGGGATTCAAAACGCTCAAGCGCAGCGTCGCCTATTACGATTGGTTCCCGAGCCAGTCGCCAAGCGGAAACCCGCTACAAAAGGCTTTCAAACGCATCGTCCTCGAGCCCGATAACGCGCCGCGCGTCGAACAATGCTCGCAATTGCCCCGCATCGCCGACGCCGACCCATGCGAATGGTCGGTCTTTAGAGAAATCGCCTTCCGCGAGCGATATAGCGCAGCGGCTAAATTAGCCGTCGTCGCCGAGGCCGATGTGCCAAAACTCGTCGCCCAAAATATGGCTCTACACCCCGATATGTTCCGAGATGTCGGACTCGACCCAGCCCAAGGCGCCAATTTGCCCGATTCGGCAACCGATGCCGCGCGATCGCTCTACAAACGCGTCTCCGAAAACCCATACGGCATGTATGGCCGTGTGACGATCAAAAGCGACACCCCCAACACCCGAGTCTTTTTCATGAGTGAACCTTTAATGGTGCTCAAATCTTCTGGTAGCTATGCGCAAGTTCAGGTCGGCCCCGATTCACCCTATGAATTTTCAGTCTATGGAAATGGGCGCACCATTGATATCATGGATACCCTGAGCTTTCGTCTAGAAGCCCCCGATAAACCCGCCTACATTACCGAAATCACACCGCTCCAATGGCAATGCAAAACACCCGCCATCGAAACGATTCTCGGACTCATCGCCCCAGCTATCCCCGAAACCGCCATGTCGCCCGATTATCGACACTATTTGTGCGACTATCGCATCGAGATTTCTGCCCGCTTTGCCGAACTCGAGGCGGCAAAAATCGACGCTGAAAAGAGCGCAGAAAACGCCGAATCGCCCGCCAATCCCCAGTAATTGGCGGCTTTTCCCCTGCCAATTCGCACCTCGCCCCATCGCCGGGTGTTAAAGCGCTGCCAATCCATATAAACCCCGTTAGGGGTTGCCGCGAGTAGCCCCCGGCAACGCCGGGGGGTAAAAGCGACCCCAATTCATATAAAACCCCGTTAGGGGTTGCCGCGAGTAGCCCCGCCCCATCGCCGGGGGTAAAGCGCCGCCATATTTATATAAACCCCGTTAGGGGTTGCCGCGAGTAGCCCCCGGCAACGCCGGGGGGTAA
>ERZ1034719.1084-NODE-1084-length-13479-cov-6.966180_pt1 | contig 13479 bp, 8 predicted proteins | sample MGYA00520703_ERZ1034719 | MGnify/ENA primary metagenome ERZ1034719 (study PRJEB33766, sample SAMN09781716) | gut metagenome | biome: gut microbiome | host: Homo sapiens | place: Madagascar | study: EMG produced TPA metagenomics assembly of the PRJNA485056 data...
TGCCCCATCGGCAACCACTTCGGCAACTTTCGCATCGCCGGCTTTGGCTTCGTCTTTTGCCGCTTTTGCCGCCGTATCGTCTTTTTCGGCGGCTTTTGTATCGGTCGTCGCGACGGGCGCATTCGAGGGCGCCGCCTCGGTTTTGGCGTCGTTCGCCGCCGAATCGCCCGATTCGGCATCGCCGCCTCGACGACGGCGAATGCGGACCGTTCCGCTCGTCGCCTTCGACTGCGATTTCGCATCGATTGCCGTCGTACTGCGATTTTGACGCTTTGCCGCTAACGCTTGTTTAATGGCCAGGATTTGATCTTCATTCAAACCGCTCGACTTCGACTTTACCGTAAAACCAAGCCCTAGAGCATTGATCTGCTCAAACAACTGTTGCGCATCCATGTTCAAAGATGCCGCCAATTCTGTGACTTTTGTCAATTTCGCCATGCTCTCTCTCTCTGAGCCCTTACTGCGTCAAATCGTCTCCCAGCCTATCGAATGAGGGGATTGGAGATCTGTTTCACACATTTGTCGCCGATCGACATCTACCTCGACGCTACCATTGGTAGATGCGAATCGAACGCCGCGCCTTTATCTAACCTTCCCCCTCATCGGAGGCCATTTCATTATCTTCTCGTATCCCTTCGAGTCGGCGAATTGCCGCTTCGATGGGCATGAACGATTCGCAAAGCGAACCGCGAAGCCATCCTAAGACGACTTTATCGGATTTGCCAAACAATTGCCCATAGAACGCGCGATCGAAGAGACCCACACACGTCAAGCCTTTGCGCTGGGCATTGAGGCGATACTTCTTTTTCGTCGATTCGGAAGCGTCGGTCGCCAAGATATAACAACCCAACGCATCGGATTTCGCCGCCTCTTCGACGCTATCGGAACCGATGAGCAATTGGTGGCTCGCATACCCCGATTGCAATAACTCCGTATAACGTTTGCGAAGACCTGGCAATACGACCGATGCGATAAACGCCTCGGCATCGCTGCCCAAACTCGACGGATCCCGCTTTAACACTCGCTTAAATCCATTCGCAAACGCTTTTTCGATGCAATGCCGCTGAGCGCAGACGTAATAACCGCGCCCGGGGAGCTTCTTGCGCAAATCGAAGCATATCACGCCATCGACGACGACGAAGCGCAACAAATCGACTTTCTTGCCATTGCCTCGGCAACAAAGACAACGACGCTGCGGCGTCTTCTCGTCTTCTCTCTTTTTCTCTTCTATCGTCACGTCGCTAAAACTTCCCTTCCCGAACGATATCCAACTCACTCGGGATTAAACTTTCTACGATTCGCTACCTTCTGATTCGCTTGCTTCGGCATTGGCGGCGTTCGCATCGCGAGCTTCGGGTTCTGCCGTCTCGATATCGTCGTCTTCTTCCTCTTCGCACGGGAATATGCGCTCGCCCAATTCTTCGACGACGCAGTTATAAGCCTGCTGAAGCGTGGCATTGGGGATTTCGAGCAAACATCGGTTGAAGATTTCGCGCGCCTGTGCCAATTCCTGCTCGGTATAGACTTCGTGGTTGATGGCGATCGTCGTGAGGTCGTCGATGACTTCGGGCGCTTTATTGCGACCGATACCCGTCTTCGCATCGAGGCGTTGGGCATCGCTTTCCATGAAGAGCATGCCGAGGCTGTGGTAGCCCGCTTCGTAGAATTGTTTCGCTTGGTGATCGGTCAAGCCCAAATACGTCTTGATATCGCTACGGCTCTGTTCTTCCATTTCGCGGCTATTGCGAGCTTTGCGCGTCTCTGCCAAGATGGCTTGAGCCACAGCGACGATGCGTTCGGCGTTATCCATGCCAAAGCCCGGGATCTGCGCCAATTCGAGCGGATCGACGCGAGCGATGTGTTCCAAGCGATTGTATCCGAGTGTAAAGAGCGTATCGATGAGCGATTCGTTTTCGATGCCGTGCGACACGAGTGCGCGACGCGCCTCGAGCATGATTTCGTTCAAACGCGATTCGCTGATGATGTCGAGGTTCCAACCCGTGAGCTGAGCCGCGAGGCGGACGTTTTGACCGCCGCGCCCAATGGCGAGCGATAGTTGTTCGTCGGGAACGATGAGCTCCATCGATGTCGTCGCCTCGTCGATGAGAACTTTGGAAACTTCGGCCGGGCTAATGGCACTGCACACAAATCGAGCCGATTCATTGTGGAACGGAACGATGTCGATTTTTTCGCCACGCAATTCTTGGACGACGGCTTGGACGCGCTGACCACGCATCCCGACGCAAGCGCCAACTGGGTCGACGTCTGTCTGACTCGAATAAACGGCGACTTTCGTGCGCATACCGGGCTGTCGCGCCACGCGGACGAGCTGGACGATGCCTTCGTCGATTTCGGGCACGACTTGTTCGAACAAACGAATGACGAGCGACGGATCGGTACGGCTGAGCACGATTTGCGGATCGCGACTGCTGCGTTGCACGTTCTTGACATACGCTTCGATGCGGTCGCCTTGGTGATACGATTCGCGCGACGACTGCTCGCGCTTGGGCAACACCGCCTCGGCGCGATCCAAATCGACGATAATCGAACCGTCTTCTTTCTCGATTCGGCGAACGATACCCGTAATGAGCTGACCTTTGCGATCTTTGTATTGCTCGTAGATCAAGTTCTGCTCGGCCTCGCGCATGCGCTGCAAGATGACTTGCTTCGCCGTCTGCGCCGCAATGCGGCCAAACGTCATGCGCGCACTCTCGAGGTTCAAAAGCTCGCCATAATTCTTGTCTTGCACCTTGGCACGGAACGCATCTTCGGGGCGATAAAAGATTTGAATCAACAATTCGTCGCCCAACGAAACGTCGCTAAAACCGTAATCTTCGGCATCTTGAAGTGTCATGTCGCGATACGGATTTTCGACGCTCTCGCAGACGCGCAAAATTTGAAACAATTCTATTTCATCGTTTTCCGCATTGTAATACGCCTCGATTTCGCGTTGCTGCCCAAAGACGCGCTTGGCCGCCGTCGAGATGGCGACTTCGAGCGTCTCGATCAAAACAGACTGCTTCACGCCCTTTTCATTTCCAACCTGCTTAATGACATCGCTCAGTTTCAGATCCACGAACTTTTCTCCTTAGATATCGATGCGGCAACGCACTATCTGTGCCTGCCCTTATGTACTTATCTCAATTTGTCAATATAAAAACGTACGTCAACGATAAAAAACACACGTCGACGACGGAATGCATGCGCACTTCAAGCATACGCAAACGGCAAATGTGCGCGTCAAACTAAAACTTGCGCTTTTGCCCGGTCTCATTTTCCCACAAATAGACCGTTCGCGCCGATTTGACATCGGCAAAATCGATCGATTCCGCGCCCGCATCGGTCAAAACCTCAATACGTCGCGATTCGTCATCGGCACACGTCAAATCGCCTTCGACGACTCTCGACTCCTCGCCACGCGTCACGACCCGAACGCGTTCACCCACCGCATAGCGCATTTGCCGCCAATTCGACAACTCGCGTTCTATCCCCGGGCTCTCGATCGTCAAGCGATAGCGATCGTCGATCGGGTTCTCTAAGTCGAGCAACGCACCGACTTCTTCGCTCGCACGTGCCAATTCATCGACCGTCACGCCCGTCCCCGTCGCCCCCTTGTCGCCCTTGTCGACGACAAAACGCAACACCAACGCTCGCCCCTCGCGGCGCAACTCCGCCCCGTGCAACACGAGCCCAAGCTGCTCAAAAACCGGCTCCACAAGGCGCTCTATTCCCTCTATGCTCAACATTTCGCTACGCTCCGCACACCCAACCCCTGTGCGCAACTATGTAGCTCAACCGATTCCGCCGCCCTCTGCTAACGAAATCCTGCACAGGCGCCGGAAGCCCTCTTCCACTAGGTTTCCTTTCGGAAACACGCCCAACCGCGACAATCCGCGATGCCCCGCGCACTACGCGCCATTGGGACAAAAAAACCCGGTCCAAACCGGGCAAATGCGAAAGAAGGGAGTCGAACCCATACACCCAAACCGGGAACAGGAACCTGAATCCTGCGCGTCTACCAATTTCGCCACTTTCGCTTACGAAAAGCAGTGCAAAACCACTGCAACGACAAACCGCCGCCGCCACGCTCTATACCCACGCACGACGCCTTATGCAAGTTTTTTTTGCCTCTCCGCGCTTTTTGCCGCTTTTTTGCCGCGCTCTATGTCGCTATCACTCCATACGAGCTTTTTTTTTGGGGGGGGGCGCTCGCTCTATGTCGCTATCGCTCCATACGAGCTCGGGGGGCACCCTATCGGCAAAGCCGATACGGGACGCCTGCAGCTACGCTATTGCCCGCAAGCGGCCAATACGCTCCGCTATCGCCCTATTGCCTGCGGCAATACGGGCTCTGTGGCGCGCTCTATGTCGCTATCGCTCCATACGAGCTTTGGGGGCGGCCCAAGCCGCTGTTGTCGTCGTCAAAAACTGCTACGAGCGCGATGAATGGCCATTGCAAAGCTCGTCTATAGATGATTGCATGACAAATGCGAAAAAATCATCTAAAGAGCCGCCGGTCGTGCGACTGCCATCGCGCTCATATTCGCACGCGCTACATATCCAAGCGCAAGCGCCATCATCCTTGTGACAGCCTCCTCCGGCGCTCACTACAAAATAAAAAGGTCAATCCCATGAAATACGCAGGCATTGATATCGGTGCCGAAACGATAAAATACGCCATCTACGATACGAAAACCGAGAAAATCGACACATTCGATACCATCGCCCATCACAAGGCCATGCAAACCGCCATTTCGTCGATTCTCTCCACGCTCAAACGCCTCGACGTCGACGGCATTGCCGTTTGTGGGCGTTTTGCCAACCTCATCAAACTCAAAAATTATCCCGCACAAGCCGTCCAAAAACGCGGCCTCACCTATCTCTACGGCGACAAACCCATCACATGCATCAGCATCGGCTGTAACGGCTTCAGCGTGCTCGAAAAGCGCCCAAACGGCGCCGATTTGATGCGCGAAAATTCGCGTTGCTCGCAAGGCACGGGCAACTTCCTGCGCCAGCTCATCGAACGATTCGGCTACACGCTCCCGCAAGCCGACGCCCTATGCGACGACATCGACACGCCGTGCCAAATGTCGGGCCGATGCCCCGTCATTCTCAAAACCGATATGACGCATTTGGCGAATCGTGGCGAGCCCCAGTCCAATATCATTGCTGGCGTATACGATGCCATCTGCGATAACGTCCAAGCGCTCATCAAACCCGTTCTCTGCCCCAAAGACGTCGTACTCACCGGTGGCGTCACGCGTTCCAAGCGCATTCGCAACAATTTCAAATCGTATTGCCAAAATCACGATCTCCATTTGCTCGAATCGAACGATTTTTCACAATTCTATATCGACGCCGCCGGATGCGCTCTCCTGGCAAGCGAATTCGGTGCCGACGAAATCAGCCTCGACACACAAAACCTCATCAAACGCGACAATATCAAGCGATTCGATGCCGTTCCACCGCTCAAAAACTACCTTTCTAAAGTCAAACGATGCGACCCGCCCAAAGAACGATCGCATATATCGAGCGACACAGAAGTCTATTTGGGCTTCGACATTGGGTCGACTGGCTCGAAAGCCGTCGCCATCGTCGCCGACGCTAGCGATAACCCGCTCGACGACATCGTTTGGCAAGATTATTTGCGCACCAACGGCAACCCCGTCAAAGCCGCCCAACAACTCGTCGAGCACTTTTTGCAATCGCCCGCGCGCCTCTCGCGCGTCGTCGCCTTTGGCGTCACCGGGTCGGGGCGCGAAATCGTCGGTTCCATGCTATCGTCGTGTTTTGGCGCTCAAAACGTCTACATCATCAACGAAATCGCCGCACACGCCGAAGGCGCGCGCGCGGTCGATCCAAACGTCGACACCATCTTCGAAATCGGCGGCCAAGATGCCAAATACATTCGCCTCTCGGAAGGGCGCATCGTCGATGCCGCCATGAACGAAGCATGCTCGGCGGGCACCGGATCTTTCATCGAAGAACAAGGTCGAAAATTCCGCGAAGCACAATCGCTGACCGATTTATCCAATCTCGCTCTATCGGCCGATCACGGCGTCAGCCTCGGTCAACATTGCTCCGTTTTCATGGCTCAAGTCATCGAAGAAGCCATCGCCTCGGGCGTCTCCACACCCGAAATCTTAGCCGGCATATACGATTCCGTCGTGCTCAATTACTTCTATCGCGTCAAAGGCAATCGAAGCGTCGGCCATACCGTCTTCTGTCAAGGCATGCCGTTCCAATCGCCAGCACTTGCCGCCGCCGTCGTGCGACAAACGCAAGCCGAAGTCATCATCCCACCAAACCCAGGCAATATCGGGGCTTTCGGCATCGCTCGACTCGCTCGAAAAGCCATTCACAACACCGCCCACTGCAATCTCAACGATTTCCTCGCCGCAAAACTCTCCTCTCGCCATACGTTTGTCTGCGCCTCAAATAAGGGATGCGGCGGCTCGGGCAACAAATGCCGAATCGATAAAATCGTCGTCGATCTCGACGGCAAAAAGCTCCAATTCACATGGGGCGGAGCGTGCTCACTGTGGGATAAAGGCATTTCGATCAAAAAACTTCCAAACTTCACCCCCGATCCATTTGCCGAGCGCAAACAAGCCGTCGATGATTTGATCGCGGCGCTCCCAAAACGCGGCAATCCGACGATCGCCATCAGCGAAGAATTCCAACTCAAGACGTTTTTCCCCTTCTTTTCGTCGTTCCTATACGAATGTGGCTTCGATATCGTCGCCTTCTCGGGCGGCACGCTCGGCGATTTGCACAAAGGGCTCGACGAAAGCAATGTGCGATTCTGCGCCCCCATGCAGCATTATCACGGCGTAGCCTCGAAAATGGCGGCCTCGTCGTGCAAATACCTCTTCTGGCCCATGATGCGATGCGGAAAAAGTGCCGCTAACGAAGAAACATCGGCTATCTGCCCCATCGTACAATCGTCGCCCGATTTGCTACGCCACGATCTCGGCATTAAACACGGGCGCATCCTATCGCCCGTCATCGACTTGGGCACGGGCAATCTAGAAAGCCTCGAATTTGCCGCCTCGTGCCGAAGCCTTGCCCAAGCGCTCGGCGTCGGCGATGCACGTTTTTCGCGAGCCTTCAAAGCCGCCAAAAAAAATCAAGAGCAATTCGACCGCCAACTCATCGAAATGGGACGACGTGCCCTAGCCTTTGCCGCACAACATTCTCTCCCCACGGTCATCGTCTTGGGGCGCAATTATACGATTCACAACAATGCGCTCAATAGCAACGTCCCCGCACTTCTCAAATCTCAAGGCGCGATGGCTATCCCCGTCGATTGCTACCCCATCGACGACGACGAACCGATTTATACAAATGTCTATTGGAGCTACGGACAACTCAATCTCCGTGCCGCAACGCAAATACGAAAAACGCCCCATCAATACGCCATTTGGTGCAGCAATTACGGTTGCGGACCCGACAGTTTCAATCTTCACTTTTTCCAATTCATCATGCAGGGAAAACCCTACACGATTATCGAAACCGATGGGCACTCGGGCGATGCCGGCACCAAGACCCGAATCGAAGCATTTCTCCACTGCATCGCCGAATACGAAGCATTGCCTTTCTCAACCGATTACAACGACCTCCATACGCTCGAACAATGCAATACGCCAATCCGCGACGCGCGAAAACAAAACGCCACCATTCTCATCCCTCCCATGAGCGATAATGCCGAAATATGCGCCGCAGGCTTCCGAAATATCGGCGTCAAATGCATGATGCTACCGCGCCCAACCCGAAAAACGCTCCAAATCGGGCGGCGACATACATCGGGCAAAGAGTGCCTCCCCGCTCTCATCACGCTCGGATCCCTCCTGGAATACGTGCAAAACGCCGATCCCAACGAAAAAATCGTCTTTTTCATGCCGCGTTCTAACGGCCCATGCCGACTCGGGTGCTACAACCTGCTCGATAAAATCGTGCTCAAACAACTCAAACTCGACGATCGCGTCAAAACTTGGTCGCTCTGCGATACCGATTACTCCGAAGGCGTGCCATTGCTCACATTCATCGCCATTTATACGGGATTCATCGCTTGCGATACGCTCATGGCTGGGCTCTACGACGTCCGCCCCGTCGAAACGAAAAAAGGTGCCGCCGACGATATCTATCGAAAAGCCCATGCCGAACTCGTCGAATGCCTCGAAAGCCTCCCCCATCCCAGCTTGTCGATTCCATACGCCGCCAAAGAAATCCTCACCGGTTCACTATTCGGCATGACAAAAGTCATTCAACGCGCCGCCCAAGCCTTTGCCCGCATCAAATCCGATCGCCAAATTCCAACCGTCTGCGTCACGGGCGAAATCTACGTCAGAAACGATCCCTTTGCCAACGACGACATCATCGATGCCATGGAAAAACGCGGCGTTCGCGTCCTCTTTGCCCACTTCTCCGAGTGGATCGAATACGCCGATATCATCAATCGAGAAATTCTCAAGACGTCGCACAATATGGCTGGCGTCGCCATTTCGGAATTCGTGCGACATATCATCCGATCGATTCATGCCCCAATGCAAAAGGCTCTACACTGGCAAAGCCGACACGACGTGCATCATATCCTCGACGATGCAGCAAAATACTTGCGAAAAGACCTCGTCGGAGAAGAAATTCTCACGATTGGAACACCTCTACACGCCTATAAACAAGGCGAAGTACAAGGCGTCGTGAGCGTCATGCCACTGGAATGCATGCCAGGAAAAGTTGCCGAAAGCCAGTTCTATCACATCGCCGAAAACGAAGGTCTGCTGGCCATCAACCTAGCCTTCAACGGCGATCCACTCCCAGAATCCGTGCTCGACGATTTCTGCTTCGAAGTCAAACAACGTTTCGAACGCCAAATTCTACGCAAAACTCAACACATCTCATGATATCGCGCATGAATCGCTTTTCGTAAAATTATTTGTTGCCAATGCCATCGGCAGGTGCTAACTTAAGATCGACGTATTTTGCTTGTAGCTTTTAAACAATATACGGGTTAAAAGCACGGGCATACGTCGTACAAGCACGTCAAGATGTATTTCACAAGGGGAGTGCACTTGAAGTGCCCAGGTTCGATGACGCGGGTGATTGTCCCGATATCGTATACCGCACTGCTTGGTAAATGGAGTTTACATGGCATCTCAGAATGCAACAGGCGATTATGAATCGACGCTTAAAATTTTATCTGTACTGGAATGTTCCAAACCGACGGCACTCGTGACAATTAGTCAAACGACTGGGATTAAACTCGCCGATATCATACGTTTTTGTACATTGCTCGTCAAAGCCAATGTCATACAACGCGATGTCGACAGTGGCACGATATATTATACATTGCTCTCGGATGAATACGAGGCAAAAGTCGCCGACATATTCGATGTCGCTCCGCGTCAAGACGAATCCATCATCGATAAACGACCGCGCGACAGCCGCGAGGCGATTATGTTGCGACGCGCCATGCGCGCCTCTGGGATCCACGAAAAAGTCGAACCCGCAAACGCAAAACAAGAACCTACAAAAAAGACACCCGAACGACTCAGCGCCTACGATCTCTACGCCATGAAGCGTTCCACTCCAGGCTTCTCGCGCTCCCCCGATTTGTCCCAATCGTCTCAACAACTCCGATCTCTCCGTTCCTCGACGATGAATCCCGCTCAATCGAGCGACGACAACCGACGATTCTCGCAATCGTCGACGACGCACAAAGCCGTCTATATCAATAAACCCTCGACTCGACGAAGCGATACCCGATCTTCGTTTAATATCATCCCACCCGCCTTCATCGACCCCGATGGCATCGAACGATCCGACGGCGTCTTTAAGCAAACGAATCCAAACGCCGGACGTGCGCAAATCCCTCTCATCCCAGAACACGCTCTCTCGGCTTCAAACAACGACATTCCCGAGTCGGAAGTTCGCGAAACTCTACAAATTCGACCCGATGCGCCACTCATCACCATCTTGAGCCCACGACCATGCCACGACATCTGGTCGGCTTGCTCGGCTCTTGCCAATACTTCGGGCGGTTATATCGTTTTGGGCTTGCGAAAATATGAAAAAGATAGTGATGTTTCATACTTCGCTAAATCTGTACAAAATCCAGAAGATGCTATCAAAAATTTATTAAAAGCTTTTAACGATCGAAATGTCATTAGCGATTGCCCTCAAAACAATTCTTTCATCACTGCCTCACAAATTCGCAATAAAAACGTCGTCGTCATCAATATCGTTCCTTCGCAATTTGCTCCCGCTCCGCTCTATACCACGCGCGACTCTTTCGGCATGAAGACGAATCAAGGCTGCTACCTCTATATAGAAGGGAAAATCGTCCACTGCACACAAGACGATGTCAAAGCATTGTGGCAACAAAAGCGATTGGGCGACGATATCGCCGATTGGTCGCAAACGTCCCCCCGTGCAAGCGTCGAAATGCAACGCAAAGTCTCCGTACACTTGCCACAAATCATCGACGATGCCGTCCGACCTCTCTCTCGAAAGACGAGCAACTACGGACATCCCATCGAACAACACAAATACGAAAAACGAACCAGCCCCATCAAACGTTCGCCCGAAGAATTGTACGAAGGTGAACGACTCCTAGCCCTGGGGCTCTTGAACGCCTCCCCCACCACAAAAGCAACCGAGGCGCAAGCCAAAACGACGCACAGTTCCAGCCGCCACGCCTCCTCTCCATCGAATTCGGCGCCTTCACATCAAGCATCCCTCTTCGATACCATCGGCAACGATGCACATAAATCGACTGTCCAAAATCTACTCTTCGCCGAAGACATTACCATCCCTTCGCCGTCGCATATCTCACTCGGAAACACTGCCCAAAACGAACCTAACGACGAAACGACGGGGCGCGCAAGCAAAACGCCAAAAAAACGCGCAGCGCGTACAAAAACAAGCGACAACGATACACCCGCTGTCGCCACGACAGCCCACACGGCAAGCCATACCAATTTGCCGCGATACGAAGATGCCAATCAAGCCATCCTATTGGAAATCGCTCAACCCGTCGCCGATCACCCCAGACTACCCATGACTCGCGTTTGCGAAATCGCAAAACAACTCTGCACTCAAGCACAATTCAATATCTTTGAGCTCGCCAGTATACTCAATAAAAAAGCTCCTGTCGTCAAAGATAAAGTATTGCCTAAATTGCGCGAATATTCCAATTTCGTCGAAAATGGCGATGTTTTTTATATGCACTCGTAATCTCAATGCCTCTCACTCGCTATGCGCCGCGCCTACATCATGCGCCCGCGCATAGCCGATGCAAATCATTATATATATAAAAATCACACAAACAACATATACGATCATCTACACACGACACCGCGCACCCACCGCAAGCGCATCGATTATTCATTATACATAATAAATATAATTCATAATAAATACAAATAGCAATATACACATATAGCGCTGCGCGCCTACCGAAAACGCATTGCCGATGCACCACCCAAATGAACACTGTGGGGGTTTATGATATCCCCCACCATGATGTTCAACAGAAAAAGTAAATGCGGTAGCCCTGTGGCTCTATGTATGATGTGTTACCCAATGACTAACGGCGAATATCGCGAATGAGCAAATTGGCCTGCGGCTTCTCATCGCCAATTTGAATGGCATCGAGGAGCATTTTCGATGCAGCTTCGCATTTGTTTTCGTCGCGATAGGCGACCTTGAACAACGCCTCGCCTTTTTCGACGCGATCGCCGATTTTGTGCAAAACTTCGAGCCCGACGGCGTGATCGACTGGAGCGCCCGCAACTTCGCGACCTGCACCGAGAATGCATCCAGCTTTGCCGACTTCTTCGCAGTGATACGCAGTCACGTAGCCAGCCTTTTCGGCGCAAACCGTATGCGTATTGCCGACCGACGGCAAAAGCGCGTAATCGTCGACGACGCGAGCATCACCGCCTTGGGCGGCGATATTCTTGCGCAATTGTTCGAGCGCTTTGCCCGATCGTATCGCCTTATCGAGTTCATCGCGAGCGTCGTCGTTGGAAATCTTCTTCGCCATCGACAACATTTCCGTGCCGAGCGCCATGACGAGTTTTGCATAATCGTCGGGAGCATTGCCCTTGAGCATTTCGACCGCCTCGATAAACTCATTGGCATTGCCAACGGCTCGCCCCAGTGGCTCGTCCATACTCGTAATGCAAGCCCTCACGTCGCAACCCATCGCGCGCCCAATTCCAATCATCGTATCGGCGAGCCTCTGTGCGCGATCTTGCGTTTTCATAAACGCCCCCGAACCGACTTTGACGTCGAGAACGAGACCATTGAGACCAACCGACATCTTCTTGCTCATAATCGATGCGGCGATCAATTCGATCGATGGAACGGTTGCCGTCACATCGCGCAAAGCATAGAAAATCTTATCGGCCGGAACAAGCGATCCCGTCTGCCCCGTAATCACATAGCCCGATTCGTGAACGCCTTTTTCGATTTCTTCCTCGCTCAAATCGACGCGATAACCGGGTACCGATTCGAGCTTATCGAGCGTGCCACCCGTGTGCCCCAATCCACGCCCCGAAATCATCGGAATCACGGGGCCACAAGCGGCAACCATCGGCGCGAGCGTGAGCGAAACTTTGTCGCCAACCCCACCCGTCGAGTGTTTGTCGACTTTATACATGCCCGAGAGGGATTTGAGCGAGAGCGTATCGCCACTATGCAACATGGCATCGGTATACGCGACGAGTTCGTCGTTTGTCATACCTTGAAAATAGACGGCCATGAGAAAGGCGGCAGCTTGATAATCGGGAACATTGCGACTGACCACGTCGTTGACAAATGCCTTGAGATCGCTAGCGGGGATTTCTTCGCCATCGCGCTTGAGTTCAATTAAATCCACTGCTCTCATAATTCCTCTTCGAAATAACGGTGCCACACACGCCGAGACGGACATCGCCGCGACCCTTTCCGACACGCCCAAATTCCCCTTATAGCACGCCTTATTTGAGAAATGGATCGGATTGTGCTAGACAATCGTGCGCTTGGGCGATTTTTAGGAGGTTCTATGCACGCACTAGCATTTGCTGTTGGTCCACAAGAATTATTACTCGTACTCGGTTTGGCGATTCTCTTATTCGGCGCCACCAAAATCCCACAACTCGGCTCGTCTATCGGGCAAGGCATCCGAAACTTCCGCCGCGGAATGCGCGAAGTCGAAGCCGAAGAACGCGAAGCAAAAAAATTGGCCAATGAAAAACAACAAGACGACAACGCTTCGTTTCTAAATCCCACCGATAATAACTCAAATGTCTAATGCGCGTTTGCTTCGCCTATGTCGCTGACGCTCCATACGGCTCACCTGCTCGCCTATGTCGCTCTCGCTCCATACGGCTCGCTTTCGCGGCTATCGCTACGCGATACGCCGCCCCCCCCCCACAGCTCGCCTATGTCGCTCTCGCTCCATACGGCTCACCTGCTCGCCTATGTCGCTCT
>ERZ1034719.1085-NODE-1085-length-13475-cov-30.729434_pt1 | contig 13475 bp, 11 predicted proteins | sample MGYA00520703_ERZ1034719 | MGnify/ENA primary metagenome ERZ1034719 (study PRJEB33766, sample SAMN09781716) | gut metagenome | biome: gut microbiome | host: Homo sapiens | place: Madagascar | study: EMG produced TPA metagenomics assembly of the PRJNA485056 data...
GAGTTCTGAACGAACTCTATCAAATATTTTTGATTTTAAAGTGTCAAACTCCCGATTTGTTCAGTAATTTGGCAGAGAGTCTATGGATTTGTTTGCAGTCGTGCAAAATCATCATTGTCAGTTCGGGAAAATGTATTAATTTTGCCTCTCGTTATGCCTTGACGGGTGTGACGAAATAGTTTGATGAAAGTGTTTTCGCACTATCCTGCCAAAAGAAATCTGACAGTTTCCAATAGAACAGGGGATAGACGATGGGCACCATCATCTGTATGTGACTTGTCAATTCAGAAAGTCGCCCTATACAGGTGTGGGACCGTTCCTTCTTATTTGTTCTTAGGCTTTGTCAGAGCCTCTTTTGGAATAAGCGGAATAAGTTCCACACTTTCTTTGTATGTATAGCTCTGCCCGGAACTTGCGGAGATAATAACCGAAAGCTATGGGAATATTCGGAAAAAAGAATCCTCCGACCCCGACGGGTAATTCTGAGGAATTGCAGAAGAAACGAAAGAGTCTTGAACGTGAACTGGAGGAAATCCGGAAACAAGAACAGGAAGAACTAGACCGGAAAAAACAGAAGGAGGCTGAAAGGGAAAAGAGCATTCAGCCGGATTCGGATTCTAATCAGAAGGAAGAGCCTATGTCTTTGGAAGTCCTACAGAAAGAATTGACGGCAAAGGACGACGAAATCAAGAAGTTGAAAGAACAATTGGAGAATTTTGAGAAGAACGCTTCAAGGGACGACAATAATCCGGATAATCCCGAATCTGCGTCTGCATTTGCGGACATACAGTCGAACCTTAAAACCATTCTTTCTCTTGTATCTCAAGAAAATAGCCGACTCGTCAAGGAAAATACTGATTTAGAGAATCGACTGGACGAGAAGCAGATGCGTGTGGAGCAGATAGTTCAGGTTTGTCAGGAAGACAGGTACCGCAAGGATAAGGTTAAACTCATAAACAAATATGTATATCATATAGACTTAATTCGCAAGACATTGTTTGACTTTGCGGCGGATAGGAAGAAAATGCAGGGAGCAAAGGCTGTTGACTTTCTTGTACATCAGCTGGAGGAACTCGTGATCGGTATGGATGCCACCCTTCAGCAGGAGATGGTGGAAATCCGTCGCTTTGGGAAACCGGGTGATGCAGTCAATCTTGATATGCAGGAAGTTATAGGTAGCGTACCGACGGATGATTCTTCGTTGGACGGGAAGATTCAGCATAGCGTCAGCCCGGCGTATATCTGGACATTGCCGTACATATTGAAGGCAAAAGTGACTGATAACGGGGATGAAATCAAGAGTTATAATTTCTTGCTTCGTGCGGAACAGATAATCGTATATAAATTTAATAAAGATAAAAAGTAGAACTATGGCAGCATTTTATGGCATTGACTTGGGGACGACCTATTCATGCATAGCGACAATTGACAGCGATGATATGGTTACAGTAATTCCGAACACCTTGACGGGGCAGCTAACAACACCGTCGGTAGTCGCTTTTGATGATGATGGAAAACTTTTGGTCGGACGGGCAGCAAAGAATATGCTTGGTAGCCATCCGGAGAACACAGTGGCTCTCATAAAGAGAGAGATGTCAAACAAGGATTTTACCCGAACAATTCAGGGCAAGACTTATGACCCGGTTCAGATTTCATCTTTCATTTTGAAAGAATTGGTGACATTCGCCAATCAAAAAAGACGGGACGAGGAAGGATTGGATCCAATATATGATGTTGTAATCACCGTTCCTGCCTATTTCGGGAATATGGAGCGTCAGAGGACTGAAGCTGCCGGGAAACTTGCCGGGTTGAATGTTCTTCAACTGATAAATGAACCTACGGCAGCGGCTCTTTCTTATGGGCGAAAGAATCAGGCAAATAAGACTGTTCTCGTATATGACCTCGGCGGTGGAACATTTGACGTAAGTATTCTTGAAATCAAGAACGGAATCATGAATACCGTGGCAACGACCGGTGACCACCATTTGGGCGGAGCTGATTGGGATAGAGCAATCGTTGATAATGCGTTAAGTGGATTGGGTGTTCAGTTCGATTCACTGACTGCTCAGGAGCAGGGCATGATGATGCTTGCCGCAGAAGATTGCAAGCAGGCTCTTACTGCTCAAGAAAAGACGACTCTGACATTTTCGTATAAGGGGATACGAAATGTTGATATAACAAGGTCTGCTTTTGAGTCGATGACAGCTTTTCTTATGGAGAGGACAATGTTCCTCGTTGATGAGGCTTTGGATATGGCTGAACTTAATACAGGTTCCATTGATGAGGTGTTGCTTGTGGGAGGCTCGTCAAGGATGCCTATGGTCAAGAGGCTCGTTGCGGAGAAATTCGGTAAAGACCCTAAGCTTGTTGATCCAGACATGGCCGTAGCCAAAGGGGCCGCTCTGATGGCTGCACAGAACGACAAGGGCTATGTCAAGGGTGCGTTGGTCTTGGGCAGTGACAAGGGTTCCCGTGCATACGGAATGTCTTCTTTCGACAAGAATAATGTCCTTCGAGTTTTCAACCTTATAATGAGAAATGATGATCTCGTGGTTCATAAAGAATTTGACAACTTTGAAACACATGCCGAAGGGCAGACTCGCGTGGATTTTGACTTCTACGAGAATGAGTCTATGGAGGATGTTATTGACATTGACCCTTCTCTTGAACTGAAAGGACGTAATGACTACATCGATTGGGGAAAGCCAGTTCCTAAGGGAACACCGCTTAAAATCATAGTTGATAGAGACAAAAGCGGCACAGTAAAAGTTTTTGCTGAATGCTGTGGAGCAAAGGGAGAGTTCGTTATCGTTTCTCCTGGTTGTGACAGAGTTTGATACAAATAATTTCACGAGGATGACCAAAGGGTAATTCATTTGTGTTGCCGGTCATCCTCTTATTTAGAAAAATTGTATGGTAAACATTATTCCTGACAGTCAGATAATAAGATGGCACGAATTGGCTGCGGTTATAGAGGCAAGCGGTGATCTTAACACTACCGATATACAATATATTCAATACTTTAAAGTTGTTTATCATTGTTTCGCCCGCGACATTTTTCCTGGCAATGATACTAATGTTCAAGAAGCTGTAAAGATCCTGAAAAAAAGAGCCGCCAATCTAAGTTCCAGCAAATCTTTGAAAGAAGATCTGAAGTCGTTTCTTGCAATCAGTAATATTGCAATGAGTTCGGAGGCTTCTTTCCGTCAATTCCGTGCCGACCTGAAAACCAAGGGGTGGTTGCCTCCTGTCCTGGAATCTGAAGAACGGAAAAGAAAAGCTTCGGATGAAAACGAACTCTTAAGACGATATCTTGAAGAGAAGGAGAGGATTGCGAGAGAGGAACGTGAACGGCAGAGGCGTCAGCAGGAGGAGGAACGCCGTAGAAAGGAAGCCGAGCGTCAGGAGCGCGAGCGCATGGAACGATGGCAGCGTGAGCGGGAAATGGAAGCGGCAAGGCGTGAGGCGAAGGCGTTGCGGCGCAATAGGATAATCTTTGGATGTGTCGCTGCGGTGGCTGTAGTTATCGGCCTGGCATTCGGTATACCATACTACATTCATAATGTAGTTGAGTACAATGAGTTACTACGCGAATCTGACAGATTGGTGGCAGAATACAAATTCTCTGAGGCGATCAGTTGTGTAAAGGAGGCTCGGGACTTAAAGTCGTCAGAAAGAACGAAGTCAGAACTGAACTCGAGAATTCATGATATTTCCGCCGCGAAATATGCCAAGATACGTGCTTTGAGAACTGATATATCCAATGTCTGGAGCGCATATTTTTCAGGAAAGAATCTTAAGACGAGCGTTCTCCGCTATGTGAGCAAGTCGGAAATAGAACCGGTTATAAAGGCACAGGAGGCGAACATCAACCTACTGGACTCCATTACGGAGAACACATCCGAGAATACTGGGGAGTTCCAAGAAAATATGCAGAAACTCAATAAGTTGAAACGATACTATAAGCTTTAATGTTATGAAGAGACTTATACTGATAGCCGTCCTGCTGTTTTCGGCAATGACTTTTTCCTATGCCCAGGAATCGGCCGCAAAGCGGGCTTTCACGGCCGGAGACTATTCCGCTGCGGTTGAACTATATCAGGCTGCCATTGCGACCGCCGGAACAAACTCCGCGCTGTCCTCCGGCTTGGATACTGCGAGAAAATGCGCGTCCCTAAAGAAAAAGGCCGATGCCGCCTACAGCAGTGGCTCATACAAGACCGCGCAGCAGAACTATCAGGCAATTCTCAAACTAAACCCCTCCGATTCCTATGTGCGCGGAATGCTTGCCAAATGTTCCGCAAAGGATAAGGAAGCAAAGGCTGAGGAAAGACAGAATCTGGAGGATGTCTTGAGGATCGGAACAACTCAGAGTATGTCCGCATTCGCGGAAAAATATCCTAAAAACAAAAACTCGGATTTGTTCCGAAAGTATTGCAGCATTATCGGGAATGAGGATAGATTGCTTTCTCCAGAAGATGTTTCTGCCTGTTTGAAAGTCGGAAAACTTCTTAACCCTCCTGCGTGTAACAAGGCTCTTGACGCTGCAATATCTTATGGTGACACGGAGGCTATGTATGTTCGGGCAATGGCAAGGCGTGCTGTCTCCGATTCTGTAGGAACAACGGATTTGTCTGCAGCCAGAATGATGGACTTGCTTGGCATGGCCGCGTCTGCCGGTCATGAGCAAGCACAGGCAGTATATGATTCTTATTATGAGGAGGGGTATCGTGGAACACTATCCTATCCAACAAAGCGTTTGGAAGAATGGCGAAGGTGTGACCGGGATGTCTCCGCGGCACTTGACATATTGGTAGGGAAAAATGTCTATCCTTTGATCGATTCTTCATTTTTGACCGTTCGCGCATTGTGTTGTATCTCATCTGAAACTGTTGTCTTGAGTGCGAAAGAAGAATTGAGAATCTATGATTATCAACTGACCTTGGACTTGAACGACCCATTGAGAGAGAAACTGTTGAGGGCTTTGGGGCGAAGAGGGAATCTTAATGCGGACAAATGGCTGACGGAACTTCCGTCTTGCACAGCCACGGAAAAAATAGTATTCAGACATTTGTGGCTTAAAGACAGTAATTGGGGTATGGATAAAGAAGAAGATTTTTCTAAGTATGTGAAATATCTTAAAGGGGATATAAACGATTATGAAATGGCGCGTCTATACTGGTGGTTAGGTCGTCGTATCCATGATATGCGTTTTGTCGATATAGATTGGGGAGTTGATACTCCTGATATGCTTCGTCATGAATACTTGCTGGCGGTTGTACTTTATTTTAAGGAATATGAATGGGACAGTAGCTATAAAACCATTGTAGAATTTATGAAAGAGAACAAAGGCAAAGAATGGGATAAAGAAATAATTCAGCGATGCATTGATGAAATTCCTCAACATTCTACATATTTCACTCGACAGCTAAAGTCTTTGTTTGGCGGCTTGGTGCTAAAAACGGGCCTCTATAACAAACAAAACAACATTTTGTACAAATATGCCAATGAGGGCTATTTTGACAATATGCATAAGAACTCATCACTGCGCAACAACTAAGATACACCACGATACCAATCACGGATCATTATGAAGAGATTTTTACTTATAGCCGTCCTGCTGTTTTCGGCAGTGACTTTTTCCTATGCCCAGGAATCGGCCGCAAAGCGGGCTTTCACGGCCGGAGACTATTCCGCTGCGGTTGAACTATATCAGGCTGCCATTGCGACCGCCGGAACAAACTCCGCGCTGTCCTCCGGCTTGGATACTGCGAGAAAATGCGCGTCCCTGAAGAAAAAGGCCGATGCTGCCTACAGCAGCGGCTCATACAAGACCGCGCAGCAGAACTATCAGGCAATTCTCAAACTAAACCCGTCCGATTCCTATGTGCGTGGTCGAATTTCAAAGTGTACTCAGTTGCAGGCGGCAGCACGCAAGGCAGCCGAAGCTAAAAAGTCTCAACCTGAGCTTGATGCGGCTCTCGCCGCGGGTACTCCAGAGGCGTTGAGGGCATTTGCGCAAAAGTTTCCAAAAGACTCGCATTCCAAGATGTTTCTTGATTATTCTAACATTCTTGGACGAAAGGGACATGCAATACTTACACCAAGCGATGTCGCGGTCTGTCTTTCGATGGGCAAAATTCTGAAATCTCCTGCCTGTGATGTCGCTCTGGACATGGCAATATCTTATTGCGACTTGGAAGCGATGTATGTCAAGGCGACAGCCAAGCTGTCGCAGACCAAATCTTCAAGTGATATTGTATGGATGATGAACCTGCTCAAGTTGTCTTCTGTAGGTGGGTATGAACCGGCAAAAACGGCTCATGAAAATTATTTGAAAAAGGATTGGCGGGAGAGTGCAGAATTAGATTTTTCTAAAATTCTTGACATACTGAAGAATTGCGACAAGCAGACATCGAAGGCACTTGACGGTTTGACGATTTGCAATGATTTGTGTTTCATATCGGATAGGTCTTTTTTGAAAAGGCGAATACAAACATTTCTGATGTCTGTTGATGCCGTCTTGAGTATTTGTGATGACAATCAGCTCTATTGGGCGCAGGTGGATTTGAATTCATCGGATGGACTAAAAGAAAAGATGTTGCGCATTGCGGCACAAAAAGGAAATAAGGAGGCAATACTTGCTCTTTCTCTTCTGCCCGGCCAAAGCAAGACAGATAGGGCAATATTGAATGCTATATATAAGAATGAAGAAAAATATGGACTTGGTAGTCCTGGCTTTAAGGGATATGTAAAGTACTTGAAAGGGGAAACATTATATTATTTGGATCGTCAGGCTTATAGTTGGTTGTATAGCACTACTTGGACTTCTTTATCCGATTGTATGCAATTGTTCGGAGAAAAAGACCCGGAAAAGATTATGCGGCATGACTGGCTCTATGTTTCATGTCTTATTTTCAACAGAATGTACAAGCATGGTGGCGATTTCTATTATGATAATATAGTGACTGTTTTGAAGGAATATAGCGATAATACTTGGGATAGAGACTTGGTGCGAAAGTGCATTGACTTGATGCCTGCCGATGGGAAGTATGCAAAAAAGGCTAGAAAAAAATTGAATGCTCTCATGACAAAGCCGAATCAATGCGATATAAGTGAGAATCCGATGAAAGTCTATGCCTTGAACGGTTATTTTGATAATACGCCTCATAGTGCAGTACCGACGGATGCGGAGAATATTTCTCGGACACTAAGGAAGGTCGCATTGATGACTTCTTCTGCATCATCGACCGGCAATGAGAAAAAATCTACAATGTCCGGAACGACATCGTCCACAACAAAGCCAACGTCTTCTACAACGACGAAAACGACTGCCTCGACACCGTCATCAACAAAGCCGGAACCTAAAAGATATACATCATATAGTCAATATGCCAAATATAAGGTTGGGGATATGATTGGCGATGCGATAGTTTATACCGTAGATCGTTATGGCATACATGGGACGATGGTTAAAGAGCAGGCATATCAAGCGGTAGGCGTATCTGAGAAACTAGAAGAATTGAATAGTTCTTGGAGATATGGGGTAAGCAATATCAAATGGCGGGTTTCGAGTACAAATGAGTTTAGACAATTACGTGCTTTGGGATATATTACTGTTGTTGAACAGAAAGAACGTAAACACGTCGCCTACTATTTTCGCTGGCGAAATTTCCCCGAATTGATAGAGAGTTTTGTCATCCATGATGTTATGAAGCGGTATCTTTATTACCCGAAGGACAACGAAGTCCTTTATAAAAAGGAAACCGGTTATGTTGATTCGTCGCAATATGTACTTCTTGTTGCTACTTTCTAATAATTAAAGACATAAACTCAAAATAAACCAATTTTATGGAAAAGACAAAAGCCACATGGAATGACCCGATGCTGAGCGTCGAAAATGCAAAACACTATCTGGAGGGGCGGCTGTTGAGAACGCGTTACCTTTTGAACACCACGGAGTTCGGGCATTTCTACATAATGAACGACTATCAGAAGAACCGCATACTCGTTCCGTTTGAAAGATTGCTGCAGATGCAGAATGTGAGACTATCCAAGATTCCTATTGATCCAAATTACAGTGATTACTTTGACTTCTATTATGGCCAGTTCAACGGCAATGGAAAAATGCATGGGCTTGGCGCTTACGGCTGGTGCCCGGAGAAGGACGAGGACGGTGACTATAATGTGGAAATATTTGTAGGACGGTTCAATGACGGCGAGATTACTGACGACGGCGTGTATTACACTTGGTCGTCCGAAGACGCCAAGAATAGTTTTACCGTGCAGGGCGAATTTGTCGTCACAGCATTGGAAGACCCTTGCCCTGTCAAGAAGAAATCCGGAGGAAACAGTGGAAAAAGTTCCAAACCCGGATCAGACGCATCCGGCTCCGTGCCAGGCTATGTCGGATGTGTCGTGATTATTATAGCCGTCCTTGTCGGCATATTCGTAAAATGGTGGGTAGGCTTGCTTATATTCTGTGTCGTGGGTTACTTGTTGGGTAGAGACTGACTATATATTTATCAAATAACTAAAACTGTTATATTATGGGACTTATTGTGTCAATTATTTTGGGCCTTCTCGCCCTTATTATCGTTAATACCATTCTGTATGCTTTGTGTCGTAAATGGAGGTGGTTAAGATGGGTTTTACCGTTGATTGTCGGCATAGTTTCATTTTTTGTATGGGGCAAATGGTGGCTTGCGCTTCTGATCTACCTATTTACTTTCGGAATTCTGTTGTCCATAACCGAAACAAAAGACAAGCGTGGACGCGCAATCCATTGCAGCAACTGCGGCTATGATATGCCTGATATTGAAGAGGAGACAGATGCGTATATTAGGTACCATTGCCCGAAGTGCGACAATGAGGTTGTGCTGCTCAAGCACTGATTCAACATTGTTGTAGTCTTTTGTGAATTATGCCTCACGGCTTTCTATCTTTGAATTTATCATTTTGACAATTTGCCGGCTTTCCGAAAGAAATCTGACAGTTTCCCATAGAACAAGAGCCGGCATTTATTAATGCACTAAAAATATGTTGGAAAAATCTGAATCAACTCGGGTCGTGATGCTGATGCTGACCTGGGCCTGTAATCTAAACTGCGTCTATTGCTTTGAGAACTACAAGACTAAAGGCAAAGAAATGTCGTTCGAGATGGCAAAGAAAGTGCTGACTGCGGAATTTGAAAAATTCAAGGAGAGCAATCCGGGCGAGCGTATCAAAATAGAGTTTTTCGGGGGTGAACCACTGTTGAGATTCGATTTGATTCGGGATATTACCGAGTGGATAGAGAATAATGATCCCGGTACAGAGTATCTCCTTTCTGTGACTTCAAACGGTACTCTCCTCAATGATGAGATGAAAGATTGGTTTGTTGCCCACAAGGACAAAATTCGAATCGTTATGTCGGTCGATGGTTCGGAGGATATGCAGGAGAATAATCGCGGAAAACTTGCTGGGGAGGTTCCGCTCGACTTTGTGCGGAGAGTCTGGCCGAGACTTCACTTTAAATCTACCATTTCGCGGAGCAACTTGCCATCTCTTGCGGAAAGCCTCATCCCATTACTTGAGAAAGGCCATGTCATAGCGCCCAACCTCGCCGTTGGCGAAGATTGGCAACCAGGCGATGCGGCAATTTACAAGCGTGAGCTTGAGAAACTTGCCGACTGGCATCTCGCACATCCGGATGTCGAGCCGATGAATATCTTCAGCCAGGCTTTTTATGCTCTGCTTGAGCCGCATTGTTCGCGGACGCCAAAGAAAAATTGCGGGACCGGGACGACGATGGTGATATATGATGTTGATGGGAGAACATATCCTTGCCACCTTTTCGTACCAATAACTCATGGACGAGAGTGTGCCTATGAGGATTTGTCAGAGATTAATTTTTATGACGATGCCTCATTTATTGATTCTGATTGTATGGAATGTAAGATGTTGAGAATCTGCAAAACCTGCTATGGCTTCAATTATCGGGATCGGGGCGATGTTCGCAAACGTGACAGGAGAGTTTGTCAGATGCAACTTGCCGAGGCACAGATTATCAGCGATTTTCAGATTAACTGGTTTACAGCTCTGAGTAAAAGGCGTCAGTTGACTGAAATGGAACTCTTTGCCTTGAAAGGTGCTTTAAAATGTCACGAACTTTATGCTAATTATTCAATTGAATACGGCGGAATCCGAAAAGCCGTAAATAGAGTAGGAGTTACATTTCTTTAAAACTCACCAAATGAAGGTCACTGAAGAACTTCTGCGTGCAGCCAATACGGTTATCGAGGATAACGTGGCTGTAATGGACGACATCCGTATCGCAAGCATCGGATGCTTCGGTTGTGGTTTGGGATGCTCCGACACTGTCGGTGGCTGATGCGCTTTTTCCGGTTTCGACAAAAAATGTCGAAACCGGTTTTATCTGTATGAATGACAACGTCGTGTTCAAGAACTCCAGTTTGAAACCCCAATTGACCAGTCACGCCTTTCCGCGCTTTTCTGACATTCTGGTTTGTTTATTGTGTCATCTTGAGCTTTCACGTTCTTCCTCAAATCGTTCCCGGCAATCGCGGAATTTGCTCTCAAGTGCCCCGGCTTTGAGAGCAAGCCAAAGCTCGAACAACCGGTCCTGTATCATATACGCCGCTTTTGCGACTTTCTGAACCATAGACATTTTCTCACTCATCAGATTATTCAGCGAATGCTGTACGGACGAAGCATTGTCAAGGCCATATTTCTTTAGCATAGCCTCGGAAGTCAGACTTTTGGCGACGCCCTCGTTTGCTATGCAGTAGAGCAACTTCCTGTCCTTGAGGCTTGACACTCGGCTAATCTGTTCCCTGTATTCCTCGTCGTGCCTGTCAAGAATCGAGTGAATTGCAGCCACGACATCTTCCTTGCCGGCACCGGTCTTGCCCTCAGTTATCATAAAAGTTTCTTTCATTACCTCCTGCATATTGAAGGTATTTCCCGACATCAGATAATAGACGAACTCAACAGCGTCTGCGTCAATGCTGCGCCCGTAGTCTTCAAACATTGATTTCACAAAGTCTTTATACGCATTAATGCCGATAATATCCAAATCCATCGTCAGGGCACTTTTGTAGAAAGGCTGGTTATAATTGAGAAACATCGTGTTGAGGATATGCCTTGAACTGCCGGAGAAAATGAATTTCGTGTTATTTAGTTCCTGAATCTTGCTGCGCAGTATGGCGGCCATGCGTTCCGGATAGTTCTCAATCTGTTGAAATTCATCGAATACTATAAGCCCCGGCTTGTCGGCATGCTCATATTCATTCAAAATCTCGTTGATTGTGAGAACCGGATTCGGCGTAGCCCCAAGGCCGATTGACGGAAAGTCTATAACCGTACCGTTGTAAGAGCCGAGATTCAGTTGGATTCCCTTTGCATACGACACTAATGTCTTCCATGTCTTTGTTGCCTTTGCGAATGGGGACATCATAAACTTGTTCTGCAGTTCGCGTTCAAATTCGGATGCGGACAATGTCCCGAATACATCGACATATAGGGTGTTATAGTGTTTTGCAATCTCATCTTGAGCCAAAACATGCTTGATGAGACTTGACTTGCCCACTCTTCGCGGGGCCTTCAGGACAACATTGTTTCCGTTTTTTATATACCGGATAATTTCCGCTGTCTCGTTCTTTCTGTCACAAAAATATTTGTCCGGAATGTCAGTCCCGATGAAAAATGGATTCAGAGGTTTGCGTGCGGCCATAATGTATAATTTTCTGCAAGGTAGGAATATTTCTGTTTTTATACAAAAAATATTATATTTTTTCTATAAAATGTCCACAACGACTTGTCATTGCTTCGTAACATTGTGAGGGTCAGCAGAATAACTGTTCCATTGTGACCTCGCTGTGTACCAGACTATGATGAAGCCCGTCGGCTACTCCGTATGTCGTTACGAAGGTTATTACCAAAGAGAATGTTGTTTTGGTGGAACTTTGGAAGAGTTCCAAACGCTCTCTCAGCAGCTGTTCGTAGGCATCGGTGATGCGGTATTCAGATTTGCTGAATTTCATTTCACACAAATGGATGATGCGGTCGGCACGCTTAATGATTAGGTCGATTTGTCCGCCCTTTTCTCCTTCGCCCGCGGTCTTTCTCCATGCCGATATTTCCGTCGCCATCCCTGAGATTCCCAATGCGCGTTTGATGCAGTCGATGTGCATCAGGCAGACTGTCTCGAAAGTGAGACCCTGCCATACGGAAACTGCCCGTGATTCAAAGTTGTGGCTCCACCACTGCTCATCACCGGCGGTGTCCTGCATGATGAACTTATAATAAAATAGGGTGTAGAAATCGACTAGACGATAAATCGTATCCTTGGATTTCTGACCGAAATTCCGGCTACGCGCGATGAAGTCGCAGCGTTCAAGATTGGTCAGTACACGGGTGAGCGTTCCTCCGCTCACGCCTGTGGCCTTTGCGATTTCGTCTCGGGACATACCTTCATGATGACCGGCCATTGACTTTACAACATTGATATACAAATCGGCATTGGCAAACAGTGCGTTGTAAAGTTCGTCAAATTCACTTCGCATTATGCCTCCAGGTGCAAAAAACAGTCGGTCCACATTCTGAACCAGACTTTCGCACGGATTTATTAGACTCAGGTAGAACGGAATGCCGCCGAAGACCATGTAGCATTGGAGAATCTGGTATTTGTCCCACTTGCAGTGTTTTCTCTGAAGATATTCCGCCGTCTCATGTAGCGTGAACGGCCGGACATAAATGCTACTGGTGATGCGTGCGTGCAGACCGCCTTGATTTTCAATCAGATTGTCAACCATCCACGATGTTGCAGAGCCGCTGGCGATGAGCACTATGTCGTATCGTCTGGCCGCCCAACCGTTCCAAAAATCCTCCAATGCTGATACGAAGTCTGACTTCTGCGTGTCTATCCATGGCATCTCGTCTATGAAAATCACCTTCTTCCTGCCCGTGTCAAGAGATTCGAGATAGTCCTCAAGAGCATAAAATGCGTCAAACCAGTCAGCAAACTTGTCTGTCTTTGTTCCGGAGAACTTCTTGAGTGCTCTGGCGAAACTCGTGAGTTGCCTTTGCCGAGACAGATTGTGTCCGCCGACAAACATAAAATCATATTTCCCCTGATAGTATTGGTCTATGAGAAAAGTCTTGCCGACTCTTCGTCTTCCATAAACTATAACAAATTCTGAACGGTCGGAATCCATGACTCTTTTGAGTTCTTTGCATTCTCGCTCCCGGCCTACAAGTTTGTTGCTTACCATAACTGTGAATATTACTTACGACAGCAAATATAGTGTTTATGAATGGAAATTGAAACAAAAAATGGGCGATTTTTTACCCAAATGTGCCTTTTTCTATGAGATTTGGGTAGAAAATCGCCCTAAAATGCATTATTCGTCCTTTGGTGTGACCTTCCCTGATTTTGGTTGACACTTTTAGAGAGGTTAAACTAATATGATTTA
>ERZ1034719.1087-NODE-1087-length-13448-cov-7.826029_pt1 | contig 13448 bp, 12 predicted proteins | sample MGYA00520703_ERZ1034719 | MGnify/ENA primary metagenome ERZ1034719 (study PRJEB33766, sample SAMN09781716) | gut metagenome | biome: gut microbiome | host: Homo sapiens | place: Madagascar | study: EMG produced TPA metagenomics assembly of the PRJNA485056 data...
TGAAGCGCCGGCGGCCGCAGAAGCACCCGTTGCAGCGCCCGTAGCGCAATAAGGCGCGAGCCCGATTTCGGGCGTTTTTTGTGATTTTGATAAATCGTCTCGATGAAGCGGTAGAATGCGAAAACGTTCTGCCGCTTTTTTTGTAAAAATGCCTATATTAAACCGCCATCAATATCATATACATGGCAACACCGATTTGCTCGCCATTGGCGCAATTGGAAATCGACAAAAGAAACGAAACATAGGGCGCGGGAGTCTCAATTGGTCTCGTCGTGTCGCAATAGCAAGGTAATCGCATGGCAGAAGAAGTCGTATTAGGTCAAAATGTAGAACGCGCGCGTCAGGCAGTTCTTCGCCGAGGAGGAAAGGTCACCATCGGCGATATCATGTCGGAGACAGGTCTAGGGAATTACGAGGCCAAAGAGGCACTCGACAGGATGATAGAAGTATACGAAGGCGTGATGCGCGTGAGCGATAACGGCGAGCTTTTGTATGTCTTTAGTCGGGGATGTATTCGCCGCGATCATCGTTCGTGGTGGCAGCGCAACAAAGACGCGATCATTAGCGTGCTGAAGAAGATCTTCAAAGTCATCATCTTCCTCGTGCTCGTCGTCTACTTCATCATTTATTTGCTCATCCTCTTGGCGATTTTGACGTCGGGTCGCAATAACAGTCGATCGTCGGGATCGGGAGATTTGCTCGCTTGGGGTATGTATATCTTCTGGGGGACGGGATTTGGCGACGATTCGCGATCGTCGGGTGGTAGTGGCATAGAGTCTGGCAAGCAGCCACTCTATACGAAAGTATTTAACTTCGTCTTTGGTCCCGAAGAGCCCAAAGAAGACCCGCTCGAGGCGAAAGCGGAATGTGCGCAGCTCATACGCGCGCGTCGTGGTGTCATTACGCTCCGCGATTGGGTTATCGTTTCGGGGCAAGATCGCGAAAAATGCGAGAGCGATTTGGCGCGTTTTACGGCTGAATTTGATGGCAATGTCGAGATAACGGATTCGGGTACGATCGTCTATACGTTTGAAGAAATGATGGTTTCGGGCGATATGAAGCGATCGTCAATGCCCGAGCGATGCTGGAGAAAAGTCGTCGCGCGTCGTCCGCTATCGGGCAATATCTATGGTGGCGATGGTGCAGTTATCGGCTTGAACCTCTTCAATATGACGTTTGCCGGGATTGCGACATTTCTCCTTGCCGCTAGCGAGGCCAGTGATATGGGCGCGAACTCGGCTTGGAGTGGTGCGCTTGAATTGACGAAACAGGGGCATTCTGGCTTTATATGGTTAGGTCTGTTTCCATTTGTCTTTAGCGCCCTCATCTTTGCGGGGCCACTCGTGCGCATGCCTGGGAATATCAAAGAGAATCATCGTCGAGCGAAGATCGTCATTCGCAAGGCGCTTTTGGAAGAGCTCTTTGGTACGAAGCGCAAAAATGGCAATTATCGGCTCGTCTATAGCCAGTGTTTAGAGCACGCACTCGATTTGTTGGAGCAAAGTGGTTTCAATCCGGATTCGATATCGCACGACTTGATAAGCCGGGAATACAACGATCTTTGTTATGAATTCCACGGCGAGATAACGGGCGATACGGATACGACATACGAGTTCCCCGAGCTCGAATCATCGCGTTTAGAAGTCGCCGCCCTTCGCGATAAACTCCACTACGACAAGCACGTCATCAAAAACGTCGCCTTCTCGACCGATAACGACGAACAAGCCAATATCGAAGAGAAAGAGGAGCGCGCAGAACTCGATGCGTTTAGCAAGATGCTTAAAACAGGTGCGGCAGTCAAAAAGCCAGCTTCGCAGCTCGATGCCATCGAAGCGCCACAAATTCAGACGCAATTGTCGGCTTGGGGGCAATCGATCGACGGTAGTTCGACTGGCGGTGACTATGACAGCAACTATGGCGTGAGCGATGGCGTATCTCGCAAGAAATCGAAATATTCGGAGCTGTAATCGCCTCATCGTCGATCGCACATAATCGTGTAATATAGCGCCTATATGGGCGCTATTTTTGTGTTATGACGCAAGCGCCTGCAAGGGCGCTTTTTTTATGCGACGACTCAAGCGCTTTTGATGGCGTTATGATGCTGTTGTGGATCATTATGAGACGCGAAATGGCGCAAATCATTCCTCGAACGGAGCAATCATGCACGAGAAAATTTCTTTTGACGAACATTTACACCGCATATTTGGCGACGATTACGACGCCTTTATATCGCATGCCCCAGTGGGTGAATTCGTGCGAGTGAATACGCAGCGAGCGACGCCCGAACGAGTCATGTCGCTGTTGAAATCGCAGGGATTTGATGTTGAACAAGTTGCAGGGCTCGACGATGCGATACGCCTACGGACGAAGCCATTTGAACCGACGCGATGTTTGCATCATTTTGCGGGTTGGTTTGTGAAGCAAAGCCTGAGTTCGCAGCTTCCGGTTCGGTTTTTAGATGCGCGACCTGGTCAAACGATAATCGATTTGTGTGCTGCCCCTGGGTCGAAGACGACGCAAATCGCGACGGCGATGCACAATGAGGGTCGTTTGTTTGCCAACGATTTGGCGGGCAAGCGCATGACGCCGCTGGCGGCGCGGCTCGATGCTGGGATCGTCTCGCATGCCGTCTTATTCAACGTCGCCGCCGAGCGCTTGCCGCATTATCTCGATCCCGTGTTCGATCGCGTGCTGGCCGATGTGCCGTGTTCGGGCCTTGGGCTCTTCGATGCGATCGACGAAAACCGGCATCGCTACGAAGCTGCCAAAAATCCATCGTCGCAATACCAGCTTCAATATCGCATATTGCTCTCGGGGGCGCGCTTATTGCGCGTCGGTGGGCGCTTGGTCTATTCGACTTGCTCGCTCAATCCCGACGAAAACGAAGGCGTCGTCTCGCAATTCCTCGCGCGTTACCCGTTCCGATTAGTCGAAATACCCGATATTGCAGGGATTCACTTCAGACCTGGGCTTACGTCGTGGCAAGGTTGCGAATACGGCGAAGAGATGACGCGGGCTCGCCGTGTCACGCCTTGGGAAAACGATACGCAAGGTTTTTTTATGGCAGTATTGGAGAAGATCGACGAATTGCCCGAACGGCTTTCGTATCCGCCGCGCGCCACGGAACCGGTTCGAACGCTTGCGCCCGACGACGAAGCCGTGGCGCCGATTTTAGCCAACATCGAGCGATACTATGGAATCGATCCGGCGGCGTTTGGGGCGTTTCGTTTCTTGCTTTCGGCTCGAGCGATCTATGCGATCGATGGACATTGGGAAGAAATTCCCGGTGGCTATCAACGAGCCGGAATATGCTTGGCCAAACGCCGTGGCGGCATTTGGCGCCTGAGTCACTCGATGATACAGCGATTTAGCGATGAAATCACGCGCAATACGCTCACGCTCGACGACGATCAAATGGCGCAAATATGCGCCACAGGCGACATCGACGTTGCCATCGCCGATATCGAATCGCCCTATCCGGTATTGCGCTACGAACCGCTTGGTGCCTTGGCATCGCTCTACGACATGGGCGGAGGCCGAGTCCATTGGAAACGCGCATGCGATTACCAATTTGCTCGCGTTTAATGCACAATATCGCGATGGAATACCGCATAATCGGGATTATCTCGATAGATGCGGTATAGGGCTTCGGCGAGTGCGACGCTCCGATGTTGACCGCCTGTGCATCCGATTCCGATCGTGAGGTATCGTTTTCCTTCGCGTTGATAACGCGGAACGAGGAAGTCGACGGTATCGCGGATTTTAGCTAAGAAGACGTCGGCATCGGGATCGGAAAAGACGTATTGCGCGACGGCGCTATCGCGTCCTGTGAGGCGCGAAAGCTCGGGAACGAAATACGGGTTTTTGAGGAATCGCACGTCGAAGACGAGGTCGGCATCGAGCAATATGCCGTTTTTATAGCCAAAGCTGACGATATCGACGTGCATACGCGATCCCTCGTTGCTGTAATGCGAACTAAACCAGTCTCGCAGCTGATGCGGAGTGAAAGCCGATGTATCGAGATGCGTTTGGATATAGGGGGCAATGACTTGCAACAAACGTCGCTCGCGCTCAATAGCGGCGTGTAGATCGCCTTTTGTATCGAGAGGATGGATACGGCGCGTTTCTTTATATCGTCGAGCGAGGACGGCGTCGGAGGCATCGAGAAAGACGACTTCTGGGGCATATCCTTGTGCACAGAGCTGAGCGATGACTTTTGGTGTTTCGGGCAAAAAGAGCGTATCGCGAATGTCGATGCCAATGGCGACGCGCGTGATGGCATCGTGCTGGCGCAACATGGCCAAAAAAGAGGGCAAAAGCACGATGGGCAAATTGTCGACGCAGTAAAAACCGAGATCTTCGAGCGTGTGTAGAGCTGTCGTGCGCCCTGCGCCCCCCATTCCCGAGATCAAAACGAGTTGTATTGGATTCATTTCTCTCCTCATGGTAAAACGCCACAATGCGCCGATAATAATCGAAAAAGGCGATGTCGTGCGCAAAAATTGACGAGGTAATTTGAATGAAAAAAATTCTCATATTGTGCATATTCGTTGCATTTTCGACGGCATGTAACGATCCGCATCGAGATTTCTGCACGAAAGCATCGGAACAGCTGTGCGGCAAATGCGAGCAATGCGGTGGAGATTATGCGATGTGCGGTCTTTTGCGAACGAACGACAAAGCGCAATGCGTATCGGAATTGCAAGAGATATGCTCTGCATACGACAACGTCTATACGCGCGAGACGGCGTCGATTTGCCTCGAACAAATCGCCAATTTGCGATCGTGTGAACAATTTAAGCAGAGCGGCAAGCCCGAGATTTGCTCGAAGTTGTTCTGATGAAAGGGGCGAAGATGGCGCATTTTTGTCGTCGAATATTGGAAACGATGGCAGGGATATTTGCATGCGTTGCCTTTGTGGGGTGCGCAGGATCGGGAACGTCGACGCCGCGCGACGTCGCGTTAGCGCATGCAAAATCGTGTAAAAAAGGCGATATATCGGCAGCTCGCCATGACGTCGTGCCCGAATTGGCCCAAGACCCGTGCCCGAGTGAAGACACGATCGAGAAGCAACTCGAAGGCGCGGCAGGAGCAGGGGCAACGTTTTATTATCGCGCCAAGATTGGGCATGCCGAATTATCGCGCCTCGATGGGGCGGCGTATGAATTGCATATCGACGAATTGACCGATCGCAGACGTGCAGAATATACGGTTCAAAGGCTAAAAGACTGTATAAGATTCGAAAAAACAGGCGAGTTGTATGAATTATTGAGCAGTTCTTTGACGCAAAGCGTCTCGATCGATAAATTACAAGAGAGTTTTGACGATCGCCCAGATATTTGGAATGCGATTTATGCGGCTTTGGCTGCTCAACCGAAATTTGATTTGCAAATCAATCACAAATCTGCGCACTGCCAAGCGTCGGATCGCAAGATCGCGCTCGTCGTCGAAGATGGAATTTGGAAAATCGCCGATATTGAAGGCGTATTTTGACGCGGCAATGGCACGTCGTTTTCGTGTATTGCGCTATTGATGAGAGTCATCGATGAATAAAAAACTGTATGCATTAATCGGGTTGTCTTGTGCTCTGTGCCTATCGTGTTCTGACGACAAAGACGACAATCAGGGGCTTTGTGGCAATGGCACTTGCGAGGCGGGCGAAACGTCGGCAAGTTGCCCGCAAGATTGCGCGACGTCGTCGACTTGTGGCAATGGCACTTGCGAGGCGGGCGAAACGTCGGCAAGTTGCCCGCAAGATTGCGCGACGTCGTCGACTTGTGGCAATGGCACTTGCGAGGCGGGCGAGACGTCGGCAAGTTGCCCGCAAGATTGTGCGACGTCGTCGACTTGTGGCAATGGTACTTGCGAGGCGGGCGAAACGTCGGCAAGTTGTCCGCAAGATTGCTCCGTCGAAATTGGATCGTGTGGCGATGGCAAGTGCGATGCCGATGAATCGGTCGACTCGTGCCCTGCGGATTGCATTTGCGGAAACGGCACTTGCGACGAGGGCGAATCGCACGAATCGTGCCCGAAAGATTGTGCCAAACCCGTGCGATGTGGCGATGGATCGTGTGATAGTGGTGAAACGCGGCTCAATTGCCCGAAAGATTGCCCACCCGTCTGTGGCGATGGTCTGTGTGAAGGTGGTGAATACCCCGATACTTGCCCAGGAGATTGCCAATCGACGATCGAGGAGCCCGCGCCAGCCGATCCGATTTGCGGCGATGGCGTTTGCGAGGAATCCGAAAAGGGGAACTGCGACGCCGACTGTAACCCGAAGCCAAAACTCGAAACACTCTCGCTCGACGAATTTAATAAGCTCGATGAGAATCCTATTCGATTTTTATTCGATTACGACAAGGCGATGGATCCGAAAAGCGAAAACGCCATCGACGATTTTTTTGCCTTTCCATACCCGAGTGAGGTGCGAACCGATGCGCATGGGCGCCCGAGTCTCGAAGGTTATCCAATCCCGCCCATGCCATTACTCGACATAGTCGCGAACGTGATGCCGTCGATCAAAACGCTCATCCCATCGCTCATCATGCGGATTCAAACAGAGCGTGCAGGATTCTCTGCCATTGGTGGCGTCTATTTTCGGACGTCTCAGCCGATCGATGGAGCGTCGATTGCGAAGAATTACGACGTCAAAAATCCCGGCAAAACGGCGCAAGCCGATTCGTGTTTTCAACTGATCAACGTCGAAGAAAATTCGACGCATTATGGCGAACGGGTACCCGTCTACGTTACAAATCATTTACTTTCGAATTCGCTTTGGGCGGAGAATACGTTAGTCCTTCGCCCCATTCCAGGCGTTGGTCCGAATCCAGGCGATCGACACGTCGCCGTCGTCACCAATTGCCTTACTTCGTATAGCCGATATATCAATCAATCGAATAAACTTCGGTATATTTTGGCTAAAGCAGCCCCCAAAGAGATCAACGACAAGACATCGTATTACGTCGATCAGCTCGAAGCGCTCGAAAAAGCGGGCAAACTCGGGTTTAAGATGAACCAAATCCGCGCGTTTGCGGGCTACGATACGATGCATCCGGCCGAAGAGATGGATCAAATGGCCCAAGCGCTCAAGGGCAAGGGGCGCGTTGTCGCCGACGAAAACGGCGTTGCGATAGGCAATGGCAAGGGCAATGGCTGGACGGAGTATGGCGATTTTAACGTATTTCGCGGTCAGTTTGTGACGTGTAATTTCATCGAAGGCGATTATTCGAAGGCGGTACCCAATTATACGGGCAACGGGGCAGGCGAAATACGATTCGACGACGCTGGGAAACTCGTCTCGACGTGTAAAGAAGAAAAAGTCTTCTTCGAAGTCACGGTTCCGAGCACACCTATGCCCGAAAAGGGCTATCCCATTGCGGTCTATGGCCACGGGACTGGGGGCGATGCCACGACGCATTCGCGCTACGTCGGGAGCGAAGGCATTGTGCTCATTCGCAATGGTGGTGTCCCGATGGCGATGATCGGTTTCGATGCATGTTTGCAAGGGAACCGGACGGCGGGCGAAGGTAGCGAAACCGAACTGATGATGATGATGATTCAGAATCCGGTCGTCGTGCGCGAAAGCGTGCGACAAACGGTCAACGATATGCTCGTGCTCTACGATATCATCGGCAACAACAAGCTCATCTTGCCGCCTCCGCCAAAGTCGACACAAAATGTCATCTTCGACCCGAGTTATGGGCTCTTCATGGGGCATAGCCAAGGGTCTCAAGAAGCGGGGCTGTTGCTAGGGCTTACCGACAGCGTCAAAAATGCCTTTTTATCGGCTGGCGGTGGCGGCGTATTGCTGAGCTTCGTCGATTTGCACCCCGACCTCGCCGATATCCAAGTCATTGGTAAAGCACTCAACGGCAAATCGCTCGCCGATCTGCTCGCTTATCTATTCGAACTCGACAATGGTGCGATTTCATACGATACGTTTATCACGAATCACATCGTTCAACCGCTCATGGATCCCGTCGATCCGCTCAATTTCACGCCGAGATTTATCCGCGAGCCCATTGCCGGCATGAACTCCAAAAACATCGCGCAAACGATGGGTTTGGGCGATTTGAGCACGCCACAGGCGGCGCAATTTGCGATGATTGCGTCGACTGGATTGCCGTTTGTCGGAGAAGTCTTCGAAACGTCGATGCCTTCGGTCATCGCCGGACTCGATAAGAGCGCCGGCAAATCGGTGTCGAATAACGTGACGACGCCAAGCGGTAAGGCAACGGGCGGCGCCATCCAATTCAATTATACGGGCAAACAAAACCCGCACTTCGTCATCTATAATATGGCGGCTGGCAAGAAGTCCTATATCGATTTCTTCAAAAGCGTACTCGCCGGAACTCCTACGGTTTCGGTCTCGGGGAAACAAAAGGGCAGTTCGTAGCGCAATGGTAGCCCGCTACGCGGGCAGGCTAGCTAAAAAAACGCCAGCCCGCGTAGCGGGCAGGCTAGCTAAAAAACTAGCCCGCACAGCGTGCGGGAATGCTAAAGAACGCTAACCCGCGTAGCAGGTGAGCTAGCTAAATACGGCTTTGGAGATTGGCGGTATCGAATCCGCCGGGTAGGAGTTCTCGCATCGTATAGGTCTTTGCATCGCCTTTTTCGTTGAGGCAAATGACTTCGAGATCGGGGGAAAACTCGTACATGAATTGACGGCACATACCACAGGGCGAGCTGTAGTCTTTGGTGCGCGTCGCAATGACGATGCGTTTAAAAGTGCGATGTCCGGCCGAAATGGCGTTGCCAAAGGCAGTTCGTTCGGCGCATGTACCGACGGGATATGAGGCATTTTCGATGTTGACGCCTGTAAAGACCGATCCATCTTCGCATTCGAGCGCCGCTCCGACGGGGAAATGCGAATAGGGGCAATAGGCTTTGTCGAGCATCGACATGGCTAATTGTTTGAGTTCATCGAGCGTCATGATTCATCCATCCTGATTCTTTTGGCCACAATTCCGTGCAAAAAAGCGACGAAATCGCGCCAAGTTTGGAAATGACGGGTGACGCATTTTCTGCGGCGTCACGTGCCCGCTACCAGCTTGACTTTTATGGGTAGAGGGGGCGGATTTATGGGATTTTTTACTTGATTTGTCAAACGTTTTTTTGATAAAGGATCAGATAATGATGTTATAACGTCGCGCGACAACGATATTCCCATGGGCAATCGCTCGATTGGATATGCGCTTTGCGCGGTTTGTAATAGTAGTTTCGTTCGATATTGCGCCTAGGTGCGATATGGCATGATATGCATCGGCACGATTATTTGGAGGAAGATTATGAGCCGAAGTGAACTCGTCAAAAAGGGCAAGCGATGGAAAGCAGCGACAATCGTGAGCGGTATTGCGACGATCGCATCTATTTTCACCTTTAATTGGGTGCTCGTCGTATTTCTGTGCATCTTGACTGGGGTTTTCTTGTTCCAAACGATGAAATCCTATGCTTCGTCGGGAATGCGATTCTAGCCCACGAATGCAATTGTAGTACAATTCTAGCCGACGGCAGATCTAGCCTGCGATTGCGATTTTAGCCCCATCGTAGAGTGGTCACGATACGCGACAGATGGGGAGACCGAGAGGTTGCCAGTGCCCCGGAGGGCACTGGAATAAGGGGGATTACAACATGCACTGGAATCCACCAGGACCTTGCTTGCACGTCGAATTGGGTTTCTGCTCTGGACAATAAAATTCGAGAAGCCCGACGTCTTTATCGCAAATGATGAGGGATTTGCCATCGGCGGAGCATTTTCCCTGTTCAACGGCAATACCATCGCAGTCTGTATAGCATTGGGCGAGTCCATCAACGTCTACAGCACATCCGCGGGAGTGTTCGCACGTTATACGCTCAGTTTTGCCATCGGTCGAGCAGTAGTAATTGACGTTGCCAACGCATTTGCCTTTTCGTCCCTCGTTTGTATTGCAATTGAGTGTAACGTCCGAATCGGTCGAAGACTCGTTGCGTACGCACTGGGCTTTTCCGTCGACGACGGCGCATTTTTGACCATTGTTGCAAGGCTTTTCGATGAGTCCGAGGTTGGAATCGCAGAGATTCACGACTCTGTCGCCGCTTGCGCAAACGCCTTTGTCATCGACGGCACCGCACGGTTTGCGGCATTGCGCCACCGATTTCGCGCCGTCTTGAACGGTGATGCATCCGTCGGCGCATTCTTCGGTCCTAATCGTGCCGGCGTTACAATACTTGAGCGTGTTGCCTTCGCAGACCCCCGACGCCGATATGTTGCCGCATTTGCCACTCGTCGCCAGGCAACGATTATTGCCGTTGGAATCTTCGCCGCATACTTCGCCACGCCCGCAACTCGAACGAATCATGCCATATTGGTTGTTGCAATAGGCGTAACCATTGCCATCGCATTTGCCTACCTCGCCCAATTCTTCGAACTCGGGCGTGCATTTTTCAAAGCACTGATGAAACACGCCGTCGAGCGTCATGCATTTGGGGTGGCAATCGACGCGTTGGATGAGCCCACTCTTGCAATAGACGAGTGTTTTGTCGCCGTTTTCGCATTTGCCATCGGCAGTGATTTCGCCGCAAAGCTCTTCGACTTGAACGCATTGTGCCACGTCATCTTGTCGTTTGCATTCTTGACCCGTGCCGCAAAGATCTTCTTTGAGCTGACCGTCGACGCATTTGACGACGTTGCCATTTCGACACGTGCCTTTCTCATCGATCGATCCACAGCCCTTGGTGTTGGGCATCGAACACACCGCTTCGCCATTGCGCATTTCGCACCCGTCGGAGCATTGCGTTATTCTGATATGACCATTGATGCATTTGACGCTCGTATTGCCATCGCAAAGACCACCGATGCCGCCGACGCGATTTTCCGTACACGCGGCACCCTCTTTATAGGAATCTTTGTCTTTGTCGTCGGAGCACGCCATGGTGATGGATGCTAGTGAGCAAAATATACATAAAATGAGTTTCTTCGACATTTTATATCTCCTTATGTGTATTTAAGCGCATTGAATTCGATGCAACGACGCTTCGAGCGCGAGCCAAAGTCGTTGCAAAAAAGGCTACACGATTTTGCACAGCGCCATTCATTTGTACTTGCGTCTCCAGTGCTCAGATCGAGAGGCGAATTATTCGCGCATTTTCCCGAGCAATGATTGCAACTCATCGACGGGCATCAAAATCGAGCCTTCGGCATCGTCTTGTGGCGCGGGCATCGTCGGTTGTCGCGATAGCAATGCTTCGAGTGTCACATTGAGAACGCGGCATATCCGCTGAATCTCGGACGACGACAACATGCGCACGCCAGCTTCGATCCCTTCGCATTCCTCGACGGTTAAGCCGACATGCAAAGCAAAATCTCCGATGCTCATCCCGTTGTATTCGCGATAAACTTTGACGTTTTGACCTATGCTCATGAGAAACCTCATCTGAAAGAGATGCACCGTCGAATGGGCACCTGTCGATTTCAAACACCATGCAAGATGTAAACCACTTTCTCGGATGGCTCAAATTCTCGATCTCTATCGCATTCAAAGCGTGACAGAAATCGTGCATCGAAAGCGATAGAAGCGCCGCAAAGCCAATCCGTGTTTGCAATTTGCGGCACGATTGCGGCGCCCTGCCCTTATGATGAGCGCCGCGAGTGCGGCGCCCTGGCCTACGAATCTTCGTGCGACGATTTTATCGTAGCATTTTCGCGGCGAATGAGGAAATCCGCAATGGCATCGAACGATGCTTGAATGGCGGCTTTCTTTGGATTGAGCATGTAGGGGGTTCCTGCGTCGTTGTCGTTTTGTAACGCAATGTCGAGCGGAATCGAGGTGATGAGTTCTAGCCCGAGTTTTTGGCACATTTCTTTTGTGCGGTTGCCAAAGATGCGAATCGATTTCGTCGTATCGAGTATTTTTCGAATGCGGTCGATCGTCTTTTTCGTCGCCTCGTCGTCGGCGGCGACGGGGACTTGGTCGAGCAATTTGAGCACGCCTTCGCGTCCGTCCCAATCATACGTCGCCATATTTTCGACGACGCCGGCGATGGGCACGCCGTATGGCGAGAATACGCCGATTCCGCGTTTGACATCGGCCAAAGCGAGTTGCGAAGGCGTCGTGACGATGACGGCAGAATCGATTTCGACAGTTTGCAAAATCGACAAATACGTATCGCCCGTGCCTGGCGGCATGTCGATGACGAGTGCATCGTGCCCCGACCAATCGACTTCCCAAAGCAACTGATTGATGACGCCCGACACCATGGGTCCGCGCCACATCAAGGGCTGGTCGTTTTCGATCATAAAACCGATGCTCAAAACCGACAAACCATGAATCTGCGGCGGCATGATGAGGTTTCCGACGACGATTGGCGGCAAATCGCTACCGACGAGTGCCGGAATACTCGGCCCGTAGAGGTCGAGATCGAGCAACGCCACGCGTTTGCCTGCCTTTTGCAGAGCCAAAGCCGTATTGAGCGCGACCGTGCTCTTGCCGACGCCGCCTTTTGCCGAGCACACGAGGTAGACGTGGCCGACGCCTGGGATGCGCTTTTTCGGCTCCAATGCTTTATTTGCGCCATGCGCCCCGTGTCCACACGCCGCTTGCGGCTCGTCTTCGCCGTCGATGGCCAGTGTCAAAATGCGCGCCTCGATTTCGGGGAACTGTGCCACAATCGCCGAACGCATGTCGTCTTCGATGGCAAACCGCGCCTCCGCGGGATTCGCCTTTTCGACGGCAATCGTCACTTTCGCGACCGTCTTGCCCTCGACTTCGTCGATCTCGACGCTACGCACTTCTCGATCGCCGTGCAACGGCTTGTCTTCGTCGAACAGAATCGCATTTGCTATGTGTAAAATCGTGTCTTGCATCGTCTCCCCCTAGGCATTTTCGTCGTCAAACGTCACATCGCGCACGCTGCGCACATCGTCGGGGAAGAGCTCGACGAGCTTCGCCTCGACGCCATTCTGAATCGTGAGGTTTGCATGTGGGCACCCCTCACACGCTCCCGTCAGCCGCACCGACACGACGCGGTTAAAGTAATCGACGAATTCCAAATCGCCTCCATCGGCCTGTAGCATCGGGCGCAACGCATCCAATGCTTCGAGTATTGCCATTCGCATATTTCCTCTCTTTTTTGCAAAAATTCACTAAAATCAATGCGTAAGCACAATTCGCCGGTGCTCGCGCGCCCGTGTTCTAGCACAAACCCCGCCCCACGTGTAGGAATGTTTTTTGGGCGCCCTATTGCCCGTTGGGCAATACGGGCTTTGTGGCGCCCTATTGCCCGTTGGGCAATACGGGCTTTGTGGCGCCCTATTGCCCGTTGGGCAATACGGGCTTTTTGGCGCCCTATTGCCCGTTGGGCAATACGGGCTTTGTGGCGCCCTAGACGCAGTAGGTGCGCAAACTGGCAAAAAAGGGAGCCCGTATTGAGCGCAAGCGAAATAGGGCGACAAGCGAGCCCGTATTGAGCGC
>ERZ1034719.1089-NODE-1089-length-13435-cov-6.491106_pt1 | contig 13435 bp, 5 predicted proteins | sample MGYA00520703_ERZ1034719 | MGnify/ENA primary metagenome ERZ1034719 (study PRJEB33766, sample SAMN09781716) | gut metagenome | biome: gut microbiome | host: Homo sapiens | place: Madagascar | study: EMG produced TPA metagenomics assembly of the PRJNA485056 data...
GGCAATAGGGCGTCAAAAGAGCCCGTATTGAGCGCAACGCGCGAAATAGGGCGACATAATTCATTTTTTGTCAGTTTGATGCAGATACAAGGAAGCTAGCCCAAGGGCAAGGGGGCGTACTTTGGTACGTTCCCGCCGCCCGCGTGGCGACGCTGACGCCGTAGATGCGCAAACTGGCAAAAAAGGAGAGCCCGTATTGAGCGCAACGCGCGAAATAGGGCGATAGCGGAGGCGTATGCGCGCAACGCAGTGAGCACATAGCCGTAGCCAAAGCCCGTATTGCCCAACGGGCAATAGGGCGTCAAAAGAGCCCGTATTGAGCGCAACGCGCGAAATAGGGCGACCCGATGTGGTGTAGATATGTGTCGTTAGTGCGTTTGTGCGCGTTTTTCGTCGATGACTTCGTCGTAGTGCGTTTCGAGGACGCGGATGCGTTGTTGTAGGTCGTATTCGGTGGAGATTTTGTGTCGTGCGGCGATGCCCATGTTGCGTCGTAGTTCGTCGTTTTCGAGGAGTTGGATGATTTTTTGTGCGATTTGGGCGGGAGAGCGTTCGTCGACGAGGAAGCCCGTTTTGCCGTCGTCGATGATGCTTGGGATGCCGCCGTGTCGCGTGCCGATGACGGGGACGAAGCGGGCGCCGGCTTCTTTTGCGACGAGGATGCCGCTTTCGCGGTCGCCGTTTCGTGCGATGACGCTGGGGCAGAGGAGGATGTCGCTTTGCGTGATGCGTTCGAAGAGGGCGTCTTGTGGAATGGCGCCGAGGAATGAGACGTTGTTGGAGAGGTCGTTGCGTTCGACGTAACGGCGGCAGAGTGGGAGGAGAGGTCCGTCGCCGATGAGGGAAAGATGGAGGTCGAAAGTGCGGCCGTTTTGTGCATAATATTCGCGGACATTGGCGAATGCTTGCAGAGTATCGATGAAACCTTTCTTTTCGACGAATCTTCCGCATTGGATGAGATTTTTGCCCGTTCGCTGAGGTGGGGCGTCGAGGGCGGGAATTTTGACGCCGAGGCACCACGTTTTGACTTTTTCGGGGGGCGCGCCGAGTTCGACGAGGAGGTCGTGGAGCTCGTCGCTGGCGGCTAAGAAGCGGTCGACGCGATTGAGCATCCATCGGCTGAAGTACCAATAGCGCCAGAATTGAGGGTGGAAGCGGCGGGCTGTCATGAGCAGGGGGACGTCGTAGCCGTGGAAAGTGGTGACGAGTGGCAGGTTGGTGGCGTTTGCGAATTGCATCGTATAGAGGCTGCCGGGGCCGAAATGCGCGGCGATGAGGTCGTAGTTGCCGCGTTTGAGTTGGTATTGGCGGAATGGGCTGTAGAGGAAGATTCGATAGAAGTTCTTTTCGATGGATCCGATGAGGGAGTTGTCGAATTCGAAGACGCGATCGTAGGGGAAGCGGTCGGCGTTCATTCGGTTGATGGTGTAGACGTCGGCGATGTAGCGTTCGTGGTGCGTGACTTCGTCGTAGACGAAAGTTTGGGAATAGGGGCAGAAGTTCGTAGAAAATAAGGCTACTTTTCGTTTTTCAGACATAATATTCGTTGTTCAAGAGGTCATTTGATGTCGTCGCCGACGATGTGCCATGTGGGGGGGGATGGGGATGGCGCTCGAAGAACGCGGCCCGGAGCGGGCCAGAACGGGCGGTCATGTTGCGTCGCGGTTTTGTCGAACGGAATGCGTCGCTTTCGTGGTGGTGGATACCAAAAGTAGAAATAAAAAGCGACCTTTAGGAGAAAAATTGCGTTTTTTGGGGAATAATCACAGGTGAATTAGGTGCTGATGGCAATTACCGCATTGAAGTTGTATCGAAGATTGGGTTGCCTGTGTGGTGGAATGGGCGAAACTGGCGAGTGTGTTTTGGGTTTGAAGAAAGGAGAGGTGTCAAAACTTGTACAATTATGGGATGTGTAGTACAAGACGGCGATATTTTGGCTTTTTGCGACCTAGAGCAAAGGGTCGATAGATCGTCGAAGTTTTAGGTGCGTCATGGATGCGGTTGCGACTGTAGCTGGGGCGCTTATATATGGTTCGTGTGTACGAATAGGGGATTAGCATGAGCGAAGAGATCAGGAATGAAGAAGGATTGAACCCTGAGAATGCCGAGGAGGCATCGACGACGGTTGAGGCCGCCGGTGTGGAAACGTCCGACTCATCTGAATCGGTAGAGTCATCGACGGCGGTAGAACCCGACGCGGTAGAGGCATCGGACGACGTCGAGGTCGAAGTCGATGTCGAGGCAGCAGAGAGCGAGGAATCGGTGCAAGTCGCAGACGAACCGCAGGCGTCGACGACGGAGCAAGTCGATTTGTCGTCGATGGATTGGACGGAACGCGTCGATTATTATCGTGGTTTGGGCACGATCGACGGTTATGTCGAGGCTCTTCGCATCGTCGATTTCCACAACCCTGGCGATATTCAGTTGGCAGAGGTCTGGGGCGAGATATTGAACGGCGATGGCGAAGTCGCCCGCGAGTTGTATGAGCGATTGTCGCGCTTGGTGACGAGCTTGCCCGACGTCTGGAGTGGCATCATGGAGGCGCACAAGGTGGCGCTTGAGAATGCTTCTGAGGCGGGGGCGGCGGCGATATCGGAGACGATAGGCTGGATAGCGTGTTTCCGAACGCAGGAGATCGAAGATGGCAAGGAGCGTTTGAGCCATTTCGAATCGACGAAGAATGCGCAGATCGTGGAAGATTTGGCACTCGTTGCGACGGGAAATTGGCGCAAGGTGGAGCAGACGATCGAGGCGCAGGTTCGGGAAACGGAGTCGGACGAGACGGCGGTTGCGGTCGAAGTCGCGCATCGCGTTGCCGATTATGCATTGAGCGCTAAGGCACTCGATCGCGCCGTCGAAATGATGCGCAAGACGAGTCGTAAGATAGCCGATAACGTGGGTTTGAAATGGCGTTTGGCGATTTTGAGCCGCGATCAGCAGAAGTGGAATCAATACGTCGATGTTTTGTCGAAAGAGCTCGTCAATGCGGTCGATAAAGTCGAAGAAAAAGTCGACATTTATCAGGAAATGATACGCATTTATCGCGATGAGACGAAGCAAGAGTCGATGGTCCTCAAGATGTATGAGGCGCTTTTGGCGGTTGCTCCGGGGAATAGAGCTGCGCTCGAGAGCTTGGTCGAGATTTACGAGAAGATGCGCCGCTGGCCCGAGCTCGTCAAATTGCTCGATACGCAAGCCGAAAACGGCAACGACGAGAAGAAAGTCGACTTTTATTATCGCATCGCGATGATTTATCTGGAAAAGATGAATCGCAAAGTCGATGCCGTGAAATACTTCGAGAACGTGTTGTCGGTTGAGCCTTTGCACGAGGCGTCGATCGAGGCGTTGAAAGTGTTGTATCCGGAGCGTCGCGATTGGGAAAAATTGCTCGACATTCATCGTCGGGAATTGCAGCGGATGGATTCGCTGCCCGATCAAATCGAATTGCTCAGAGAAATGGCCGATATTGCGAAGACGAAGATGCGCAATAATGGCGCGGCGATCGACGTTTGGAAAGACGTCTTGGAACGCGATCCAAACAATGCCGAAGCGATTTCGTCGTTGGAGTCGCTCTACGAGAGCGAAAAGCGTTGGAGCGATTTGGCCGGGATTATGGAACATCGCATCGCCTTGACCGAAGACGCAGACGAGCAGTTCCAAGCACTCCAGAAATTGGGTGCGTTGTATAGCGATAAGGCGAACGACAATGTCGATGCGATTGCGACGTGGCGTCGCGTTTTGGCGATCGATCCGACATACGCCAAGGGTATCGATGCGTTGCGCAAGTTGCTCATCGAAGAGCGCGATTGGGCATCGCTCGAGGCGTATTATGCCGAAAACGACAATTTGCCCGAAGTCGTCAAATTGTTCGAACAATTGTCGAAGACGCTTAAAGACGACGAAGATAAGAAATCGGTGTTGTTGAGAGCGGCTCATGTCTATGCCAATTCGTTGGGCGATAGCGAACGCGCGATGGCGACGTTGGAGAAGATCTTGACGATCGATGCGAACGATGCCGTCGCGGCCAAAGAGCTCGTGAGCTACTATGAGAATCGCTCGAAATACGAAGATTTGGCTAAGATGTTGGAGATTCTCTATAATAGTAGCGAAGACATCGAAGAGCGTTCGGCTTATGGTTTGCGTTTAGCAAAATTATTCGAGACGAAGTTGGCAAATGACGATCAAGCTTATGCTTGGTATATGAAAGTCGTGAGCGACAACATTCGCTATGAACAGGCATACGATGGATTGGTTCGCAGCTCGGGCAAGACGGGGAATGCCGAAAAAGTCGTCGCATTGTTCCGCAGTGAACTCGATAAGACAGACGACGTGGCGTTTAAGCGCGAACTCAATTATCGCATTGGTTGTTTGTGCTTGGAATACCTCGATAAAGCGGCCGAGGCGCAGAAGATATTTGAATCGTTGCTCGCCGATGATCCCGAAGATATCCGAGCGCTCGGCGCTTTGGAGAGCATTTTGGAACGCGAGGGCAGATTTAACGAGTTGCTCGAAGTCAACGAGCGCCGCATGAAACTGGCCAAATCGCCCGCCGAGCTCGCCGAAACGCTTTTGAGCGGAGCACGTATCCACGAGAATCACTTGAACGACAAGACGGGCGCCATTGAGTCGTATGAGCGCGTCTGCGAGCTGTTGCCCGAAGATGGTCGTCCACTCGTCGAATTGCATCGCTTGTATGCCGAGACGGAATCGTATGAAGATTTGGCTCGCGTGATCGAGAAACAGCTCGAATTATTGGGCGTTGGCAATGCGTTTACGGAGTCGCGCGAAGAAACCGAGCAGAACGAAGAAGGCATGGTAGGCATCGTCTATGGTGCCAAATTGGTACGCGAAGACGACGTCGCCTTTTGGGTTGAACGCAGCGTTTCGGGGATCGACCCGGAAGAAGCAATAGCGCTTTGGTTTGAGTTGGGCGAAGTCTATCGCTTGCATTTGTCGGAGTACGACGCAAGCGTCGACTGCTACGATAATATATTGTTGATCGATATCGCGCACGAAGGTGCGATAGCTGGGCTTGAGGCGTTGCTCGAAGCAGAAGTTCGCGTCGATACAGTGGCGCGTGCTTTGTCGAAAGTTTATGCGACGCAAGAGAGATATCCCGAATTAAAATCGGTATTAGTTCGCTTGGGCGATGTTTTGCCCAATGTTGCCGATAAATTGAGCTATTACATTTGCGCATCGCAGATTTGTAGCGAATATTTGGAAGACGGCACAGGGGCGATCGATTGCTTGGCAAAGGCGATGATGAGTGCGCCTGCGAGCGAAATCGTCAAGCAAGTGTTGATGGATTTGGCACAGCGCTACGAAGCATGGGAAAAAGTCATCGAAATCTTCGAAGGCGTAGCCAAATCGATATCGCGCGAAGAGAACCCCGAATTGTTGACGCAGTATGCGCTCGAATTGAGTAGCCTTTGGGAGACGCAGCTCGGTAACCGCGACAAGGCCATCGAATATGGCCGACTCGGGCTCGAAGTGGGTGGTGCGGATCAGGAGGTGTTGAATTACCTCAAAGAGACGTTTATCCGCTTGGAATCGTGGGAAGACGTGATTGGCGTTTTGCATGCGGAAGCGAAATTGACCGAAGACGACGAAGTTTTACTCGGGATCAACATGCAAATTGCATCGATCCAAGAGGCGTCGTTGGGCGATAATGCAGGTGCCATCGATACGATGCTCGAAGTCCTCGAGAAGCACCCCGAGAATACCGATGCGATGGAATCGCTCGATCGTCTCTACGTGGCTTGTGAACGCTGGGAAGAGGCGGTTGCCAATTGCGAACGTCGATTGGAACTCGTCGAAGATCAAGCGGCGCGCGATGAAATCGAATGCCACATGGCATCGATATTGAGCGAGCATTTGAACGAGTCGGATCGCGCATTTGAGATTTATAGCAATATCTTGGCGCATGATCCGTCGCACGAAATGGCGATAAGCGGCTTAGAAGTGATGCTCGAAAAAGGCGAGGGTGCGATTGTCGAGCAGATAGCCGAGATATTGTTGCCGATTTACGATGCGAATGATGCGTGGCAACGTCGTTGCTGGACCGATGAGCAGCTTTTGCGCGTCATCGTCGAGCCCGAACGCCGCCGCGACATTTTGCACGAAGAGGCGATGCTCTATGAGCAACGCGGCGAGGAGCACGAAAAAGCTTATGAAGCTTATGCTCGTAGTTTGAAAGAAGACTTGCGTAGCCAAGAGACGATCGAACAGTTGTTCAATTATGCCGATGTATTGGGCAAATGGGACGAACTCGTCGGCGTGATGAACGAGGCGACAGTCGACGCCGATGACGTCGAAGCTGCGAAGAACATCAAGTGCATGGTGGCGTCGATTTATCGCGAACACTTGGAAAACCTCGATGCCGCGATTGCAACGTATGTCGAGATTCGCGAAAAAGACCCCGAAGATCTCGAGATTTTGAATGCGCTCGAAGAGTTGTATCGCGAGAAAGAAGCGTGGGCCGAGCTCGCCGAAGTTTTGACGGCCAAATCGAAACTCGTCGAGATGCCCGAAGAGCGCAAAGCATTGCTCTTCCAAGCGGCTTCGATTCACGAAGAGATTTTGGGCGATGTCGATGCAGCGATAGCCATTCATGCCGATATTTTGGCCGATGAAGCAGGCGAGCCGACGGCATTGGATTGCTTGGAACGGTTGTATTTGGGGAAAGAAGATTGGGCCGAATTGCTCAACGTCTATACGGCGAAGCTCGAGAACGTCGAAGACGATGCGTCGCGCGTCGATTTGCTCTTCAAGATGGGCGTTTTGCAAGAGACGAAGCTCGAAGACAACGTCGGAGCTATCGAGACGTATCAGCGCATTCTCGATATCGAAGCGACGAATGCAAATGCGCTCGAGGCACTCGATCGACTCTATTTGGCGACGAATGACATGACGAATTTGCTCGACATCTTAGAGCGCCGCGAGGCGATCGAAACAGATGAAGAAGCTCGCGTCGTGTTCAAATTCCGCCAGGCCGAGTGCTGGTATCGCAATATGGACGATTGCTCGCGAGCCATCGAAGTCTACAAAGATGTGTTGGAAATGGCACCGGACCATGCTCAGAGCATTGCTTCGTTAGAAGAAATCGTTGCTCTTGGTGGTGAAGTTGCCGTCGAAGCGGCAAAAGTCCTCGTTCCCGTCTACCACAACTTGGCTCGTTGGGAAGAGCTCGTCAAAGTCTACGAAGTTCTCGTGACGGGTTGCGACGACAACGAAGAGGCGATCAATCTATTGGGAACGATCGGCATCGTCGAAGAAGAAATGCTCGAGAACCCGAAAGCATCGCTCGATGCCTGGTTTAGAGCTTTGTCGCGCGATGTGACGCGCGACGAGTCGTGGCAGAAAGTCGAATCGTTGGCAGAGCTTTGCGATTGCTGGTCTGATCTCGTCGCGAAATTGAACGATCTCATCGCCGATTTGGGCAGTGATTCGATGTCGGCGATCATCGTCGCCAAACACGAAGCACTCGTCTACGAAGAAAAACTCGGGGCGCCCGATAAGGCAATCGAAGCGTATCGCAAGATATTGGAATTGGATTCCAACGATGTCGACGCCATTCGTGGACTCGATCGCCTCTACGAGGTGACCGAACAGTGGCAAGAATTGGCAGAAATCTTGCGCACCGAAATCGATATGGCCGAAACCGACGAGGAGCGCTTGGGAAGCTACTATCGTATGGGTGCGGTCCAAGAAATGTATTTGGGCAACTACGACGAAGCGATAGCGAGTTATAACGAGATGCACATGATCGTGCCGGGGCAACCCGAGGCGATCGAATCGCTGTATCGCATGTTTACGGCGGGTCATGGATGTGCACAAATCGCCGAGATTCTCGAGGCGTATTATCGCGATAACGAAGCTTGGGAAGAGCTCGTCAACCTCGATTTGCAATTCGTCGATCACATCGAAGATCACAACGATCGCTACGATAAATTCATCGAAATTGCCGATGTCTATCTCAATCAGCTCAGCCTCATCGCCGAGGGATTGGCGATATATGGTCGTGCCCTTTGCGAACGTCCGGGCGACGAACTCTGCTTGTCGAAGATCGACGAATTGAGCGAAATCATCCAAGATTGGACGCATAACGCCGAATACTACAGCAATGCGATTGCGGCTTGCGACGACGATTTGATCAAGCAGGATCTCACGCTTCGCATGGCGCAGACCTACGATCATCATTTGGAAGACTACGAGAATGCCGAAAAATGCTACTTAGGCGTGCTCGGATTCGACGCGGAACATTTGGAGAGCTTGCAAGCCCTCGATCGCATTTATTTGGGTCAAGAGCGTTGGACCGATTTGGTGGCGATCATTCGCCGCGAAATCCCGGTCGTCGATTCCGACGATCAACGCATCATGCTCTATATGCGTTTGGGCGCCGTTCTCAACGATAGTTTGGGCGATGGCGACGCGGCGATTGCTGCCTACGACGAAATTCTCAACCTCGATCCGGGGTATTGGGATGCGTTGTTGTCGCTAGAGGCGATTTACCAAGCTCGCGAAGATTGGCAATCGCTCGACGAAGTTTATGACAAAGAGGCGGCGGCGAGCCAAGACGATCAACAGCGCGTGGAGCTCTGGGGCAAACGTGCACAACTCAATAGCGAGATATTGGGCAAGACCGACGATGCCATCGATATGTGGTATCAGGTACTCGACGTCTTGGGCGACAATTTGATTGCCCTCCAAAACCTCGAAGTCTTGTTTGAGCGTTGTGAACGCTGGACCGACGTCGCAGAAGTCGTCGAGCGACAAGTTCCGCTCGCCGCCGAAGACGTCGACTTGCACTTGGAAACGTATCGCAAACTCGGTCGCATTTATCGCGATAAACTCGAAGATAACGAGCGATCGCTCGATTACTGGCGCAATGCGCACGACGTCGTTCCGACCGATCTCGAGACATTGCGTGCCATCGAAGCGCTCGACGAAGTCCTCGACAATCCCGATGATTTGGCGGAGATCTTGCGAGAAATCCTCCAAAGCAATCAACTCGATCTCGAAGATCAGCTCGCTTGCGCCGTGAAATTGGCTGGCGTGCTCGATAACTTGGGGCGCGTCGACGATACGATCAACATTTGGCTCTATGTCGTTCAGCTCGATGCGACGCATGCGCAGGCGCTCAACGAATTGGAACGCTTGTATGAAAGCGAAGGTCGCTGGGAAGACGTCGTCAATACGCTTCATGCGAAGATCGATAATGCCGACGATCTCGAGACGAAAGTCGCGCTCTACAAACAAATTGCGGGGATCTGGGAGCTCCAAGTTGCCGATATCGACCAGGCGGCGGCAGCGTATCAAGCGATTCTCGATCTCGATGCATCGCGTCACGACGTCTTTGCCACGCTCGAAGAGCTCTATACGAACCACGAACGCTGGCAAGAGTTGCTCAGCGCCTATGTCGAACGCGCCGATATCGTCGACGATGCAGCGTTGCGATTGAGCTTGCTCGAACGCGGTGCGAAGATCGCCGAAGAAAAACTCCAACAGCCGCAAATGGCGTTTGTCGTGCTCCAATCGGCGATTGCCGAAAACTGGAAAGACGCCGACTTTATGGCGGAATTGCAACGACTCGCCGAAGCGACGGGATCGTGGAGCGAACTCGTTGGACAGTTCGAAGGCATGATCGCCCAAGCGACATCGCCTGCCGACGTCTTGGCATTGCACAATATCGTCGCTCGCTGGTACTTCCACCACCTCAACGATAACGAGGCGTCGTGGAATCACTTCGCCTTTGTCCTCGATCAAGATCCGAAGAACCTCGATGCCTTGGCCGCCATGACCGAGATCTATTGGAGACTCGGAAACTGGGATGAACTCGTCAATATCTTGTCGAAGCGCCTAGAGTTGACGACGGTTACCGACGATCGCGTCTCGCTCTATATGGAATTGGGCAAGGTCTTCGAAGAGAAGATCGGCGACGTTGGTCAGGCCATCGAATGCTATATTCAGGCGTTTAAGCTCTCGGAAGAGCGCCTCGACGTCATGAAAGAGTTGGCGCGTATCTACGAGATGGCAGAGCAATGGAGCGAACTCATCGACATTCTCGAACGCGAGATGGCAGTCCTCGACGACGTCGAGGAGAAGATCGCCGTTCGGTTTAGAATTGGTACGATTTGGGAGAACATGCTCCAGAATAACGAGAAGGCCGCGGCTTCGTATGCCGAGGTTGTCGCAATGGATGAGACGCATGCCGAAGCACTCATCGCTTTGGAACGCCTCGATATCGCGCTCGAACGCTGGACTGATTTGCTCAAAGTCTACGAATATCAGCTCGCCGCGTTCCAAGAGCCCGAACAACACGTCTCGATCTATACGAAGGTTTCGCAGGTCTACGAACACCACCTCAACGACATCGAAAATGCGATCGCCAGTATGACGCAAGTCATGCTCATCGATCCGTCGTATGCTCCGGCATTCGTCGAATTGGAACGCATGTACAAGATCGTCGAACGCTGGCAAGACTTCATCGATATCGTCAATTCGCATATCGGCATTTTGCCGAATCCAGCCGATCACGTCGAATTGTATCGCGATTTGGGCGTCGTCTATCGCGACAAGCTCCAAGATGCGTATCATGCGATTGAATCGTTCCAAGCGATTATCGGAATCGTTCCGAGCGATGTGGCTGCGCTCTATGCTTTGGCCGATCTCTATGAGCATTGCGAAGACTACATTAGCGCGATCGACTACTTGGGACGCGTCATCGATTGCATTTCCGATATGCAAGAGGCGGTTGCCGTTCACTTCCGCATCGGTACGATCTACGACAAGAACTTGGAAGACGATCAGAATGCCGAAGAGCGCTACAAAATCTGCCTCGATATCGATGCGTCTTATATGCCGGCTATCGATGCCCTCGCGGCGATGTATCAACGCCACGAAGATTGGAACAGCCTCATTCGCATTTTGAAGCAGAAAGTCGAATTTACGCGCGAACTCGATGCGAAAGCGCAAATCAACTGCATGCTAGGCGATGTTTCGTTGCATAAAATTGACGATTCACTCAATGCTTATGCGTACTACAACGAAGCGTTGACGCTCCAACCGGGTTGCGTTGCCGCCGCTTGGCCTTTGGCCGAGAAATACCTCGAAGAAAAGGCTTATGCGCGAGCTCTCGTTCTCTACGAAATCGTCATCAATGGCGTGGCGTTTACCGAAGATGCGGCTCAGCTCTATGTCCTCAATTACAAAGCGGGTTACTGCTGCCAGAATTTGATGCAGCACGAAAAAGCACTCGAATTCTATCGTGCATCGTATGAGCTCAACCAAGACTTCCCGCCGACGCTCATGGGCATGGGCGAAGAATTGCTCGAAGCGAAAGACTACGAACGTGCCTACAACATGCTCCAAGTCTTGCTCGAGAAATTCGCCGACGATTTGCAACCCGCCGATCACATCCAAATCTACTACAACTGCGCCGTGGCGAAGAAAGCGTTGGGCGAACTGGGGCTCGCGCGCCAGCTCCTAGAACGCATCCTCGAAGCCGATGGATCGCAGACGAAGTCGCTCGAACTCATCATCGAAGTTTGCGACGAAATGCAAGATTGGGAAGCGCTCGTCTACTACATGAATATCCTCGTCGAACGCATCGAAGATAAGAACTTGAAATTTGCCAAGTTGATGGAAATTGCCAAGGTTTACAGCGAGAAAATTGGCGATCCAGAACGTCAAATCGAAACGTATTATCGTGCGCTCGAAGTACTCCCGAATTCTCGCATTGTTCTCAACGAACTGCTCGCCATTTACCACGCGACAGCGCAATGGGAAAACGCGATCTCGATTATGGAGAAATTGTGCGAGAACGAAGAGAACGATGAGAAGGTGGCGGAATTCTACTATGCGATTGCCGTTATCTATCGCGACGAGCTCCAAGACGACGTCAAAGCGGTCGAATACTTCAACAAGACGCTCGATTTGAACGTGAGCAAATTGCGAGCCTTCGAGTCGATCGACAAGATCTTGACGGCTTCGCGCGATTGGGAAACGCTCGAGAGCAACTACAAGGCGATGATTCAACGCGTCAAAGACGAAGACCCCGATGCCTTCCGCGATACGTTGAAATTGTTGTGGTACGGTTTGGGCGAAATCTATCGCTCGCGTCTCAATGAATGGGATAACGCCATTGCAGCGTTCCAGCAAGCGAGCCTCATCGATCCGAACGATGAGAAATTGCACAATATCTTGGCTGAACTCTACATCCGCATGCCCGATCATACCGATGAAGCGATCGAAGAAACGCGCACGCTCATTCGCCTCCAAGGCAACAATATGAACCGTGAGCAAGAGCTCAAATTCTATCGCCAACTCTATTTCTTGTACTATCGATCCGAGCAGTACGACAAAGCATGGTGTATTACAGATATCACGTGTGCAAAACAGCTCGCTCGCGAAGACGAAGTTGCACATCACGAAAGCGGTTTGGGCGATTTCCTCTACAATACCGATGTCCAGCGCCTAACGGCAGAAGATTGCACGAACCTCCTCACGCACCCGACGATTCGCGGTTCGGAGCTGACGCGCTTCTTCATGCAGTGCCGCAAATTCCTCTCCGAGGCGTTTGTCAATAGGAAGGATCAAGATGCTGGTATCGAAAAGCGTAGCAAGAAACGCGACATCGTACAGACGATGGCGGAAACGCCGTTCGTTCGCGATTATAGCCGTATCGCTTGGATGCTCGGCGTGATGCCGGCGCCCGAAGTCTACGTCAGCCCAGTTCTCGATCACGGTATGCGCATCGCTAACGTCAACTACAACGCGTTTATCGTGGCGCAACGCATGCTCTCTGGCATGGATACGCACGCTTTGAGATTTATCCTCGCGCGTAACCTCCACATGTTCCAATCGTACTTCATGTCGGGATTCGGTTGGCGTTCGGCCGATTTGAAAGCGGCTCTCGAGGCTTCGATTTGCTTCTTCCGAGGCGTCAGACAAGTCAATAATGGTCTTGGAAATGCCATTATCAACACGTTTACGAAATTGGATGTGGCATCGAGACAACAAATCGAGCAGTCGTTGCGTCAGATCGAGATCAATAAGCAACCGATTAACACGTCGTCGTGGCTCAAGGGCGTCGACTTTACGTGTGACCGCGTCGGTTTGCTCATGAGCGGCGACTACGAAATGGCTTGTGCCTGCATCCGCGAAAGCGATAAGGCCATCGGCGTTTCGAAACTCACGAACGACGAACGCATCGAAGAACTCACGCGCTTTGCATTGAGCGATGAGTACTTCCAATTGCGAGTCAATCTCGGATTGAATTGCTTCTAGTCGACGTGCCGTAGGCACCAAAAATGCACGGCGTATGCGCACAAGGGCGAACGCCCGAGCACATAGCCGTGCAAAGTGCCCGTATTGAGCCCAAAGGGCGAAATAGGGCACCAAAAGCCCGTATTGAGCCCAAAGGGCGAAATAGGGC
>ERZ1034719.1090-NODE-1090-length-13425-cov-4.574570_pt1 | contig 13425 bp, 10 predicted proteins | sample MGYA00520703_ERZ1034719 | MGnify/ENA primary metagenome ERZ1034719 (study PRJEB33766, sample SAMN09781716) | gut metagenome | biome: gut microbiome | host: Homo sapiens | place: Madagascar | study: EMG produced TPA metagenomics assembly of the PRJNA485056 data...
ATGATATATGGTATAATATTCCTAATTCATTTGAACGTTCCAAAAAGGGTGATTTTTCCTTTGATAGTTTGGGTTCAAGCGCTTCATTAAAATTTACTGGTAAGAGGTGATGACATGATTAAAAAAGAGATGATTGCCATGTTACTGGCAGGCGGTCAGGGAAGTCGTCTGGGTGTGCTTACATCAAAGGTGGCCAAACCGGCAGTTTCTTTTGGCGGAAAGTATCGTATCATTGATTTTCCGCTCAGCAATTGTATTAATTCCGGTGTCGATACAGTTGGTGTATTGACACAGTATCAGCCTTTACGGTTGAATACGCATATAGGCATTGGTATTCCGTGGGATCTGGACAGAAATATCGGTGGTGTGACCGTGCTTCCGCCGTACGAGAAGATCACGAACAGCGAGTGGTATACGGGTACAGCCAATGCGATTTATCAGAACATTGATTACATGGAGAGCTATAATCCCGAATATGTTCTGATTCTTTCCGGAGATCATATCTATAAGATGGATTATGAAGTGATGCTGGATTTCCATAAGGAGAAGGGGGCAGATGTCACCATCGCCGTTATGCCTGTTCCGATGGAGGAAGCTAAGCGTTTCGGAATTATGATTACCGATGAAGATCATAAAATTACCGATTTTGAAGAGAAGCCTGAACATCCCAGAAGCAATCTGGCCTCCATGGGTATTTACATATTCAACTGGACGACCTTAAAGGAAGCTCTGCTTGCCAATGCACAGCAGCCGGGTCTTGATTTCGGTAAACATGTCATTCCCTACTGCCATGACAACGAAAAGCCGTTATATGCATATGAGTTTAACGGATACTGGAAGGATGTTGGAACCTTACATTCTTACTGGGAAGCAAACATGGAGCTTATTGATATTGTTCCTGAATTTAATCTTTATGAAGAATATTGGAAGATTTATACAAAGAGTGAAATTCTTCCGCCCCAGTACCTGTCAGATACCAGTTTTGTTGAGAGAAGTATTATCGGTGAAGGTGCAACCATCTGCGGTAAGGTTTACAACTCCGTAATCGGCTGCGGCGTAACCATTGGAAAAGATACCGTGGTACGTGATTCCATCATTATGAATAATACGGTGATCGGTGAGAACTGTGAGCTGAACAAGGCGATCATTGCAGAGAATGTTGTTGTGGGTGATGAGGTCAGACTTGGCATTGGTGAAGAGGCAGAGAATGAGACTGATCCTCATATTTACAACAACGGAATTGTTACCATCGGAGAGAAGAGTGTGATTCCAAACGGTATCACTGTAGGAAAGAACACCTGTATCTTTGGTAAGACAGACGATTCCGACTACCCTGAGAAATTCCTTGCAAGCGGTAAAACTTTAATTAAGGAAGGTGATAATAAGTGAGAGCAATCGGTATAATTTTAGCAGGTGGAAACAGTTACAGAATGAAAGAGCTCTCATCGAAGAGAGCCGTATGCGCAATGCCTATTGCAGGCAGTTACCGGAGCATCGACTTTGCACTGAGCAATATGACCAACTCCCATATCCAGAAGGTTGCCGTATTTACCCAGTACAATGCAGGAAGTCTGAATGAGCATCTCATTTCCTCCAAGTGGTGGAACTTCGGACGGAAGCAGGGAGGATTATTTACCTTTACTCCTTCTGTTACGGCAGAGAACAATTTCTGGTATCGTGGAACCGCAGATGCCATGGCACAGAATCTGTCCTTCCTTAAAAACAGCCATGAGCCGTATGTAGTAATTGCATCCGGTGACTGTGTTTACAAGATGGATTACAATAAGGTACTGGAATATCATGTAGCCAAGAAGGCGGATATTACAGTTGTCTGCAAGGACATGCCGGCAGGTGTGAATGTAGACCGTTTCGGTACAGTGAAGATGAATGAAGAAAGCCGGATTGAAGAATTCGAAGAGAAGCCGGTTGTAGCGAAGTCCAATACGATTTCCTGTGGAATCTATGTGGTCAGAAGACGTCAGCTGATTGAGATGATTGAGAAGTGTGCGGAAGAAGACCGCTATGATTTTGTGAAGGATATTCTGATCCGTTATAAGAATATGAAGAGAATCTACGGATACAAGCTTACGGATTACTGGAGAAACATTGCTACGGTTGATGATTATTTTGAAACCAATATGGATTTCCTGAAGCCTGAAACAAGAGATTATTTCTTTAAACAGTATCCGGATATTTATTCCAAGGTGGATGATCTTCCTCCTGCAAAATATAATCCGGGTGCACAGGTCCGTAACAGTCTGGTGTCGAGTGGAACCATTATCAATGGAACAGTAGAAGACTCCGTGATTTTTAAAGAAACGTACATTGGAAATAACTGTTACATCAAGAATTCTATTATTCTCAATGATGTTTATATTGGGGATAATACGCACATTGAAAACTGCATCATAGAAAGTCATGATACCATCCGGGCGAATTCTTACTATGTTGGTGAGAATGAGATTAAGATTGTTGTGGAGAGAAATGACCGGTATGTGATCTGAACGGCTATTAATTAAAATTAATGAACGAAGATACTTGCACGTCAACAGGGGAATGACAGCTTAGGAAATCTGCAAGAATTTTGTATAGGGACAAAAGAAAGAAAGGGGTAAAATTATGCAGATTACGGACGTTCGAGTTCGCAAGATTACGAAGGAAGGAAAGATGAAGGCTGTCGTATCCATTACACTGGATGATGAACTGGTGATTCATGACATTAAGGTTATTGAAGGGGATAAGGGATTGTTCATTGCAATGCCAAGTAAAAAGGCAGCGGATGGAGAATATCGGGATATTGCTCATCCGATCAATTCACGGACCAGAGAAAGAATACAGACCATGATTCTTGATGCTTATGAGAGATCACTCTCTGAACCGGATTCTGAATAAACAAAACAGACAGGGCAGCCGCATGATGCGGCTGCCTTTTTTCGTTTGCATAGGAGAAAAGGATTTATGAGGAAATGATGCATAAGGAAATGATTCAGGGGATCATTTTTGAACGTAGAACGGATGTGATATTGAGAAAAAATATCAAGAAAACGGTGCTGCTTGTATCTTAAACAGGTAAGTGTTATATTTTGGTGTACGAATAAGATAAAGCTGAAAAGATACAAGGAGGACGAAACAATGTTAGAGTGCTTAAAGAAAATCAACAAAGAAAAAACAGGTTTATTTGCAGCCGGAGTGTTATTTGGAACAGCCGGAATCAAAATTCTGACAAGCAAGGATGCAAAGAAGCTTTATACACAATGCACTGCAGCTGTGCTGCGTGCTAAGGAATGTGTTATGAAGACGGTAACCTCCGTACAGGAGAATGCAGAAGATATTTATGCAGAAGCTAAGGAAATCAATGAAGAACGTGCAGCACAGGATGCAGAGCTGGGGGCAGACGTAACCGTTGAAGAAACAGATATAACAGAGGATGCAGAGGAAAGCGCAGAGCAGGAATAATCTGTTTTGGAATGGAGTGATTACGATGAGATTTGTAATAAAACATGAGATCAAAGGCAGAATCCGTATTCATCTCGTCCAGAAAAGAATGACTTTGCAACAGGCAGATATCCTGCAGTACTATTTGGAGATACAGGAAAATATAGAAACTACCAGGATTCAGGAGAGAACCTGCGATGCAACCATTTGCTATCATGGAAGCAGGAATGCTATCCTTGATGTAATAAAGAACTTTTCCTATGAACACGTAAATGTTCCGGAAGATTATCTTAAGAATTCCGGAAGAGAGATGAACAGGGAATATAAGGATAAGCTGGTAAATCAGGTGGTGCTTCATTACGGAACAAGACTTCTGATGCCGCTGCCGGTCAGGGAAGGAATTGCGGTAATCAAATCGGTCCGCTATCTGTGGAACGGTCTTTGCACGCTTTGCAAAGGAAAGATTGAAGTACCGGTGCTGGATGCAACGGCGATTGGGGTATCCATGTTCCGTGGAGATATTGATACGGCCGGCTCTGTAATGTTCCTTCTGAGAATTGGTGAGATCCTGGAGGAGTGGACGCATAAGAAATCCGTGGGCGATCTTGCAAGAAGTATGTCCTTAAATATCAATAAGGTCTGGCTTGTAAAGGATGGACAGGAAATTCAGGTTCCCTCTAAAACAATCCAACCGAAGGATCTGGTACGGATTCATATGGGTAATGTAATTCCGTTTGATGGTGTGGTAACAGATGGAGAGGCGATGGTGAACCAGGCATCCCTTACCGGAGAGTCTGTTCCGGTGCGTAAGAAAGAGGGAAGCTCTGTCTATGCAGGAACGGTTGTTGAAGAAGGAGAAATTACAGTCTGTGTAAAACAGGCAAATGGATCCAGTAAATATGAGAAGATCATGGCGATGATTGAAGAATCCGAGAAGCTGAAATCTTCATTGGAAAGTAAAGCGGAGCATCTGGCAGACCAACTTGTTCCATATACGTTCCTGGGAACCGGGTTGGTATGGCTGCTTACCCGTAATGTGACCAAAGCACTGTCTGTTTTAATGGTGGATTATTCCTGCGCTCTGAAGCTGGCAATGCCGTTAACAGTACTGTCAGCAATCCGGGAAGCGAGCAGTCATGAGATTACGGTTAAAGGTGGTAAGTACATCGAGGCGATGGCCGAAGCCAGAACCATTGTTTTTGATAAAACAGGGACATTGACGAAGGCACAGCCTACCGTTGTGGATGTTGTGCCGTTCAGCGATCAGTCCAGGGATGAATTACTAACGATCGCAGCATGCCTTGAGGAGCATTTTCCTCATTCCATGGCAAAGGCAGTGGTTCGTGAGGCAGCCAGAAGAAAACTGGTACACGAAGAGATGCATACCAAAGTGGAATATCTTGTGGCACATGGAATTTCTTCCACGATTGCAGGCAAAAAGGTTGTGATTGGCAGTTATCACTTTATTTTTGAGGACGAAAAGGCTGAGATTCCGGAAGGAAAGCAGGAGCTGTTCGATCATCTGCCGGAGGAGTACTCCCATCTCTATATGGCAATTGATGGAAAGCTCTCTGCAGTTATTACGATCGAGGATCCTTTGCGCCGGGAAGCGGCTATGGTTATTCAATCCCTGCGTGAGCTTGGACTTGAAAAGCTTGTGATGATGACCGGAGACAGTGACCGGATCGCGTACAATATTGCCGGTAAGGTTGGCGTGGACGAGTATTATTCCGAAGTGCTTCCGGAGGATAAGGCAGGCTTTGTCGGGAAAGAAAAAGCCGACGGACGTAAGGTTATTATGATTGGCGATGGAATCAACGATTCCCCTGCACTTTCGCAGGCGGATGTCGGGATTGCCATCAGTGATGGGGCTGAAATTGCCAGAGAAATTGCAGATGTTACCATTGCAGCAGATGATCTGCGTGAGATCATTACCCTGCGCCGCTTAAGTGAAGCCATGATGAAGCGGATTCATAAGAACTACCGCAGAATTATCGGTATTAATTCCACGCTGATTGTTTTAGGGGTGATGGGATTGATTCCTCCGACGATGTCTGCCCTGCTTCATAACACCTCCACGTTGTTAATCAGCTTAGAGAGCATGAAAAATCTGCTCGATGATGAGGAAGAAAAGCGGCAGGCAGTTTAGAACTGCAGGCAGTCTGTGACGAAGCAGTGTGACATAAAAAGAAGATAATAAAGATAATAAACAGTTACGATGAAATTATGAAATGGAAAAGGATGGACCGTTTGGTTCATCCTTTTCCATTTGGGGAATTCCGCTTTGGGGAATTCCGCTGGAATTTCCATAAAGCGAAATGCTCTGCCTGGAATTTTAACTGAAGTCCTCCTCTTCCTAAATCCAGACGAATGTGCTAAGATAAAACCGATTCGCGCTGAAGGAAAAGGAGAAAACCATGTATATGATTGCAGGACTGGGGAATCCCGGGAAAGAATATAACAATACAAGACATAACATCGGATTTGCATTCATTGATGCACTTGCGGAAGAATATGATATTAATGTCATGGATGTGAAGCTGAAGGCACTGACCGGAAAAGGAATGATTGGCGGTCAGAAGGTGCTTCTGGTAAAGCCCCTGACTTTTATGAATTTAAGCGGTGAAAGTATCCGTCCGCTTGCAGATTATTATAAGGTAGATCCGGAGAGTGAGCTGATTGTGGTATCGGATGATATCACCTTATCTCCCGGAGGCATCCGTATCCGCAAGAAAGGAAGCGCCGGTGGGCATAATGGTTTAAAGAACATTATTGGACAGCTCGGAACCGAGAATTTTAAGAGAATCCGGATCGGTGTCGGTGAAAAGCCGAAGGGCTATGATCTTGCCGACTATGTACTGGGACATTTTTCCAAAGAAGAGCAGCCTTTGATGCAGGAAGGGATTACAAAGGCGAAGGAAGCATTAAATCTGATTCTTGCAGGAAATATGGATCAGGCGATGAACGAATACAATCGCAGGGAGAAGTAAATGAACACATTGCTCGCGCCACTATGGGAAATCGGCGAATTTGAAGAGATTCAGAAACAATTAGATAAAGAAAACGGCTGTGTAGCGCTTACGGGATGCATCGAATCCCAGAAGCTTCATATGGCTTACGGACTTTCGGAGGGGAGGTTTCAGAACCGGATCTTCGTCACCTATAGCGACCAGCGGATTAAGGAGCTTTTAGAGGATGAGCGGTTTTATGACCGGGAGGCCGTCGTTTATCCGTCGAGGGACCTTATTTTCTATCAGGCGGATATTCATGGAAATCAGCTTACGAAGGAGCGCATTAAGACGCTGCGCCGGATTCTGGAGGGAAAGCCGGCTACGGTAATTACCACCTTCAGCAGCCTGATGGCACCGCAGCTTTCCCTCGATATCTGGAAACAGTATCTGCTCCATATTGATGGAAAGAGCATTATTGATGAAAAGGCGATTGCTCTGCGTCTTGTGGAAATGGGATATGAGAAAACCTATCAGGTGGAAACACCAGGGCAGTTCAGTGTGCGTGGCGGCATTGTGGACATCTTCGACCTGACAGAAGAAAATCCCTATCGAATTGAATTGTGGGGAGATGAGATCGAATCCATCCGGAGCTTTGATGTGATGAGCCAGCGATCCATTGAAAAATTGTCTGAAATCACCGTATATCCTGCAACCGAAATGCTGCTTTCGAAAAACCAGCTAAAGGCCGGGATGGAAAAGATCAAAAAGGAAGCCGCAGCATTTGAACAAAAGCTCCGGGATGAATTTCATACCGAGGAAGCCCACCGGGTTGCCACGCATGTCAAAGAACTCGAAGAGCAGGTGATGGAATTCGGGAATGCGGCAAACCTGGACGGCTATATGAATTATTTCTATGAAGAAACCGTTTCTTTTCTGGAGCTGTTTGATATGAAAGATACTGTTTTCTTCCTGGATGAACCGGCTCATATCGAGGAGCATGCAAAGGCGGTAGAGACAGAGTTCCGTGAGAGCATGGTTCATCGTGCCGAGAAGGGATACATTCTGCCGGGACAGATGAATCTGCTGTTTTCATTGGAAGAGACCGCAGCGCGGCTTTCAAGGGGACATGCTGCGTATCTGTCTGCACTTGATATGAAGAACAGCTTTACCGGAAAGCTGCTGAAGCCGTCACTTAAAAGTGACATGACGGTCAAAAGTATTTCTTCTTATAATAATAGCTTTGAATCCCTCGTGCAGGATCTGAAACGGTACAAGAAAAATAAGTACCGGATTCTGTTGTTATCCGGCTCGAGGACAAGGGCAGAGCGTCTTGCCAGGGATCTACAGGACGCTGAGCTTACTGCATTTTATTCCGGGGATCCGGAACGGGAGCTCCAGCCGGGGGAAATCATGACCTGCTATGGCCGTGTGCTCTGGGGCTTTGAATATCCGCTGCTTAAATTTGCGGTCATTTCCGAAAGCGATATTTTTGGAAGTGAAAAGAAGAAGCGGAAGAAAAAGAAGACCTATGAAGGCCGGAAAATCAATGATTTCAATGAATTAAGCATCGGAGATTATGTGGTTCATGAAAATCATGGGCTGGGGATCTATAAGGGAATTGAAAAGGTAGAGGTCGATAAAGTCACGAAGGATTACATCAAGATTGAGTACCGGGACGGCGGAAACCTTTATGTGCTGGCAACGGGGCTCGATGCCATTCAGAAGTATGCGTCTGCAGATGCAAAAAAGCCAAAGCTCAATAAGCTCGGTACACAGGAGTGGAGCAGAACCAAGTCGAAGGTCCGGGAAGCAACCGGCGAGGTGGCGAAGGATCTGGTGGAGCTTTATGCGGCGCGTCAGCAGAAAAACGGTTATCCTTACGGAAAGGATACGGTCTGGCAGAAGGAATTTGAAGAGATGTTTCCCTTTGAAGAGACGGAGGATCAGCTGCTTGCTATTGATGCGACGAAAAAGGACATGGAGAGCACGAAGATCATGGACCGCCTGATCTGCGGGGATGTCGGCTACGGCAAGACGGAAATTGCCATCCGTGCGGCGTTTAAGGCAGTACAGGAAGGAAAACAGGTGGTTTATCTTGTCCCGACAACGATCCTTGCGCAGCAGCACTACAATACCTTTGTACAGCGGATGAAGGATTTCCCGGTGAGAATCGACATGCTGTCCCGCTTCCGGACGGCAGCAGAGCAGAGGAAGACCATCACAGACCTGAAAAAGGGCATGGTGGATATTGTGATCGGTACGCACAGGGTTCTGTCAAAGGATGTGGAATATAAGGATCTGGGACTTCTGATTATCGATGAGGAACAGCGGTTTGGCGTTGCCCATAAAGAGAAAATCAAAAAGATGAAGGAAAACGTGGATGTTCTGACACTGACTGCAACACCGATTCCGCGAACCCTTCATATGAGCCTCATCGGTATCCGGGATATGAGCGTTCTGGAGGAGGCACCGAATGACCGCCTTCCGATTCAGACCTATGTCATGGAATACAATGATGAAATGGTAAGGGAGGCTATTGTGCGTGAGCTGTCACGGGGCGGACAGGTCTATTATGTTTATAACCGTGTCAATCAAATTGCAGATGTGGCCGCCCAGGTGCAGCAGCTTGTCCCGGAAGCCAATGTGGCGTTTGCCCATGGACAGATGCAGGAAAAGCAGCTTGAACAGATCATGTTTGACTTTATTAATCAGGATATAGATGTTCTGGTGTCCACAACAATTATAGAGACGGGGCTGGATATTTCCAATGTCAATACCATTATTATCCACGATTCGGATAATATGGGGCTGTCCCAGCTTTACCAGCTCCGGGGGCGAGTGGGAAGAAGCAATCGTACTTCTTATGCGTTCCTCATGTATAAGAAGGATAAGATGCTGAAGGAAGTGGCAGAGAAGCGTCTTGCTGCCATTAAGGAATTTACGGACCTTGGAAGCGGCTTCAAAATTGCCATGAGGGATCTGGAAATCCGTGGCGCAGGAAATCTTCTGGGAGCGAGCCAGCACGGACATATGCAGGCCGTCGGCTACGATCTTTATTGTAAGATGCTGAACGAAGCGGTGAAAACCCTGAAGGGAATCCCCACGAAGGAAGACTTCCTTACTACGGTAGACCTCGATGTGGATGCCTTTATTCCACCGTCTTATATCGTGAATGAGGTGCAGAAGCTGGATATTTACAAGCGGATTGCCGGTATCGAGAACCAGGCGGAGTGCGATGATATGAAGGAAGAGCTGCTGGATCGTTTCGGGGTGATTCCGACGGAGGCTGACAATCTTTTACGGATTGCCCTGATCCGTGTGGCAGCACATAAGCTGGATATGATCGATGTCAAAGGAAAAAACAGTCAGATTGTGTTTACCTTAAAGGACGATGCGCAGATTCAGGTGCAGAATATTCCAATGCTGCTTGGCAGGGTGGAGCATTTAAACTTCAATCCGAAAATGCGCTGTTTTGTATTCCACTATCAGAAGTGTGGTATGGTGGAAAAGGATGAAAGGCAGCTTCTTGCCTATACAGAAGAGCTGCTGCAGACCATGCAGGAGTGCTTGACTGTTCAGCCGTGCCATTCATAAGCTGCCTGATTGTTCAGCCATGCCCATTCATAAGCTGCCGGATTGTACAGATTGGCTAACAAATATACGTGTTTTCCGGCAGCTTATTTCATGTCGGGCATCCGCCCTATAGAAATAATTGTACATGCTGCCCTTAGTGAGCAAGCTCCCACGGTCATCTTGAACAATTATTTCTGCATGGCTGATTTATTACAAAAAATCTGTAATTTCTATAGGAAATTCGGACAAAATAGTGTAAACTAGAAAGTAACTATTCAGTACAGGTCGAAGCATTTACTGCTGAGACCGTAAGAAAATGATTCAATAATGCAAAATAGATGTGGTTTATGACAAAAGTTAAGAGAACCTGAAAAGGGTAGGAGACAATATGAATATCTTCATGGTTTTGAGTCTGATCGGTGGACTGGCGCTGTTCCTGTACGGTATGCAGATGATGGGCGACGGTCTGAAAAAGGCTTCCGGCGGTAAGTTGGAAATGATTCTGGAGAAGCTGACGTCCAACAAACTTATGGCCGTTTTATTGGGTGCCGGTGTTACGGCGGTGATCCAGTCTTCCTCGGCTACGACGGTTATGGTGGTCGGATTTGTGAATTCGGGCATTATGAGTTTATCCCGTGCGGTCGGTGTTATTATGGGCGCGAATGTTGGTACAACAGTTACGGCATGGATTTTAAGTATGACGGAGATTACCGGTCAGAGCCTGTTTTTACAATTGCTGAAGCCATCCTCCTTCTCACCGATTCTTGCAATTGTCGGTGTGGCGATCCTGATGACCGGAAAGAAGGAAAAGCAGCGTGATGGAGCGGCCATTATGCTGGGCTTTGCAATCCTGATGTTTGGTATGGAGATGATGTCCGGAGCAGTGGAACCTTTGGCTGAGTCGGAGGAATTTCAGAAGGTGCTGCTGATGTTTGCCAATCCGGTACTTGGTATGCTGGTTGGATGTGGATTCACCATACTGATCCAGTCTTCTTCTGCGGCAGTAGGTATCTTACAGGCTCTGTCCGCTACCGGAGCGGTTACCAATCTTTCGGCCATTCCGCTGATTATGGGTGCAAATGTCGGTTCTACTACAACGGCACTGATTTCCAGTATCGGTGCAAGCCGGAATGCGAAGCGTGCCGCACTGGTGCATTTCTATTTTAACATTATTAAGACCGTTACCTTTATGCTGCTGTTTTATTGCTTTAATGCCATTTTCCATTTTGCATTTGCCGGTCGGCCGGCAACCGCAGTGGGAATTGCAGTGATCCATTCCAGCTTTAATATCGCTGCGGCTATTATTTTCACACCGGTTTCTTCGATTTTTGAGAAGATGGCATATCTGACCATTCCGAAGCTTGAAAGCGAAGAAGAGGACAGGATTCCTGCCAAATCCGAGATCCAGATTCTGGATACCCGTTTCCTGAACACACCGGGATATGCTCTGGAGCAGTGTAAGAATGCAGCCATTGATATGGCGAATTATTCAAAAGAAGCGCTGTTTCTTGCCATCGACCAGATTGGGAAGTTTGATAAGAAGAGTGCGGCAAGAGTCATTGAGCTGGAAGAGCTGGTCGATCATTATGAGGATGAGCTGGGTTCCTATCTGGTAAAATTAAGCAGCCGTCATCTGACGGAGAAGGACAGTCAGGAGCTGTCGGTACTGCTTCACTGTATCGGAGATTTTGAACGGATTTCAGATCATGCAATCAACATTATGGAATCTGCAAGAGAGATGAACGACAAGAGCCTTTCTTTCTCTAAAAAGGCAGAAGAGGAACTGACTGTTTTTACCGGTGCCATCAAAGATATCGTGAATACCTCCATTCTGGTGTTCCAGGAGGAGGATTTAAAGCTTGCTCTTCAGGTAGAACCGTTAGAGGAGGTCATTGACCACCTGAACGCAGAAATCAAGAAGCGTCATATCAAGCGTCTGCGTAAGGGCAAGTGTACAATTGAAATGGGCTTTATCCTTTCGGATATTTCAACTAATTATGAAAGAGTTTCCGATCACTGTTCGAACATCGCGTTATGTCTCCTGCAGTTGAATGAGGATAATTTTGATACTCATATGTATCAGGAGAATATTTCCGCTTCGGATAACAAAGATTTTAATGAGGAGTATAAGCGTCTTCGTACCCATTATCAATTACCGTAAGTGATGCAGTCTGAACACATGCGTGAGGGGGATGTGGCATGGCGTTGATTTATATATTAGAGGATGACCGAAACATCCGTGAAATTGAAGAAATTGCATTAAAGAATGCTGATTATGAAGTGGTTTCTTTTGAAACTGCTGCAGAATTTGGGAAGAGGCTGAAGGAAAGGGTGCCGGATCTTTTATTGCTGGATCTGATGCTGCCGGATGCCGATGGCCTTCGGCTTGTGACGCAGCTGCGGCAGAATGTGATGACTATGAGCCTGCCGGTTATTATGGTGACTGCGAAGACAACGGAAATAGACAAAGTACGGGGACTTGACAGCGGCGCAGATGATTATCTGACGAAGCCGTTCAGTGTCATGGAACTGATTTCCAGGGTGAAAGCGCTTCTTCGCAGAAGTATGAAAGGATTAAAGGAACGTGTTATTACGATTGGAGAGGTTTCACTTGATGTAGAGCGTCGCAAGGTGACGGTTGCGGGAGAACGCTGTGAGCTTACCTATAAAGAGTATGAATTACTGAAGCTCCTGATGAATAATGCCGGGATTGTGACTCCACGGGAGGAAATCCTAAGCAAAGTATGGGAAACGGATTTCGAAGGTGAGTCGCGGACGATTGATATGCACATTAAAACGCTCCGTCAGAAGCTTGGAAGCAGCGCGAACCGGATTAAAACCGTGCGGAATGTAGGATATTTGTTTGAAACGTCACCAATATAGGAAATGAAAATGCAGAAAAGATTTTATTATGAATTGATGGGAATAGCTGCCCTGGCAATTTTGGGAACATTATTGCTGGTGGTAGCTGTTTGTTTTTCCTACATGAATCCGGAATATCTGTCCGGGCAGCAGCAGGAAAAGATGATTCTTGTGCTGATGATAGGCATTGCAGCAATTATGGCATTCTGTTTTTTGCTTGCGGGAATCTGGTCTCATCAGCTCGGAGAGAAGCTTCATCTTGGAAAAGAAGAGGACAATGAACTGAATGCAAAGCTGCGGCAGGAATTCACAGCCAATGTGTCCCATGAGCTGAAAACACCTCTTACGGCAATATCCGGGTATGCGGAATTAATTGAAAACGGGATGATTTCATCTGATGATGAGATCCGGAGAATGGCAGGAGAAATTCATAACAATTCGGGAAGACTGATTACCCTGATTAATGATGTTATAAGACTGTCGGAACTGGATGAAGAACAGGATGAAATTCTGGAGAAGGTTCCGCTTTCGGTGGTTGCACAAAGCAGTGTGAAAATGCTGCAGATGAACGCAGAAAAGCATCATGTCACGCTTACCTTTGAAG
>ERZ1034719.1094-NODE-1094-length-13384-cov-5.866232_pt1 | contig 13384 bp, 11 predicted proteins | sample MGYA00520703_ERZ1034719 | MGnify/ENA primary metagenome ERZ1034719 (study PRJEB33766, sample SAMN09781716) | gut metagenome | biome: gut microbiome | host: Homo sapiens | place: Madagascar | study: EMG produced TPA metagenomics assembly of the PRJNA485056 data...
TGGCGACACCCATCACGCCGATCATCGGCGTCAGGGGCAGCTTGATATCATCGGAGAAGTGCGCGAAGCCATCATGCACGGGGATGATCTTGGTATCGGGCTCCGTGATGTGGTCGCCCAGCACGCCGAGACCGACCGAGGTGACCATCACACCCCGCGGGGCAAGGTCGATGGCCATGACCTCCACGCAAAGGGTATCGCCCGGCTGCGCGCCGTTCACCGCGATGGGACCGACTGCGCAGTCCATGATGCTGATGTCGATGTCCGGACGCTTGACGCTCGCGTCCGTGATCTGACCGGTGTAGCAGTCGTCACACTCGACCCAGAAGGTCTCGCCGTCCTCGACCGTATAATTGGCGGGGTTGGTGGGATTGAAGTGAAAAATGACTTTGTCTTTCGGAATTACACGCATGGCAGTTCTCTCCTTTCCCGTGTCCGCGCTTTACCAGCCTGCGGGCAGAATTCCGACCATCGAGCAGATGAAGTAGATCGCAGCAAGGCCGAAGATCACGATGATCGCGCCCTGCACGGCGGGATGCGCATACCAGCCGCACTTCCACTCGGGCTCAATGTCGCCTTTCTTGCGGGCGTTGTTGACCATCAGGACGGGAACGATCGACATGATCACGCCGCCGAAGGTACCTGCCCAGCCGATGGCGTCAACAAAGCTGACGAGACCGGCATAAGCCAGAATGAAGGGAGGCAGGACCGTGCAGGCGATGGCGATGAGACGGGTCTTGGTCTCCTTCTCATCCTTGAGCTTGAACATGTCGACGATGTTGGTGAGCATGGAGCCGCCGACCGCCCAGTAGGAGGTCATCATGGCGCAGAGCGCGAAGATGTTGGCGGTGTAGAGCGCCCAGGTGCCGAGAGCCTCGCCCCAGGCAAGCGTTGCGACCTGCGTGACCTTGTCCGCGCCGGTCAGGGAAAGAACGGCAAGAGGAACAACGGCCAGCAGCACGCCGGTGATGAACATACCGAGAATGATGGCAACGGGGAGTTTCTTGGGGGTATGGCGCATACCGCGGGCCAGTTCAGGAACGGCATACTGCGCGATGTAGCAGAAGATGGCGCTGCTGAGAAGAGGAACGGCATACTTCCAGTTGGCATACATAGCGCGGGAAACGTCCGCCTTGCCGGAGAGGAAGGAAGCGATGATGATAACTGCCAGGAGCACGACCATGCCGGTGGACATGAACTTCTCCCACAGACCCGTGGCCTTCAGACCGAACCAGACGACCAGCACGCAGGGGACGGTGAAGAGCAGGCTGCCCGCCCAGTTGGGGAGACCCAGCAGGGTGCAGAGAATGTTGCCGGAGCCGCTGGTGTAGGCAATCATGCAGCCGATGGAGTTAGCGCAGACGGAAATAAAGACCAGCACCGAGCCGGCTTTGCCGACATACTTTTCCGCAAGACCGGGGAGCTGCAGGGGCTTTTTGGTGCGCAGTGCGGACTCGGCGACGTAGAGCATGGAGAACGTGGTGAACACACCCGCCACGATCAGCCAAAGCAGCAGGATCGGCCAGCCCGCCAGTCTGGTGGAGTACGCAAGACCCAAAATACCGGAACCGATGTTGGCGCCGACGATGATGGCCATTGCCTCATACATGGTGAGCTTGGTTACTTTCAGCGCACCTTCTTCAATGACAGCGTTGTTTTTCTCTTCCATTGATTTCTCCTCCTGTTTCTGTTTTCAGCCTGATTTTGCAATCCTGGCTGTCTTCTCCTTCATTTTATCGGCTGAAGGACAACAAATAGACAACAAAAATGCAGAAGTCATAAAAAACCTCTGCATTTCGCCGACATTAACAGAATCTTAATGCTTTATTTGTTTATCATGCCTAACAAAGAAGCCGTGGTGATCTCCGCCCAACTGTACTGCGTCATGAATTCGCCGACAAAGGCGCTCACCGCGGACGGCTCGCCGTTGAGAAAGTGGTAGTAATCGCAGTCAAAACGCTCTGTATCCACGCTCAGGCGGTTTCGACCCTTGAGGATCACATCCTCGCAGCCTGCGGCGCGCAGCGTGCGCATGAGATCGGATTTGAAGGTCTCAAGCTGATTTTTCAGCGCGCTGCCATACTCCCGGTCCTCATAGAGCACGGCGGCACATTCCTTGATGCTGCACGCCGCGCCGCGGCGGAACACCAGATAGGCGAACAGCTCCTTGCTCTTTGAGCGCGAAAACTCCAGCGGTCTGCCCTGATAAAACACCTCGAAATTCCCGAAACACTGCACGCGCAGCGCCTTTTCCTGTGCGGCGCGGGCCGTGGTCAGACCGATATTGCGCAGTTCCTCCGCAATGTCCTCCGGCGTGACCGGCTTCATCAGGTAGCCGCGCGCGTGCAGAGAATAGGACTCCAGCGCATACTGGGAATAAGCTGTAACAAAAATGATCTCGAGCGCCGGCAGGAGCTTTCGCAGCTCCAAAGCAAGGTCCAGCCCCGTCCAGCCGCGCATTTGAATGTCCAAAAAGGCGATCTGTGGGCGGAACGTGCCTGCGCGCACGGCGGCAAGCGCCTCCTCCGGATCGGTAAAATCACGCACCTCCGCCTCCGGCTCTGCGGTATGCAGAGCGTCTGTCAGGTCCTGCAGCGCCAGCGGCTCGTCGTCGACCGCCAAAAAACAATATTTCATGTCCGTTCCTCCTTCCGGCCCTTGGGAATGATTAGAGTCACTGCGGTGCCATGGTCCGGGCTGCTTTGGAGCTCCATCCTTCCACCGCAGATTGCAGACAACCGCTCCCGCACGCTCCACAAGCCGATGTGCTCGCCCGCCGGTCCGGCGGGCTGTGCTGAGTCGAAGCCAACGCCATCGTCCACTACGCTCACCCGCACATTCTCCTCGTCCTCCGCCGTCAGGACCATGACGGTCCCGCCGGTGCGCCGCTGCATGACACCGTGGCGCACCGCGTTTTCCACAAGCGGCTCAAGCGTCAGCGGCGGCAGCGAAAACTGCGTGACCGGCGTGTTGAAAAGCACGGTGAGGTCCTTGCCGAAGCGCACCTTCTCAAGGTCTACATAGTGCTTGGTGTGCTCCAGCTCCTGCAAAAATGGGATGCAGCCCGTGTTGCTCAGCGAATTGAGGTTGCCGCGCAGGTAGCGTGTAAAATCCGTCAGCGCCTGCTCGGCCTTGTGCGCATCCGTGCGGCACAGCGCGCGGATGCTGGTGAGCGCGTTGTAGAGAAAGTGCGGCTGGATCTGGCTGAGCATGATGGAAATACGCTGCTGGAGGAGCTGCTCTTCTTGCTGCTTTTCGTAGTCGATCTGCACGGTGATGTATATCTGGATCAGGCAAAACGCCGTGACGACATGCGCCAGAGTGATCTCACCTATGATCGTATCAAACACGACCGCGGCGGCGACCAAAAGCTCATAGCAGAGAAAGGAGATCGCCTTGCGGTTCGTCAGCATCCTGCGGAAATTCAGAATGATGGTGATGACGACGACCATCGGCAGCGCCAAAAAGAAGAAATACAGCCACGGATAATCCTGCAGACGCCAGGGCTGCACTGCATCGTGCGCCGTGAAAATAGAGATCACGACCAGCAGCAGTCCGTCCGCGCTCAAGCCGCCGACGAGCACGGCGTAGCGGCGCAGCTCCTTGGGGTCCTCGTTGATGTAGCTGATGAGATAGGTGCTGTAAAAAATCAGCAGCGGGAAAGCCGAAGCATAGCAAATGTAGTAGGCCGCTTCTCGGATCTGCGGGAAAAAGGGCAGGAAATCCAAACCAATGCCCCAGTAGACCACGTCGCTCAGAAGTCCAAGCGTGTTGAGCGCCAGCATCCAAAGGAAATAGGAGCGGAAGCGCCGCCGCGAATGACTGCCGAACACCACGCTCGCATAGGTGGAGGTGGTCAGGATCGCGAAAAACAGCTCCAGCACCACGCCGACCGTTGTAAACGGGTTTGCCGGCATATCCCCACCGGCGATGGCGTGAAAGGTCACGATCATCAACGTGAGCACAATACCGATTGTCACAAGACAGCCGATGCCCGTAGCTGTTCTCTTGTCTATCCGCACAGCCGTGTCCCTCCCTGCTCGTTTGACCATCATTAAGGTGTTTATTTTATCTCATTTTGACGGTCAATGCAACCCGCCGGTGACGTTATTGCAAAAGAGCCGCTCAAGATCATGATACTGCAAGGGCTTTGAGCGGCTCTCGGGTAAACTTCATTAAATCAACTCGCAAATTACAGCAACACCTTCATGTATCATTTTGGGGTACGAAAGCACACCATACTTTTTTAACGGTTTCGTGTCTATTGACGCCATCAAGTATAAAATGTTATTTCTGAATAGTTTCAAATACATAAGTTTTGCCTTCTGGATTGATAAGATAAAACCGTGGGAGTAAGGCTCACTTTTGTCTTGAATGAATCAGCGTGACCCTTATAATGATTGACAACAGAAATGCTCCGGCTTATTCTAAAAGCCGGAGCATTTCTACAAACGGGGGGGACAGAACATGAGAGATCATCCGATCAAATTCGTTACACCTGAGCAGGCGGTGCAGGCGGTACAGTCCGGCGACTGGGTGGACTATGGCTTCGGCGCGGGCTTCCCCGAGCTGCTGGACAAGGCGCTTGCGGCGCGCAAGGGAGAGGTCAAGGATGTGAAGGTGCGTGGCGGGCTTGTCATCCGTCCGCGCATTGAAATCGTCGAGAGTGATCCTGAGCAGGAGAGCTTCTCTTACTACAGCTGGCACATCGGCGACTATGAGCGTAAGCTCCAGACCCGCGGGATCGTGAAGTTTATGCCAGTTATGCTGCGTTCGCTGCCTTATCTCTATCGTGATAAGCACATCCGCTGCGACGTGGCATTTGTTCCGGTCTCCAAGCCGGATGCTGAGGGCTACTGTGGACTCGGCATCTCCAACTACGCCTGGCGCGCCATCTTTGAGAGCGCCCGCACGGTCATTTTTGAGATCAACGAGCATTACCCCTGCCTGCAGGGTGTGGACGGCTCGCACCGCGTACATCTTTCTGAGGCGGATTATGTTGTTGAGGGTACGCATGAGCCGCTGCCGCTTCGCAGCTACCGTGAGCCAAGCGAAACGGATATTGCCATCGCCAAGCTGGTGGTCGAGCAGATCCCCGACGGCGCGGTGCTGTCGCTCGGCGTGGGCGGCGTGCCCTACACGGTGGCGAAGATGCTTGCCGAATCGGATAAGAAGGACCTCGGCTGCCACACCGGCACCATCTCCGACGCCTTCCTCGAGCTTTACAAGGCGGGCAAGCTGACGAATGCCCGCAAGGAGCTGGATACAGGCCGTTCGGCGTGGAACCTCGCCATGGGCTCGCAGGCGCTCTACGACTGGCTCGACGCCGAGCCGGATATTTTCCATCCCGGCGACTTGGACTACATTCACTCGGTCGAGCGCATTTCGCGCCTGAGCAATGTCATCAGCATCAACGGCGGCGTGCAGCTTGACCTGATGGGACAGGAAAACGCGGAGAGCGCAGGAACCCGCCAGCTCTCCGGCATCGGCGGGCAGATGGACTTCCTTGAGGGCGCCTACCGCTCAAAGGGAGGCAAGGGCTTCATCTGCATCAATTCCTCGCGTGTGACCAAGGATGGCGAGCGCAAGAGCAACATCGTCGCCGCGATTCCCTCCGGCAGCACGATCTCCGCGCCGCGCACGATGATCCAGTACGTTGCGACCGAGTACGGCATCGCTGAGCTCTCCGGCAAGAGCCTGCGCGAGCGCGCGGAGGCGATGGCTGCCATCGCGCACCCCGATTTCCGCGAGGAGCTGCTGAAGTACGCAAGGGAGAACTTCCGGTAACAGGCGGGGCGGTATCCCTTCGGAACAGCAGATCAAGCGCGACGACCGTCAGACCTATAAACGGAGCAGCCGGACAGCTCCGATTCAATAGACGCTGTGGGTCGTTTGCCGCGGATCCAGCCGTTTTGCGGCTTGATATCGATGGTTTGGCCGCCGAGGCTTTCGTAGATGCGGTGGGAGATGGACAGCACCGTGCGCCCTTCGGATGCGCGGCGCAGCGCTTCCAGTACGCGCACTTCGGTTTCGGCGTCCAGGTTGGCGGTGATCTCGTCGAGCAGCAGCACGGCGGGGTCCGCAGCCGCGGCCCGGGCGATGGACAGCAGCTGCCACTCCCCCCGGGGAGAACAGGCCATCGGCGCAGGGGGTGTCGTAGCCGCTCGGCAGGGTGCGGATGACCTCGTCGAGCCCTGCAAGGCGCGCGGTGCGCTCGGCCATGGCACGGCTGATGCGCTTGTCGCCCAGCGTGATTTGGTCTAGCACTGTGCCCGGGACGGGGGAGAAGTGCTGCTCCACGCAGCCGATGCAGCCGCGGCGCTCGGCGTCCGTGATGGCGGAGGCGTCCACGCCGCCGATGGTGATGGTGCCCACCTGCGGGTGGTAGAGTCCCAGCAGCGGGCGGAACACGGTGCGCTTGCCCGCGCCCGTGCGGACGACGAGCGTGACCTGCTCGCCCTGCTTCACGGTGAAGGAAAGATCGGAGAGCACCGTACGCTCATCGTAGCCAAAGGTTACATGGGAGAGCACCACATCTCCGCGGGGGACGGCTCCCTCGCGCGGCGCGGGGACCGTGCGTTTCGGCTGGGCGAGAAAGGCGTCGATGCGCTTCACGCCCGCCATTGCGGACTGAATGGTCTGAATCTCCATGCCGAGGCTTTCGATGGGGGTGAAAATGCGGGAGATGTAGTCGATGATGGTGACGGAGGTGCCGACGGACATGCCAAACAGCTTCAGAATATGCGGGTCTCCGGAGGCGGAGAGCAGCATCACCGTGCTGACCACCGCCGCGCTCAGAACGAGCACGACGGGGGAGTAGATGACGTCATAGAAATTCGTGCGCTCCACGGCGGCGTAGCTCTCGCCGATGCGGCGGTCGTAGCGCCGGGTCATGTAGTCCTCGAGACCGAGGACGCGGATGGTGCGGATGTTGTGCAGGGCCTCCGGCACCTGGCCGGAGATGGCGACGACGGCGCGGCGGTTATCAAGCTGGGCCGCCAGCATCCTCTTCTGCACATGGCGGGTAAAGACGGTCAGCAGGGGCAGGACCAGCAGGAGCACCAGGGCAAGCCCCGGATCCTTCACCGCGATGACCGCGAGGATGGACAGGATACGGCAGGCGTCCGCCGCCATGGAGATGACGCCGGAGGTGAAGAGGGCTTCCACCGTGTCCACGTCGCCGGAGAAGCGCGCGGCGACCTCGCCGGGGTCCTGCGCGGCGAGCACCGCAGCAGGCAGGCGGGTCAGCTTGGCGGACAGCTCCGAGCGCAGGGTGTGGGCCATTTTCTGCCCAAAGATCTCCAGCAGTGTTTTCTGTGCCGAGGACAGCACGCCCTCCAGAGCCAGAGAGCCGAAGTAGAGCAGCGCCGCCGTAAAGACCAGCGGGGTGCCGCCGGTCAGCGTGTCGATGATGCGGCCCAGCAGCAGCGGCGGCAGGAGGGAGGCGAGTACCGCCGCCGCGCACAGGATGGTCCCTGTGCTGAGCAGCTTGTGCCCCGCCGCCGCGGTGCGGATGGCGGCGAACACGCCGCCTTTTGTCTTACGCTTCATGTCCGTCACCTTCCGTCTGGCTTTCGTAGAGCGCCCGGTAGGCCGGGCATCGGGTCAGCAGCTCTTCATGGGTGCCCACGGTGGTTTTTCCGCCCTCCATGAAGACGATCTTCGCCATCTCCGGGAAGTGGTATAGGCGGTGGGAGATTAGGAAAACGACCTTATCCCGGGCATAGTCCTTCAGGTTGGCAAACACCGTGTTCTCCGTCCCGCGGTCGAGCGCGGAGAACGGATCGTCCAGCACGAGAACGGGCCGCGGGTGGGCGAGGGTCCGCGCCAGCGCCAGACGCTGGGCCTGGCCGCTGGAGAGCCGCACGCCGCTGCTGCCAACTATTGTGTCAAGCCCCTGCTCCATGGAGCGCACCTCGCCGTCCAGCGCGGTCAGGGCGAGATAGTCCATGGCGTCGCCCTCTGCTCCGCAGAGGACGTTGGCACGCACCGTATCGTTCCACAGCTCGGGGTTGTGACCGAGATAGCCAACGGTCGCCGCGATCTGGCGTGAAGCGAGAGCGGCTCATAGCCCGCGTCGAGCGCGGTGGCGATGACCTTGGGACTCTCGGCGATGAAAACGCCCTTGTCCGGCTCCAGACGGTTTCGCAGCTGCGCCTCGGTCAGGCGGGCGTAGACGTCCAGCTCCGGCGCAGTTAGGTCGGTCACTTCAATGATGTGCGGCATAGTCTCGGCTCCTCTCCCCTCGCCGCCGTTCGACGGAACATTCGCTATATTTTTTATCCCATATATAGTGTCTGCTGAACGAGGCAAGGGAAAGCGCAGAAAAGATCATCGACGAGCTGCATGACAGCCGTGAAGGGCGAAGGCCGCGCACCTATCGCAAATGCGCCGGAAAAGGACTATCTGTGGAGTTCGGACGCACTTGAGCAGATTTACGGATTTTGAAGACCGGGCATTGAGCGAAAGCTGACCCGCACAGAAAATACGGTGACCGCGCTCTGCTGAAGGTTGATCTTACGGCTCATTGCTCGTGCTTGGCGAGGTATTGTCAATAATTTCCCATTTTTCGGTTTTCGGGTCCTGAACCAAATAGAAATACTGTTCCGTGTAACCGTCGTCCAGAAAGGTTTTTGTATGGTCGTACTCCACATAGTATTTTGCCGAAACCACGACAAAATGCTCGGATAGATATTCGTCCGTCCAGCCTCTTGATCCGGCGAGCTCGCTGCCGGCGTACATCCGGACAACACGCTCGGTTTCGCTTTCGTCCACGTTGATCGCCTCGATGCGCACGCAGATCGTATACACCTTGTCGGCCTGCCCCTCGATCGCACTTTGGACGGTTTGCGTCGGATCGGCGGATGGCTTTTGAAACCACCGGTCAAACAGCCCAAGCTCATGCGCCGTAAAACCGCAAAGTGCCAATACGGCAACGATGGCGGCGATCAGTAGGACGAGCTTTTTGGGGCTTGCCTTCGATGTGTACGGGCGTTTGTAGGAGAGGGCTTCCGCGACATATCGGTCATCCAGCTCGCTCATGGCCTCGGCAAACTGTCTTGCATTCATATAAACACCTCTCGTTCGATCAGATATTGTCTCAGCTTTTCGCGGATGCGGGTCAGCCGGACGGAGACATTTTTCTCTGTAAGCCCCATAAACCCGGCGATGTCCCTGCAACTGTCGGAAAACCAATAGCGGCGCATAAAGAGAACGCGGTTTTCGACGGTCAGCGTGTCCAAAAAGCCTTCGATGATATGAGCTAACTCTACGGCCTCGATTTCGGCTTCCACTGCGTTGGTGGCTGCTATGCAGGCTTCGATCTCCTCCATAGCAATTGTATAGTGACTGCTTCGTTTGACTGTTTCTTTTCTGTGATAGAGGTTCAAGGAAATGTTCCGGACGATTTTACAGATGTAGGTCAGCAGCGGGTCGGGCTTCACCGGCGGAATTGCGTTCCATGCGCCTAAGTAAGCGTCATTGACGCATTCCTCCGCGTCCTGCCGGTCGTTCACAATGTTGTATGATAATTTGCGGCAGGCTTTACCGTATTTTATATCCAGCTCTCGTATGCCCTGCTCTGAACGCTCAAAGAATAATTCGATGATTCCTGCATCTTCCATCACTTGTACCGCCTCCTTTCCGGCTTCACCTGTATATTACGGCTTTGACCGCAAATACTACATAATTTTCAAGGCTTTTCCAAAAATTATAGCAGAATTTTGAGAGCGCTTCTACCCATGCCGCTTACGTTGCTTTTCCGCCGCTTCGCTTGCCGAATTGCGGCGTCTGCCGTTTGGCGGTGCGGCTGCTCCGACGAGCGGGGCTTCGTACAAAAAAGAGACGAGGCGGCCGGATGGCTGCTTCGTCTCCTGACGTTTTGTCGGGGCGCGATGGCGCCTGTATTGCCGCCGCTCCTCCCAAACATACTCCGTCCCTGAATACAAGCTCTGCGCCGCAGGCTACGGCTCCGAGAACCGCTCGTTCTCCGGCTCCGCCGCGTCGGCGGCGCGGCGCTCCGTCTCCGCAAGGGCGGCGCGATGACCGGTGAGCGCCGCAAAGGGCGCGAACTGCGCCGCGCGGTCGCGCATGGGCATCCGCGGATGCGTCTGCGGCTCGGGATGCGGCAGGTCGATAATATCGTCGTATTTTCCGCTCATGCCTTGTGTCCTCCGATCTGGCGGTTCCGCTCGCGCGCGGTCGCCCCGTCAAGGTAGCTGCCGCCGCTGAGAATGGCGTTCTTGCCGTACTTTTTCTTGATGTCCAGCATGGCCTCCTGAATCCGGCGCTCCCGCTCCTGCTTGGCTTCCTCCTGCCGAAGCTGCCGCTCCCGCGCCGCGGGATCGTCAAAGAGGCTGAACTGTACCGGCGGCTCCGGCTCGTACAGGATATCCTCCTCACGCATGAGCCGGTTGGCGGTGACGGTCAGACGACGGACCGTCAGCTTCGGGTCGGCCTTTTCGTCATAGATGCCGAGCACGGCGTCCACGATGCGGCGCACCGAGGATGTTTTCTGCCCCAGCGTCGCTGTGCCGTGCGCGTGCTTTGGAATTTTTCGGCCGTAAGGGTCGAGCACCGTCTCGCCGCGGTAGCTGCCGCTTGCCGTGTTTTCAATGTCGTATCCGACCGTCAGCGTGAGCTGGTCGGTCACGATCCGCTTTTCCAGCAGCTCCAGCGCGACCGCCTCGGCCATCTCCCGCACGACGAGCCGCGCCTTGTCATAGGGATAGGGGCATTGCAGCACCTGACCGGAGCTGATGCTGTTCGTTTCCGGCCGGTAGGCCTTGATGTCCGCCATGCGGCACGGCTCCCAGCCCCAGGCATGGTCGATGAGCAGCTCGGCATTGACGCCGAATAGCTTATAGAGGAGTCCCTCGTTATAATACTCGTTCGGCTTCCCGATGGAGCAGCGCGCGACGTCGCCCATCGTATACAGCCCGTGCTCCTCCAGCTTTTTCGCATAGCCGCGGCCCACGCGCCAGAAGTCCGTCAGCGGACGGTGCTCCCAAAGCAGCGCGCGGTAGCTCCGCTCGTCAAGCTGCGCGATGCGCACGCCGTTCTCGTCCGGCGGAACGCGCTTGGCCATCATGTCCATGGCCACCTTGCAGAGATAGAGGTTGCTGCCGATGCCCGCCGTCGCCGTGATGCCCGTCGTGTGCAGCACGTCGAGGATCATGGTCTTCGTCAGCTCGCGGGCGGTCGTGCGGTAGGTCTCCAGATAGCCGGTAACGTCCATCAGCACCTCGTCGATGGAGTAGGTGTGGATATCCTCGGGCGAAATATACTTTAGGTAGATGCCGTAGATCTGCATACTGACCTCGATGTATTTCGCCATGCGCGGCGGCGCCACCAGATAGTCGACCGCGAGGGACGCGTCGGCCTTCAGCGCGAGGTCGTCCGCGCTCTTTCCGGTCAGCCGCCCGCCCGGCGCGCGGCGCTGCCGTTCGGCGTTGACCTGCCGCACGCGCTCGACTACCTCGAAGAGCCGCGCACGGCCCGGGATGCCGTAGGCTTTCAGCGCCGGCGACACCGCGAGGCAGATGGTCTTTTCCGTGCGGCTCGGGTCTGCCACCACAAGGTTCGTCTGCATCGGGTCCAGGCCGCGCTCCATGCACTCTACGGACGCGTAATACGACTTGAGATCAATGGCGATATAGGTCCGCTCGTTTTGCAGCATGGCGCAGCCCTCCCCTCTGTCGGACAGTATACCACAACGTTTAAATTAGAACAAGAGTTTTATTTTGCAATATTTTAGCGCCGGAGGTATCGTTCAGCGGGTGAGGGCGTCGAGCTCATCGACCAGCTCGCCGAACATGGCGAGCGCGGCGTCGACCGGCGCGGGGGTGCTCATATCCACGCCCGCGAGCTTCAGAAGCGAGATAGGGTCGGTGCTGCTGCCGCCGGAAAGGAAGCGCTTGTAGTCCGCAACGGCAGGCTCGCCCTCGCGCAGGATGCGATCAGCCAGAGCGACCGCGGCGGAGAAGCCGGTGGCGTACTGGAACACATAGTAATTGTAATAGAAGTGCGGGATGCGCGCCCACTCGAGCGCGATCTGCGCGTCGCTCACCATGTCGGGGCCGAAGTAGAGGCGGTTGAGCGCGAGGGATTTTTCGTCCAGCGCGTCGGCGGTCAGCGTCTCGCCGCGCTCTGCCATGCGTCCCAGCTCGCGCTCGAACTCAGCAAACATCGTCTGGCGGTAGACCGTGCCCTTGAACTGGTCGAGGAAATGATTGATGAGATAGGCCCGCTCGCGCCTGTCGGTGCTCTTGCACAGCAGATGCCGCATGAGCAGCACCTCGTTGCAGGTCGAGGCGACCTCGGCGACGAAGATGACGTAGTCGCTCGTGCAGACGGGCTGATGCTTGCAGCTCAGATAGCTGTGCAAGGCGTGGCCCATCTCGTGCGCGATGGTGAACTGGCTGTCGAGGTCGTCGGTCTGATTGAGCAGAACATAGGGGTGCGGGCGCGCGATGCCGGAGGAGTACGCGCCGCCGCGCTTGCCGACGTTGGGGTACACGTCGAGCCAGCGATGGTCGAAGCCCTCGCGCAGCATGGCGGTATAATCCTCGCCGAGCACGGCGAGCGCGTCGAGCACGGTGGCCTTCGCCTGCTCAAAGGGGATCTCCTCCGCCACGTCGGGGACGATGGGCGTATAGACGTCGTACATATGCAGCTCGTCCACGCCGAGCAGACGGCGGCGCAGGGCGACATAGCGGTACATCTTGTCGAGGTTCGCGTGGACGCTCTCGATGAGACTGTCGTAAACGCTCACCGGCACCTCGGTCGCTTCGAGCGCGGCGTCGAGTGTGGAGGGGTACCTGCGCGCGTTTGCAAAAAAGCGGAGCTGCTTGAACTGCGCGTCAAGCGTTGCGGCGAGCGTATTGCGATAGCCGCCGAGCGTGGCGTAGTAGGTCTCAAACGTATTGCGCCGCAGTGTGCGGTCGCCGCTTTGGAGCAGGGGAACAAAGGTCGCATCGGTCAGCGGCTGCTCCGCGCCCGCGCCGTCGGTCACGGCGGGAAAGCGGAGGTCGGCGTTGTGGAACACGCCGAAGATGGCGTCGGGGCTGTCGGCCATCTCGCCGGCATTCGCCAGCAGCGCCTCGCACTCCGGGGAGAGGATGTGCGCCCTGCGGCGGCGGACCCGCTCGATGGGACGGCGATAGGTTGCCAGCTCCGGCTGCTCGGCGTAGAAGCGCGTGAGCGTTTCATCGCTGAGTGCAAGCAGCTCGCTCGCGGCGAACGCGCCCGCGCCGGAGAGCGTGACGGAAAGGCTCAGCGCCTTGCCGCGCAGGTCCTGATAAAAGCCGTTCGAGGTATCCTCGTCCGCCTTGCAGTTGGCGTAGCCGTAGAGCCGGCCGACGCGGACGTTCAGCTCATCGTCGAG